>SAMEA104315424__coassemble_376_pt1 | contig 56098 bp, 54 predicted proteins | sample SAMEA104315424__metabat2_low_PE_018 | metagenome-assembled genome bin SAMEA104315424 (sample SAMEA104315424) | gut metagenome | biome: Monkey gut; feature: monkey-associated habitat; material: faeces | place: China | collected 2013 | reverse complement strand
CCAGGACCTGAAGAGCAGAAAGTATCCTTACGGATATCATTCATATCCAAGTCGATATCGAACTCGTCAGCCTCAGGGAACACTGCTACTGAAGCCGCAGAAGTCTGGATACGTCCCTGCGACTCGGTTTCGGGAACGCGCTGAACGCGGTGACCTCCAGCCTCGAATTTAAGTCTCGAATAAGCGCCCTGACCTTCTACGACAAAGCTCATTTCCTTTATGCCGCCGAGCTCGGTCTCGTTCAGATTAACTATGTCTATCTTCCAGCCCTTGCTCTCGGCGTACATCGAGTACATTCTGAACAGATCGTGCGCAAACAGCGAGCTCTCCTCGCCGCCGACACCGGAGCGGATCTCCATGATGACATTGCGCTCATCGTTCGGGTCCTTCGGCAACAGCAATATCTTTATCTCCTCTGAGAGGCGCTCCATGCCCGCCTTTGCCTCGGCATACTCCTCCTGTGCAAGCTCCTTGAACTCGGGATCCGCCACAAGTTCCTCGGCTTCCGCCATAGCGCGCTCGCACTTTGCGTACTCCCTGTAAGCCGTGACGATGGGCTCAAGCTCCTTCATCTCGCGCACGCATTTTGTGTATGCCGCGGGATCGGCGTAAATATCGCCGTTTTCCATTCTCTGAGCGAGCTCGGAATATCTGTTTTCAAGCTGTCTGAGTTTTTCCAGCATCGTAGTCTCCTAAGTTTTTTATAATGGGATATAATATCACATTTTTATCCGTATGTAAACGAAAAGCCGAATTGCGCCGTATGTTCCTGTTGCAGTTTTTCGGAGGTGTTTTGCGCAAGATGGCGCACAGATGCGCAAATATCGACGATAAGCGTGTAAATTTTACTCGCTCTTGCAAGAGAGGGCAACTTGTGTTATAATTATGAACAATTTATGACTGCTTTTGCGGTCAAAAATCGGAGGAATTTTATGTACTGTTCTAAATGTCACAGAGAATTGCCCGACGGCGCGGTCTTCTGCAGCTATTGCGGCACAAAGCAGGATGCCTCATCCGGTCAGGACGAGACCACCGTGCTGAACGACTCTCAGCGCGGCTATGACGGCTACGGTCAGTCTAACCCTCAGGGCGGCTATTCTCAGCCTAATAATTACGGAAGCTACAGCCAGTCGAACAATTACGGAAATTACAATCAGCCCAACGGTCAGAGCTACGGCGGCTACGGTCAGTCCGGTCAGGGCGGATACGAGCAGCCCAGGGGCTTCAGCTATGATCAGGGCGCACAGTTTTCAAATCCCCGCCCGAACTACGGTCAGGGTGCCGGTCAGTACGGTCAGACGGGCGCATCCTTCTCCGGCTCAGGCAGCTATGGCGGCGCAGCCACCGCGACCGCGACAAAAAGCAATCCCAAGGCAAAGCGCATAATCGCCATCGCTGCGATAGTCGTTGTCGTAGCCGTCGCCGCACTGCTCATATTCGGCAACCTCGGCTCAGGCTCTAAGGCGGCAAGCCCCGAGTATCTTGCCATATTCACCGATAACGGTCTCGAAGAGCCCACCTACTCCCACTCCGGTCTCAAGACCCGCTCCTTCGCAAAGGTTATTGATAACGCCACCGTCGGCACCATGATCGAGGCATTTAACTTCGGCTACAAGGGCGACGAAGTAGTTGAGCTTGTGAACACACTGTATGTTGACACGACGTACTTTACCGACGAAGATACCGAACTCTTCATGGCTTCAATGGAGGACGAATTTGCTGAAATGGCAATGAGCAGCTACTGCAGCTATACGGCGAAAGTCGACTCGGGCTACATTGTTATTCAGATGACTGTGTCAGACCTTGACAATGCCGCGGCTCGCTCGCTGCTTTACGATAACGGCTTCATTGACTATGGTCTGCTTGGAGACGAAGAGCAGCCTCTTTCAATGAGCAAGACCGCAGACAGTTTCCTCGGGCAGGGATACATCGAAAGATAAACACCTTGAATAGCAAAAAATCCTGTCACGACCGTGACAGGATTTTTTGGTACGCCCGACGGGATTCGAACCCACGACCTTCAGAGTCGGAGTCTGACACTCTATCCAGCTGAGCTACGGGCGCATTTGTGCTTAAGTATTATAGCAAATACCGCCGCCGCTGTAAAGCCATAATTTCCGCCCGAGTTCGGCCTGTATTGCGGCTGCCTCTTGACGCGGAGAGCAAAAAATGCTACTGTGTTCCGGGTGATAAAAATGGAATCGTGGGACGCATACAGCATTGACAGGATACCGACCGGCAAAAGCGTAGTCAGGGGCGAAAAGCACCCCGAAGGGCTTTACCACATGGTCGTTCACATAGCGCTGTTTAACTCCGAGGGCAAGCTGCTGATCCAGCGGCGGTGCATGCAAAAGCCGACATTCCCCGGAAAATGGGATGTGACGGTGGGCGGCAGCGCCCTGTGCGGCGAGACGAGCCGCGAGGCGATGCACCGCGAGCTGCTCGAGGAGTTAGGCATAGACATCGACTTTTCTAAGACCCGCCAGCGGCTGACCGTCAATTTTGAGGACGGCTTTGACGACTACTACATAGTCAAAAGAGACATTGACCTTGCCTCGCTGCGCTTTCAGCCCGAGGAGGTCATGGACTCGCGCTGGGCAGCTCTCGACGAGATATGCGAAATGATAGACTCCGGCGAATTTATTCCGTTTATGAAAAGCTTCATCGCGTTTCTTTTCGAGATGAAGGACGGCGTAGATAACCTCAATATGTGAAAAAGCTCTCCGCCTTGAGCGGAGAGTTTTTTCATCTCTTTATTCTTCCATATCTCCATCCGGCTCTTCTTCGAGCTCGTCAATTTCTTCATCGGGTTCCTGCTCGTGACCGCTATAGCTGAGCGGTCCTCCGGAAATGAGCTTTTTATGCGAAATTTTCTTCGTTATGCTGCCCGCGACCCCCTTTACGAGCGCCTGAGCCGCAAGGTGCTTTCCTATAATGGCGGCAAGATCGGTCTCCGGCGACAGATCGGACACCGTGCCCTCCATGATCGACAGGCTGCGCCAGAACATCGTCATCGATTTCGGCACCTTGATGCCGAAGTCACGCGCAATGCGGTATAGGTCGGCGAAAATGTCGACCGTGCTGCTCATCTGCGCCATGGAAATGACGCGGTACTTATCGAGATAAACGCGCATACGCTCGTAGTACGCCTCTTTATCCAGTTCCGGATCGTGCTGGCATATCTTCAAAACGGCATCGGCAAAGCCGAGGTAGTCGTTGCTGAATATCGCCTTCATGCACACCTTTATGAGCTCGGCATCGGTAACGGTGAGCGTTCCCATCATACCGAGGTCGAGCCAGACTATGCGACCGTCCCAGACATGGACATTGCCCGGATGCGGGTCGGCGTGGAAAAACCTGTCCTCGGCAAACTGCTTTATGTAATTATTTATGAACTTCGTGCAGACCTCGTGTACATCATATCCCTGCGCCTCAAGCTGCACCTTATCGGTCAGCTCAAACCCGCCGATGTACTCCATGACAAGGATATGCTTTGTGGAAAGCTCATCATAAACTCTGGGGCAATACACATATCTGATGCCCTCGATATTCTCGCGCACACGGCGGATATTCTCCGCCTCGCGCTCAAAGTCCATCTCCTCCTGAGCGACAGCCCACACCTCGTCCATCGTATCGCCGAGGTCCATGACATTGTTTATTTTTTTTATCTTTACGACATTCAAAGCCGCCTTTAAAAGGCGCACATCGCGCTCCATTACGGAATATATCTCCGGACGCTGGATCTTAATCGCAACGCGGGTGCCGTCGAGCAGCAGCGCCTCATGCACCTGCGCTATGGACGCAGCGCCGAGCGGATAAGGCATTATCTGCTTAAACACCTTGTTCCACGGCTGCCCGTATTCCTCGGTGATGATCTCCCTTATCTGGGCTGTGACGAGCCGCGAGGCATCGGTCCGCAGATCCTCAAGCTTTTTGCAGTGCTCCATGGGGATTATCTCGGGATGCATTGAAAGGAGCTGACCGAGCTTTACGAAGGTGGGTCCCAGCTCCTTGAGCATTTCGCACAGCTCATCGGGACTTATCCCCTGCGTTACCCTGTATTTTCTTATTACCTTTACTATTTCAAACAGGCGCTTTGCATCTGCGCCGGTCTCCATTACCGCATTTGCCATCAGTTATTTTACCTCAATCCAACGATGTATCGAGAATATAGCAGGTATGCGTGACATTGCCGTCGTCGGTAAAGCTCACGATGCTGCCCTCGACCGTTTTATATGTGTCCGGCCGTACCGCGAGGACAAGGGATGTATCCTTTTCCCAGAGATAGACCGCGTTTTCGTAGCTTATATCGCCGCTGCGCAGACCGACGCGCACCGTCATACTGACATTTTCGTAGTTATACTCCTGCGCGTCTTCAATGTTTATCCTGCCGAGTTCGACCGGCTCGGTCGCGGGATCGAGCATATATCCGCTTTGCTTTTTGCCCTTGGCATCAACAAACTTGACGGCGGTGAATCCCGTTTCCTCGGCTGAAGAGTCTATCTCCAGCGCCTCGGGCTTTACGAGATACAGCGTGCTTTTTCCCGTCCATACCCACGCGCAGCCCTCATGCTGCTTCATTATATCGGCAAACCTCGAATAGTCGGCGCGGCAGGCAGCCTGAGCCTCCGCGGGTGTCTTCGCGTTGAGGTTGTCAACCTTGAGAACATACACCGGCGCGACCTGACTTATCTTATAACGGTGCACTCCGAATATGACACCGAGAACGATCACCGTGACCACCGCGCATATTATGTAAACCCGTTTTGATTTCCGTTCATTTTTCCGTCGTGCAGCCATAGCCTTGCCTCCCTGTCACAGACTTTTTTCATTTTAACAGAAAATCACGGATTTAACAAGATGTATAATGCAATGAACAAAATAGATGATAAGTAAAAAATCCCCCATGCTTGCGCATGAAGGATTTTTTTGGTGACCCGTACGGGAATCGAACCCATGTTACCGCCGTGAAAGGGCGGTGTCTTAACCGCTTGACCAACGGGCCATATAAAAGGCGCAGGTAATACTATCTGCGCCTTTTTGGTAGCGGCACCTGGATTCGAACCGGGGACACTGCGGGTATGAACCGCATGCTCTAGCCAACTGAGCTATGCCGCCATTTCTCAAATGAGCAATTGGAATTATACAAGACACAGCCCAGATTGTCAACACATTTTTTCGATTTTCTGCAAAAAACCTCTGACGCTTACTCCGGCAGGTAATTCATGGGGTCTACGCTCGCGCCGTCCTTGCTCATGGCAAAGTGCATATGGCTGCCCTGCCCTATCTCGCAGAGGGCGGTTTTGCCTACCGAGCCGATGACATCGCCGCATTTTACCTTATCGCCCTGCGCGACCGTCGGAGTTTCGGCAAGGTTTGAATAGGTGGTTTTAATGCCCGCTCCGTGGTCTATGACAACGGTCGTTCCGTACAGGTCGTCCTGCTTTACGCTCTCGACGGTGCCGTCTGCCGCAGCAATGACCACCTCGCCCTGCTGAGCAAGAATATCCACGCCGTCGTGGGTGCGCCAATCAGCCATGGTGACATCATAGGCGAGCGCATCTACGGTGTACTTGCGCTCGATCTCGCCCGATACGGGCCATTTCCATGTCTCCGGCTCCTGCCAGACATCGTCCTGAGTCCATGTCCCGGCAGCAATGACATCCTCATCCTGCATGCCTACCGGCTGCGGGGGCTGAGTGCTCATATCGGGCTGGGCACTCTGCTGCGGCGGCACCGAGGGCTGGCTGACGCTCATTCCGGGGTTTAAGCCGTCGGAGGCGTTCTGTCCCGCCTTGACCGCAAGGCTGTACGCCGATATGCCTATTACGATTACACATAGCGCAAGGACTATGTAAAAGCCCTTGCCGGCAAAAAACTTATCGAGTCTGCCGCTTTTTTCGTTCTGCATAGATAAACCTCCTGTTGGATTTATCTATATTGTGGACCGATATTTCTGAAAATATACAAAACGCCCGAACCGATGCGGTCCGAGCGTTAAAATTCATTTTCTACACTCTTTGCAGTTATCCGAGCAGCCGGAGCATTTACCTCCGCAGCAGCCTCTGCCATTTTTCATGCTGCGTATGGCAAGGCAGAGCCACAAAACGAGCGCGGCTATTATCACAATTTCCATATCAGACTATCACCCCGACGATACTGTGCACTATGAAAGCCACGAGCCATGCCACACAGCACTGCGACAGCATGACTATCACCGTTTTCACCCCGCTGCCGAGCTCGCGCCTGAGCGCCGCCAGCGCCGCAACGCACGGAGTGTACAGCAGGCAGAACACGAGAAAGCTTATTGCAGACGGCAAGGTAAACAGCGTTCCGAGAGCCGCGCTGCCGAGATTTGCGCCGACATTCATGAGCACTCCGAGCGTGCTTATGACCGCTTCCTTCGCCATAAGTCCGGTGACGAGAGCGGTAGCAACGCGCCAGTCGCCGAAGCCGAGCGGCGCGAATATGGGCGCAAGCCATGTTCCGATTATCGCAAGCAGGCTGTCGGTGCTGTCCTGCCCGACGACATTCAGGCGGACATCGAAGGTCTGCAAGAACCATATGACTATGGTCGCGGCAAAAATGACGGTAAACGCGCGGCGGATAAAGTCCCACGCCTTTTCCCACATAAGAAGCAGTACTGTTTTCAGCGACGGCATACGGTAATTAGGAAGCTCCATGACAAAGGGCACGGGCTTTCCGGTGAAAACGGTTTTGCTGAGTATTTTTGCTGCCAAGATGCCGACGAGTATTCCGAAAACATACAGGCAGGTCATGACAAGCCCGCCGTGATTGGGGAAAAACGCCGCCGTAAACACAGCGTAAATGGATATCTTCGCAGAGCAGCTCATAAACGGAATGAGCAGCATGGTCATTTTCCTGTCGCGCTCGGACGAGAGCGTGCGCGTTGCCATGATAGCTGGCACGGAGCAGCCGAAGCCTATGAGCATCGGAACGAAGCTGCGCCCTGAAAGCCCTATGCGGCGCAGCAGCTTATCCATAACAAACGCAACGCGCGCCATATAGCCCGTGTCCTCAAGAATGGCGAGGAAGAAAAACAGCACGACGATCATCGGCAGAAAGCTCAGCATACTTCCGACTCCGGCAAAAACGCCGTCTATGACAAGGCTGTGCACAACGGGATTGAGCCCATACGCCGTAAGGGATACATCGACTATATCCGTCAGCTTGCCGATGCCCAGCGCCAGCAGGTCGGAAAGCCACTTTCCGAGGACGCTGAAGGTCATCCAGAATATAAAGCCCATTATCGCAATAAATGTCGGAATGGCGAGGTATTTATTCGTCAGCACCTTGTCTATCCTGACGCTGCGCAGCATTTCCCTGCTCTCATGCGCCTTTACGACACACTCGGAGCACACCGCCTCGATAAACCGATACCGCATCTCGGCAAGAGCCGCGTTGCGGTCGAGCCCGCCCTCGGTCTCCATTTCCAAAACAGCGTGACCGATGAGCTCAAGCTCGTTTTCGCTGAGCTTGAGCGAGGCTATTATATCCGCATCCTCTTCAATAACGCGGGTCGCGGCAAAGCGCGAGGGCACGCCTACTCTATCGGCATGGTCCTCGACGACATGGCTGACAGTATGTATACAGCGGTGCACGGGTCCCGCCGAGCAGAAGTCTATACGCCGCGGTTTATTTATGCTCTCCGCAGTTTCCGCAACAACGCGCATAAGCTCCTCAACGCCGTCGTTTTTAGCAGCCGCTATTGGCACGACCGGTATGCCGAGGCGCTCGGACAGCTTGTTTATATCAACGCTGCCGTGGTTTCCGAGCAGCTCATCCATCATATTGAGCGCAAGCACCATGGGCTTGCCCATCTCTATAAGCTGCAGAGTCAGATACAGATTTCGCTCTATGTTCGTCGCATCAACGATGTTTATTATCGCATCCGGCTTGTGATTTATTATAAAATCCCGCGTTACCTTCTCCTCGCCGGAGTAGGGTCTTATAGAATATATGCCCGGCAGATCGACCAGCTCATAGTCTCTCCAGCCTATCACCTGCCCTATTTTGTGCTCTATGGTGACGCCGGGGAAGTTCCCGACATGCTGATTTGATCCGGTGAGCTGATTAAAGAGCGTCGTTTTTCCGCAGTTCTGGTTGCCTACGAGTGCGATCAGCATATTATTTTTCCTCCACGGGTCTTACTTCTATGCGCGCGGCGTCCTCCTTGCGCAGGGTCATGGTATAGCCCCGCAGGTACAGCTCAAGCGGGTCTCCGAGCGGCGCGACCTTGCGTACGGTGACCTCCGTGCGTGGTATGAGCCCCATGTCGAGCAAGTGGCAGCGCAGATCACCCTCGCCGCCCACCGCGAGTATTACGGCAGTTTCGCCTATCGGCAGCTTATCAAGTGTCATAAATACCTCCGCGTTAGTTTTGCCTAACATGGTTAGTTTAACCTAACCGCGTGCTTTTGTCAATAATAATGCTAAGCTTTTTCGGAGGCGCATTTCCGCACCCACCGATACATCTGTTTCCGGCATCCTGACCTGTGGGTACCTGCAAAACCGCAAAGATCCACGCTTCAAACCAATTAATATGTATTTATGCTCACACGCAACAAAAAACGGATGCACCGACTGGTACATCCGTTTATATTATTCATCTCATGTGCCGAGATATGCCGCTTTTATCTGATCGTTTGCAAGCAGCTCCTCGCCGGAGCCGGACATCGTGAGGCGTCCGGTTTCGAGAACATAGCCGATATGCGCGGTTTTGAGCGCCATATTCGCGTTCTGCTCTATGAGAAGCACTGTCACTCCGCGGGCATTTATCTCCTTTATGATGTCGAAAATGCCGCGAACGATGATAGGCGCAAGCCCCAGCGAGGGCTCATCCATCATGATGACCTTGGGACGGCTCATGAGCGCTCTGCCAACCGCGAGCATCTGCTGCTCGCCGCCGGAGAGAGTGCCGCCCTCCTGCCACGAGCGCTCCTTGAGCCTTGGGAACAGGTCGTACACCCAGTTGAGGTCGTCGGTCAGATCGTCCTTGCGCAGATATGCGCCGATCTTGAGGTTTTCAAGCACCGTCAGGTCGGGGAATATCTTTCTTCCCTCGGGAACAAGGGTTATGCCCTTTTTGACGATGGCAGTCGGATCCTTGCCGGTTATATTCTCGCCCTCAAACTCTATTGTGCCGCCCGAGGGCTTTACAAGGCCGGATATTGAGCGCAGGGTCGAGCTTTTGCCCGCACCGTTTGCACCGATAAGCGTTACTATCTGTCCCTTGGGAACATCAAAGCTTATGCCCTTGACGGCTTCGATTCCGCCGTAGTTGACCTTGAGGTCATTGATCTTCAGTATTGTTTCACTCATCTTCAACAACCCCCAGATACGCGTCGATGACGCGCTGATTGTTCTGAACTTCCTTGGGCGTGCCCTGAGCTATCTCGGAACCGAAGTCGATAACATAAATGTAATCGGATATCTGCATGACAAGCTCCATGTGGTGCTCGATAAGGAAGATCGTAAGGTCATATTTCTCGCGGATCTCATGGATAAACTGCGCAAGCTCCAGCGTCTCCTGCGGGTTCATGCCGGCTGCAGGCTCATCGAGCAGCAGCAGCTTGGGCTCTGTAGCAAGCGCTCGCGCTATCTCAAGGCGGCGCTGCAGACCGTAAGGCAGGCTGCTTGCTATCTCGTCCTTATACTTGTCGAGCCCCTGCTCTTCAAGCAATGCCATGGTCTCCTCGCGCATACGCCTTTCCTCGGCGGCATTCAGCCTGAATGTCGCAGTGAACACATTCTGATGTGCCCGCATATGCTTTGCAACGAGAACATTCTCAAAGACGGTCATGCTCTTCCAAAGCCTTATGTTCTGGAAGGTACGGGCAATGCCATGCTTTGTTATCTTATCGGGCGTATTCGCAACGACCTTGCCGAGGTACATATCGCCGTTTTCGCCCTTGTACTCTTTTTTCATCTTGCCCTGCGGGTGATTACGCACAATGGGCTTACCCATGAACTCAACAAGGCCGTTAGTGGGCTCGTAAACGCCGGTGATGCAGTTAAAAGCCGTCGTTTTGCCCGCACCGTTAGGTCCGATGAGCGCAACTATCTTGCCCTCGGGAATATCCAGCGAGAGGTTATTTACCGCGACAACGCCGCCAAACTGCATGGTGATATTTTCAACATGAAGAACATTATCGCTCATTTGCTCTCACCTACCTTATCTGCAACGGCACGCTTTCTTCTGACCTTTTCCATGGCGTTTGTAATGATCTGCGGAAGCTCCTTATCACCAAACATTCCGCGACTGAAGAACAGAACGATTATCATAATGACTACCGAGAACACGACCATACGGAAGCTGCCTCGGGTTATTCCGGGGATAAGCGTCTCGCTGTCGAGGAAGCGCAGCCACCACTCGCGGCACGCAACAAACAGGAATGTTGCAAAAATGCTGCCGCTTATGGAGCCTATGCCGCCTATAACGACTATGAGCAGTATCTCATATGTCATTATCGTGCTGTAGCTTACTGCGGATACGGTAGTATTGAACATTGCCAGCAGCCCTCCGGCGATACCGGCGAAAAACGCGGAAATGATGAAGGACATCATCTTGTGCTTTGTAAGATTAATACCCATGGCTTCCGCGGCTATTTCGTCATCTCGTATAGCCTTGAACGCCCGCCCATAGCTTGACTCGATCAGCAGGACGATTATCAGTATGGATATTGCGCTTATAGCGAGGTAAGTCGGCAGTCCAAATCCCGTTGCGTACTGGCTCAGCGGGTCAGGACCGTTTGTAAGGGGCGCGACATCATTGGACATAATGATATTCTTCATTATCTCCGCAAAGCCGAGCGTTGCAATTGCAAGGTAGTCGCTCTTGAGTCTGAGCACCGGAAGACCGATGATAAACGCAAATATTGCGGCTATCACACCGCCTATCAGCAGTGCCGGTATAAAGGGCAGGCAGAAATCTATAATTCCGCCGGCATGCTTATACAGAACATTCGCACGCACCTCAACGGGTATAGTAAGCAGAGCATACGAGTATGCGCCAAGCGCCATGAAGCCTGCCTGTCCCAGTGAAAACAGACCCGTAAAGCCGTTGAGCAGGTTCATCGAAACCGCCGCAAGCGCATACACGCAGGTCTTTTGAAGTACGACCATGAGCATACTGTCGCTTCTGACAAACTTGTTTATGACAAGAAGCGTTATGAGCAGCACCGCAACGCATACCAGTGTAACGATGGAGTTGGTGTTATTTCTTTTTGCAGCTATTTTCATTCGTCACACCTTCTCCGTCAGCTTTTCGCCGAACAGTCCCGTGGGCTTTACGGCGAGTATGATTATGAGGATCGCAAATGTAAATGCGTCCCTGTACACAGCAAGATCAAAGGCTACCGCAAGATTTTCTACGATGCCGATGACAAATGCGCCAAGCACAGCTCCCGGAATGGAGCCTATCCCTCCAAATACCGCTGCGACAAACGCTTTCAGTCCGGGCAGTGCACCGGAGGTGGGCTGAACGCCGGTAAATTTAGTGAAATACAGCATTGAGCCGATAGCAGCCAATGCAGAACCTATAATGAAGGTAATGCTTATTACGCGGTTAATATTTATGCCCATAAGCCTTGCCGTTTCAAAGTCGCGCGAGGCTGCGCGCATAGCCATGCCGATTTTGGTATGCTTTATAAGAAGCATAAGCGCTACCATGAGAACGATAGCTATTACAGGCGTAACAAAGACAACCGCCTTGTCGCCTATGCCGAACAGCTTTACACGCTCGCTCAGTAAGGGCAGCGCCGGATACTGCTTTGAAAGTCCGCCCGTTATGTACAGCACAAAATTCTGAAGCAAATAGCTTACACCAATGGCGGAGATCATTACGGACATCCTCGGTGCGCTGCGCAGGGGCTTATATGCGATCCTCTCAATGAGGAAGCCGAGCAGCACGGTCAACACGAACACCAGAGGCATCGCAATGTACACCGGCAGCGATGCGGCAAGGTACACCATCATGATTCCGGCGACCATGAATACATCTCCATGTGCAAAGTTTATCAGTCTCAGAATGCCATACACCATTGTATAGCCGATGGCTATCAGGGCATATTGCCCTCCGACAGCCAGTCCGGCGATCAAATAATCCAGCATTATTATCTCCGTTTCTCCGACGAATGCCCTAAAACAGCTTCCGCCGATAACTGCATTATGCGGTGGATATACTCCACCGCATAATGCACTGTGTAGTTATTAATTGAGTCAATCCGACTCTATCTCAAACGGTATCAGCCGCCGATGAGTTCCTCTGCAAAGCCAGCCATAACGCTGCCCTGGAACGGATCGAGGAAGCAGATACGGAAGTAGTAATCCTTACCGTCGGTGACCTGAGGATTGGTGCAGGAGCAGCCGATAGCGGGAACTGCTGCAGCTGCAAAGGTGTCCGCTGCGGCAATGGAAACACCGGAGCCGTAAGAACCGAGGACGATAAGGCACTTATCGGACACGAGCTTTGCGGCCGCGGTCTTGCCGGTGGTATCATCGGAGCCGTTGTCCTGAATGTCGAGCTCGATTTTGTACTCAACGCCGTTTACGGTGATGCTGGGCTTGAGGGAGTTAGCATACTGGATGCCGAGAACCTCCTGCTTGCCTCCGGGGCCGTTATTGCCGGACTGAGGCTCGTAAACGCCGACCTTGATCGTGTTGCCGTCGATGGCAATGCCGGTATCCTTGTAGTCTACGGGAGTACCCTGAGTGTCGTTATTCTCAACGGACTGCACCTTAACGAAGCTGAAAGCGCCGTCGCCGGCCTGCTTTATGTACGCGCTGTCCTTGATAGCATCGCCGGTCTGATTGAACTTGATGGTGCCGGTGACTGCATCTGTAATGTTGACTTCCCAAAGAGCCTTTGCAACATCAACGGAGGTGATGCTGCCGCCCTTGGCATTGAGAGCTGCCTCAATAGCCGCATATGCGGTGTTGTATGCGTCAAAGCCGAGAGCGGAGACCGCTGCGACTATGTCGTTGCCGCCGTTATTGGTAAGGCGGACGGGATCTGCGTTGAGGTACTCCTTGAAGCCCTTAACGAATGCGGAAGCGGGACCTGCGGTGTCGTTCTCATCAAAGAAGGTAGAGCAGTAAACCTTGAGATCGGTGCCCTTGACACCATCAAGGATAACGGAGCTCTCCCAAGTGTCGCCCGCGAGGATGGGAATGTCTATGCCTTTATCGGCAGCCTGCTGGAGCAGCAGAGCGGCAACAGTAGTGGAGTTGGGAGCAAATATAACATCTGCGTTCTCCTGAGTTGCCTTAACAAGGTACGAAGTGAAGTCCGAAGTGTCCTTCGGGAAGGACTCGAATATTACCTTGCCGCCGTCTGCCTCAAATGCATCACGGAAATAGGTGCCGAGTCCCTGTGAGTAGGTGTCGCCGGTCTCGCAGAGAACATAGGCAACCTTCTCGCCGTCATCGTTGCTGCTGCCGTCGTTGCCGCAGGCACACAGCGAGAACACCATGAGCATAGCAAGAACAAGTGCTAAATACTTCTTCATGTAGTTTTCCTCCTAAAATCTCAACTTTCAACTTTCTCCATGTCCGCGCGACGCGAACATTTGTCTTTTGCGTTGATATGTGAGCATTATAAACTACCATCAAAAAAAATGCAACTGTTTTTTCGATATTTTATTCATATATTTTTGATATGTCTCTGATTGAATTATTTTTGCACCGGTGGTAAACTGAAATGTAACTATATCTATATGTAACAGGTCTGCCGAAAATGCTCTTGAGTTTTCTCAAAAAACAGAATAGCTATCGACGCATTACGCTCAAAAAGCTTTCCGAGGTCATCGGCGCGGAGCTGCCGGAGGCAATAAACGGCGGCGCTGTGTGCGGAAAGATACTCACGCAGTCGGAATATGTCACCGAGGGCGATGTTGTTATCAGCGCGGGCTGGTATCCGCACGACAAAACCGTTTCCGCCGCTTTGGAGCGCGGCGCTCTCGCCATATTCTGTCCCGAGGATGTAAAGAAGCGCCTTTTCGCCGCTGAGGATAATGTCATCGGGGTCAGTGACCCCATGCAGTGCGTCAAGGCCTTCGAGCTGTGGCGAACTGCCGGATGCAATGCAAAGCGGATAGCCATAAGCGGCAGCGTCGGCAAAACGACGACTACCGGACTTATCGACACCGTTATAGCGGGCTCATACAAAACGCTGACGCACTACAGCATGTCAAACAGCCACGGCGCTATACTGCGCAACATCCAGAAGCTCACCCCCTCGCACGAATGGTGGGTGCAGGAGGTCGGCGGTGTGCAGCCGGAATATGTCGAAAGCTCCGCCTGCGTTCTCAGACCCGATATAACCGTTCTCACAAACATAGGGCAATCGCATCTGGACAACTATATTACCAGGGAAAACATACTATATGATAAGTGCAGCCTTGAGCGGTATCTCAAGCCAAACGGCACGGTTGTCATAAACTCCGACGATGAGATGCTGCGGAACGCCGCGTTTACGCACCGGTGCGTGACCGTTTCCATGCGCGACAGCGGCGCCGACTATTACATAACCGCCGTAAGGACCGTTCAGGACGGCATTGAGTTTGACTTTTCGTGCGCCGAGGGCAGCTTTACGGCTCACCTCAGGCTTTATGGCGACTATAACGCCTATAACGGCGCAATGGCTATCGCCGTTGGCAGGCTCGCCGGAGTTTCCATGAGGCGCTGCATAGAGCTCGTCGGGCAGTACACTCCGAACGGCATGCGGCAGAACTACCGCAACATCGGCGGGTATCACATGCTCGTTGACTGCTTCAACGCCGAACCGCGCACCGTGCTGGGCTCGGCAAAAACGCTGTCACGAATGCCGCGGTCAAGCGGCGGCAGGCGCATTTTTGTAACCGGTCATATCGACAAGCTCGGTCAACGGTCAAAGCAGATGCACTATGAGCTCGGCAGAGAGCTTGCAAAGCTCGACATTGACCTTGTTGTGCTCTACGGCGGAGACAGCGACCGTTTGTACGCAGGGCTCATTGCCGGAGGCTTTGAAAACGCCGTTTTGCTCAAAACGAGAAAAGAGCTCGACGATTGGATAAGGCAGAACATAACGCGAAACGACATTACATTTTATAAAAGCGGACAGTTTGAGACGGCGCTCGCCAAAACGATAGACCATGTATACGGCACCAGATTTCAGAACGACCAGCAGTTTAACGAGGGGCAGCGCGTTGAGTTGGGCGACTTCCGCTTCCGCGTAAGGCGCGACGGCATTGCCGAGCTCGAGCGCTACACGGGCAGCGCAAAAAATGTAGTTATTCCCGCAAAATGCGGCGATGCGAGCGTTATCCGCATCCGCGACCGTGCGTTTAAATATAACCTCGCCGTTACATCGGTGAGCATGCCGGACACGGTCGTAAACATAGGAAAACAAGCGTTTTACCGCTGCGTGAAGCTGCGAAGTGTAAAGCTTCCATCGAGTCTCAAATACATAGGCGAAAGCGCGTTTGCCGGATGCAGGGCGCTGACGGAGCTCAGCATCCCGAGCGGTACGATCCACATAGAAAAATGCGCATTTTCAGGATGCAGGCGGCTTGCAAGGCCTTCTCTGCCCGTCTCGGTCGGATTTGTCGGCGAAAATGTATTTGACGGTCAATAAGAAAAAACTCCCCGAGGCTGCCTCGGGGAGTTTCAGTATCCTTCTATATTATTTTAGGGCTCGTGCGCCAGTCTGCGCCGCCGCGGCGCTCCTGCTGCGCCGCGTAGCCGAGGACATACAGGTCGTGCGCCGAGCTGCAAAGCTCGAACAGCCGGCGGCAATCGGTGTCGTAATTCTTTACATCCGCGGGCTTTGTTATTATGGGAATGCGCGCTCTGCCGCTCATTTCGCGCAAAAGCGCGCACCCGCGCTCGTTTGCAGCCAGCACGCGCGCATACGGCGGAGTATCGGCAGCCATGTCGGCGGTAATACCGAGCGCCGCGCACATGACCATTCTGCGAATGCGGCTGAGGGCATATCTCTTGCTCTTTGAAGCGGCGAGGATGGCATCGATGCTGCACTCCTCCTTTGCTGCGCGGCATATTCTGTTATGCAGTCCCTCGGCGGCATCGGGCAGCTTTTCGTAAAAGCCGTCGGGCAGCATTCTAAGGCGCGAGAGTATGGCGCTTTCAAGCGCATCCGCCATTACCGGTCCCCTGCCGAGCTTATCCTCGCGGCGGTAGACAGCATACGCGCTGTCGGGCACAGAGCCGGATATATCCGAGCCGGAGGATAGGCTGCGGCGGATCTCGGCGGCGGACTTGTGACCGGTGCCGTCAGACATTTTATCGTGACCCGAACCGAAGCGCTGCACCGTTACGGGCTTTATGTTAAGTCCCAGATTATATATCGCCTTTATATACTCAACGGCAAGGATGTTATTTGGCGTTTCGAGCTGGCACGCCGCCTCGCCGAGGCGCTTTGCCACCGCCCTCTGGCGCGCGACGGCAAACGGTATGCCCTCGTCGGCTGAGAGCTCTGCGCGTATCTGCGCACCGATGAGCGGGTCGATAAGCGTTTCCGCTATCATCTCAAGTATCTCCGTTTCGCCGCACTCGCTGCCGAAGCTCAGATGCGTTACCACTCCGGTGGAGCCGAGCAGCCCTACCGCGCCGCGCGCAAAGCCCTCTGCCGATGAGAGCGTCCACGGCAGCGGAAGCTCCAGAACGAGGTCTGCCCCGCTCATAACGGCAGCCTCCGCGCGGGCAAATTTTGAATATACCGCCGCCTCACCGCGCTGGATGAAATCACCCGACATTGCGCACACGACAGGGCAATCCTCGCCGAGCAGCTTTTTCGTTTCCGCAATGTGGTGCTTATGTCCATAATGGAAAGGATTATACTCCCCTACTATACCAATTACGCTCAAATCGCTCATACCTTTCAAAAATTACTTGATTTTTGTGCAAAATGTATTAGAATAATTCGTGTATGATTTTATAATACAATTTTTTTGTGATTTTTACAATAAGAAAGGAATATCGGAATGAAAATTCTTGTTATCAACGCAGGCAGCTCTTCCCTGAAGTATCAACTTATCGACATGGAGACCGAGTCTGTAATGGCCAAGGGTCTTTGCGAGCGCATCGGTCTTGACGGTCACCTCAAGCACACCCCGCTCGTCGGCGGCAAGCCCGTATTTGACGAGGATGTTGCAATGCCCACCCATGCCGAGGCTATAGCGGCAGTTATCGACAAGCTCACCAGCGCCGAGTACGGCGTTGTTTCCTCCATGAAGGAGATCGACGCTGTCGGTCACCGCGTCGTTCACGGCGGCGAGAAGTTTGCCTGCTCCGTCCGCATTGACGACGAGGTCATGGAAGCTCTCAAGGAGTGCACTCCCTTTGCTCCCCTGCACAACCCCGCAAACATCATCGGCATCAACGCCTGCCGCGATGTTATGGGCGATGTCCCCATGGTCGCAGTGTTCGACACCGCTTTCCATCAGACCATGCCCGGCAAGGCATATATGTACGCCGTTCCGTATGAGTACTACAAAAACGATGGCATCCGCCGCTACGGTTTCCACGGCACCTCTCATCGCTATGTTTCCGGCCGCTGCGCAGAGCTCATGGGCAAGCCCATCGAAGAGCTCAAGATAGTCTCCTGCCACATGGGCAACGGCAGCTCCATCGCAGCTATCGACGGCGGCAAGTGCGTTGACACCTCCATGGGCTTCACTCCTCTGGTCGGTCTGCCTATGGGCACCCGCTGCGGCGATCTCGACGCAGGCGTTATCCAGTTTATCATGAATAAGTACGGCATCAGCATCGACGAGATGCTCAACATACTCAACAAGAAGTCCGGCGTTCTGGGCGTTTCCGGTGTCTCCTCCGACTTCCGCGATCTCGACAATGCGGCAGCCGAGGGCAACGACCGTGCACAGCTCGCTCTGGATATGTTCCACTACTGGGTCGCAAAGGTCGCAGGCTCCTATGTCGCAGCCATGAACGGCGTTGACGCCATCGTGTTCACCGCGGGCGTGGGCGAGAACTCCAAGAGCTCCCGCAAGGCCATTTCCGAGTACTTCGGCTACCTCGGCGTTACCATCGACGACGAGGCAAACTCCAAGCGCGGCGAGGACATCATGATCTCCACTCCCGACAGCAAGGTCAAGGTCTTTGTCATCCCCACCAACGAGGAGCTCGTTATCGCACGCGACACCCGCGACATCGTAGGCTAAGAAAAAAATCACTGCCGTCTCTCAAGCCGAGAGGCGGCAGTTTTTTTATTCTCGATCACAGCAGCGGAGCCACTACGCGCAGAAGCCGGTCGATAAGCTCGTAGAAAAAGCTCGTGTGGCAGTCGAAAAGCTCGATCCTGCGGCACTTTTCCATCGTTTCGAGGTCGTCGTCACGCAGCTTCAAAACGGCGGGGCTTTTGTACATCAGAGCAGCGCACTCAAAGTGCAGGTAAAGGCTGCGGTAATCCATGTTGACGGTTCCCACAACGCCGAGCTTATCATCGCAGACATAGCTCTTGGCGTGGACAAAGCCCGGAGTGTATTCATAAATCTTCACTCCCGCTCGGATAAGGCTTGCATAATACGAGCGCGTGAGGCGGTAGACCATCTTTTTGTCCGGTATGCCGGGCGTTATGAGGCGCACATCAACGCCGCGCTTTGCCGCGCTGCACAGCGCGTTTTGCAGGCTGCTGTCAATGGCAAGGTAAGGCGTTGTTATATATACATAGTCGCGCGCCTGATAGAGGATATTCGTGTAAACGCTCTCGCTCGTGTTCTCGTCGTCGAGCGGGCTGTCGGAAAAGGCAAGCACAAAGCCATCATCTGCGCCGCCCTTTTCATCGTATGCCTCAGGCAGAAAATCGGCATAGCCGCCGTCGTTTTCCTCAAAGGCGTTCCACATTTCAAGGAACATTACCAGAAGATTTTCAACTCCCGAGCCCTTGAACATGAGTCCGGTGTCCTTCCAGTGACCGAAGCGCACCTTGCGGTTTATATACTCATCGCTGATGTTAATGCCGCCTATGAAGCCAACCTTGCCGTCAATAACGGTTATCTTGCGGTGGTCGCGGTTATTCATGATAACGCTGACAAGCGGTACGAATTTATTAAACGCCATCGCCTTTATGCCGCAGCTGCGCAGCGTCTGGCAGTAGTTCGGCGGCAGATAGTCCGCGCAGCCGACATCATCGTAGATAACGCGCACATCAACGCCCTGCGCGACCTTGCGCTTGAGTATCTCAAGCACCGAGTCCCACATCTGACCGAGGTTTATGATAAAATACTCAAGGAAAATGTAGTTTTCAGCCTTTTCGAGCTCCTCGAGAAGGCACTTGTACATATCCTCGCCCACCGGAAAATACTCTATTCTCGTGTCGCGGGAGGCAATGTAGCCGCTGTGGTCCTCAAGATAGCGGAAAAGCCCCTTTGCGCCTATATCATCGTCAGTTATATCGTTAACAGCGCTTTCCTTGCCGAGGTAGTACTCCTTTGTTTTTTCAAGCTGAACATTAAGCTTTTCGCTTACTATGCGCGTCGGACGCTTATTGCCGAACAGCACATACATAAGCCCGCCGAACAGCGGCAGAAACGCTATGCACAGCACCCAACTGACCTTATACGACGGGTCGATGTCGCTTTTAATGACATAGAACACAGCGACAAGGCTGAGTATGCGCAGAATATAGTTTATAGCCGGCAGCGCCTCGCTCATGCGCAAGAGCATGGCAAGCATCCAAACGACCTGTATGAGGATGAGCACCGCCGTTATCGCGGTGCGGGAAAAAATTTTTTTAAGCAAATCCGCTACCTCCCGTTAAAATTCCCCCTATTGTAATATTATTATCTCACGCATTCCGAACTTTTGCAAGGCGGCATACAATATAAGCAAAAAATTATTGACATTGACGGGGGTTCATGATACACTATCTGAGCCGCATTGAATGGGTCGAAAGTTCGGAGCTTGTCCGGCGCCCATAAGAGCGAGACCTGAAGAAAGGATTGTTAGTTTATGAAGCATGCTATCATCATGACCGGCGGCAAGCAGTACCGCGTGGCAGAGGGCGATGTCATCTTCGTCGAAAAGCTCGATGTCGAGGCAGGCGAGACCGTTAAGTTTGATAAGGTCCTCGCAGTTATCGATGAAGAGAACACCGTGTTCGGCGCTCCTGTTATCGAAGGCGCTTCCGTTTCCGCGAATGTCGTAAAAAACGGCAAGGGCAAGAAGATCCGCGTTTACAAGATGAAGCCCAAAAAGGGTTATCGCAGAACACAGGGTCATAGACAGCCTTACACCAAGGTTCAGATCGAAACCATCAACGCATAATTTTCCCCGCTACTACTGATAATGGAGGTGTAACCTTAATGGCACATAAAAAAGGTATGGGTTCTACCAAGAACGGCCGCGACAGTGAGTCTAAGCGTCTTGGACCAAAAAGAGCAGACGGTCAGTTCGTCCTGGCCGGCAATATCCTCGTCAGACAGCGCGGAACTAAGATCCATCCCGGCACCAATGTTGGTAAGGGTAAGGACGACACCCTGTTCGCCCTCGTAGACGGCAAGGTAAAGTTCGAGCGCAAGGATAAGGATCGCAAGCAGGTTTCTGTTTACGAAGAGATCGCTCAGTAAATTAACACAAAATGCCGGACGAATCCCGTCCGGCATTTTATTTAGGGTTCTGCTACGCAGACCCTGAGCTTATTTATTAAACCAATATAGCATATTATAGTGAGGTGAAATATGGCTACCTCTTTTGTTGATAAAGCCCGAATAACCGTTAAAGCCGGTAACGGCGGCAACGGCGCAGTCGCGTTCCACCGCGAAAAATATGTCGCTGCCGGCGGTCCTGACGGGGGCGACGGCGGCAAGGGCGGAGATATTGTATTCGTCGTTGACGACAACATGTCAACGCTCATGGACTTCCGCTATAAGCGCAAATATGTCGCGGGCACCGGCGCCGACGGTCAGGGCAAGCGCTGCTCCGGCAAGGACGGCGAGAGCCTGTATATCCGCGTTCCGCGCGGAACGCTCGTGCGCGATACCGAAACGGGCAGCATAATGCACGATATGTCCGACGGCAAGGATTACATTGCAGCCCGCGGCGGCAAGGGCGGCTGGGGCAATAAGCACTTTGCCACTCCGACCAGACAGGTCCCGCGCTTTGCAAAGCCCGGTCTGCCCGGCGAAACGCACGATATAACGCTCGAGCTCAAGCTCCTTGCCGATGTCGGGCTCGTGGGCTTTCCCAATGTCGGCAAGTCCACCCTGCTCTCGGTCGTGAGCAAGGCGCATCCCAAGATAGCAAACTACCATTTTACGACGCTGTTTCCCAATCTCGGCGTAGTCTATGTCGATGAAGGGCGCTCGTTCGTTATGGCGGATATACCCGGCATAATCGAGGGCGCATCGGACGGCGCCGGTCTCGGACATGATTTCCTGCGCCACATAGACCGCTGCCGCCTGCTCATCCACCTTGTCGATGTCTCCGGCTCCGAGGGCCGAGACCCCGTTGCCGATTTCGATGCCATAAACGCCGAGCTGAAGGAGTACTCGGACGAGCTCGCCGCAAGGCCGCAGATAGTTGCGGCAAACAAGTGCGACCTCTGCGGAGACGACAGAGAGAATATCGAGCGGCTCAAGAAACATGTTGAAGAGCTCGGCTACGAGTTTTTCGAGATGAGCGCCGCTACTCACAGCGGAACGCATGAGCTTGTGAATATCGCCGATACAAAGCTGCGCGATCTCCCGCCGGTCATTCGCTTTGAAGCCGACTATGTACCGCCCGAGCCGGTCATCGACACCTCCGAGGCGCTCACCATAGAGCGCTATGACGATGTGTGGGTCGTTGAGGGCGCGTGGCTCCAGCGCCTCATGAGCTCGGTAAACTTCTCTGACAACGAGAGCATGATGTATTTTGACCGTATGCTGCGCGATAACGGCGTGTATCAGCGCATGGAGGATATGGGCATTCAGGACGGCGACACCGTAAGCATATATAACCTCGAATTTGAATACCGCGATTGATATATTATAATGTATAGGAAAAGCGATGCCCGCGTTTGCGGGCATCGCTTTTCTTTCTCTCTTGCTTTGGCTTACTTCATGCCGTTCTCATATGCCTCGATCATCTTCTTGACCATCTGACCGCCGACGGATCCGGCCTGGCGAGCGGTGATGTCACCGTTGTAACCCTGCTTGAGGTTTACGCCGACTTCGTTAGCCGCTTCCATCTTGAACTTCTCCATTGCCTCGCGTGCTGCGGGTACAACAATATGATTGCTGGAATTGTTAGACATAGTTTACATCTCCTTTTTTGTATTGGGTTCGGTTATCTGACCCGCTACTTATCATTGCCATTGTGCGTCTTTATATTCCCGCTTTCGATATGCAATTAATGCTAAAATAATTATACATACAAGATGTTGTGTCTGATTTTTTTTTGCAACACAAGTATTCAAAAATTTTGTAGATTTATGTACTTATGTCTACTTGACAATTATTTTGAATGCTTGTACAATATCTTTGTATCTTAATCGTTACCTTTTTGTAATTTCATTGTTTGAGCGATTTCGATGCTCTTTTGTGCTATACTACGCTTTAGTCTGTCAGGAGTATTATTCGGATATGCGTAATGTTTTTAAGGTTTTTCAACATGATCTGAGGCTGCTGTATAAGAATTTTCTTGCCTTCCTCATCATACTCGCCATCCTCGTGCTGCCGGCACTGTATGCATGGTTTAATATCTATGCGTTCTGGGATCCCTACGGCAAGACCGACGGGGTCAAGATAGCCGTTGTCTCAAACGATAAGGACTATATGGATTCCGACGGCAACATCGTAAACATGGGCAAGTCACTCATATCCGAGCTTGAGGATGATGAGAATTTGGGCTTTGAGTTCCTCGACGATGCCGACAAGGCTATCGAGGGCGTTTACGCCGGAGATTACTACGCCGCCGTCGTTATCGAGCCCGACTTTACATATAATATGTACAACTTCCTCACCACCGATATGTACAGCCCGACGATAAAGTTCTATCAGAACGAAAAGACCAACGCCATCGCCGTAAAGATAGTTGAGGCTGCCGGTGACAAGGTAAAGCAGGTAGTCAACGAAAAGTACATATCCACCGTTGTTGAAACTCTGTTTGACAAGCTCAATGCTTTCTCGGCTGATGTTCAGGGCGACTCCTCCGCCGAAATGCTCAAAAACACGCTGACCAAGATAAACAACAACCTTATCAGCTACAACACTACCATTGATTATTTCATTTCCGCAAACACCGCGCTCATTGACACATTGCAGCATACAAACAATACGCTCAACTACTCCATCTATCTCATCGGCAACGAGCGCGTCAATATTTCCGACCAGATAGTTTACATTGAAGATACCAAAAAGGACCTCGCGTTGATAAACGAAGAGGTCAACCGTATGCTGCTCGGCATTCAGGACTCGGTAAACGAGGCAATATACAAGCTCGACAGGCTCTATAACGGCAATACCGACGACGCGGAAGCGGCGAAGGAGGCTCTGGCAGAGCTCGAAAAGCAGTATCAGGAGCTCGTAGATTACCTCACCCACTCCGGTCTTACTAACGCAGAGATCGAGGACGCGATGACCGCGCTCAACAAGCTTGCGGACAAGATCTCCGATCTGCGCGAGAAGCTGGGACTGGATAACCCCACGAGCACCAAGCAGCTGAATGTGCTTGCATCTCATAACAAGAGCGCTATCGCCGCTCTGAAAACCGATTTTGAGACCATTGCGGTCCCCTCAGTCTACGAAGCTGTGACCGGCTATGATTACGACGATCTGACCGATCCCGCCGCAACTCCGCAGTCGATGGAGTCTCTCGTGTCGTTCATGGCTGACGATACAAAGGATCGCATAGTCAGCATTCAGGAAAACCTCGGCGTTGCACAGAAGACGAGCGATTCCGAGGTCCGCAAGGAGGCCCTCGAAGCTGCCCGCACCGACACTCGCATAGTAGAGCAGGAGCTGTCCGCTCTCGGTGCGACTACGGAGGCCGTCAGCACCGCGAGCAACACGACCGACACCGTTTCGGGCTCAATTGACACCGCCACGAACGATGTCAAGGATGCCGGCGACATTCTCGACGATATCCTCAACGGAAAACGCGACATTGACCTTGTCCGCGATCTCCAGCTCATAAGCGACACTCTGGGCACCGTAAGGGTCACTCTCACCGAGACCGTGTACCCCATGCTCAACAACATGCTCGATAACCTTCAGGACAGCCTGGGCGAGGTATCCTCCACCCTGCTCGACCTCAGCGGCATACTCGGAAAGACAACCCCGATAGTAAGCGAGCTCGGCAGCACCTTCGGTGCCGTGAACAACGCCCTAATTCAGGTGAAGGATCTGCTCACCTCCTACAGCACCCGCATCACCGATTTTATTGACCTGCTTGACGGCAATCCCGAAAACGGAACGCTTCAGAATGTCTTTGATTTCCTTGATGTTGACCCCGAGAGCATAGGCGCGTTCCTGTCAAGCCCCGTTTCCATGCGCAGCGAGTCGATATACCCCGTTGAGTCCTACGGTGCGGCTATGACCCCGTTCTACACCATGCTCGCGATTTGGGTCGGCTGCGTTATCATAAACGCCATTATCCGCTGCGATGCTCCCATTGAGTTAGCCGGTACGACGGCAACACAGCGTTTCTTCGGCAGATATCTGCTGTTCTTCGTGCTCAGCCAGATACAGACGCTCGTAACAATGCTCGGAAACCTTATCATTCTCGGTGTTGACTGCCTGCACCCCGGTCTTCTGCTGCTGTCAGGATTTGTAACATCGCTTGCCTGCTCGATGCTGGCTTACGCATTCGCGGTGGCATTCGGAAACATCGGCAGAGCGCTGATAGTCGTTATCCTCATCATCCAGATAGCGGGCTCCGGCGGCTCCTACCCCATCGAGCTGCTGCCGAACTTCTTCCAGCAGGTATACCTGTTCTTCCCCTTCCCCTACGCCATAAACGCCATGCGCGAGGCTATAGCCGGACTGTATCAGAACCAGTACCTCATATATCTGCTGCAGCTGATGCTGTTCTTCGTTGTAGGTCTGCTTATCGGCATTTTTGCCCGCCGCTCGCTCTCCGGACTTAACAAGTACATGAACGAGCAGCTTGAAAAGACCGAAATGATGTAAAGATTACAGGAGTATCATTATGGGTAATCAATACGAAAAAAAGTATAACGACCTCAGGGACTGCCTAAGGCAGATGCACGAGCGAAACACCAAGCGCACGCGCACGGCTTTGAGGAGTCTGCTGATCATTCCGACGATCTTCCTCGTAATGCTGTTCTTCACAAACAGCTCAAAGACGATCTTCCTCGTGCTGTGGATAGTTTCGATGTTCATAATCGCATCGGTACTGATCGTAATTGAGTATCAGGATTTCACGCTGCGTAAGATGATAGCCGATGTTGAAGGCGATGAGGTCCTTGAAGAGATAGACTCTCCGGATAGGGAGCAGAAATTCGAGTATGACAACTACGATGAGGCTCCCGCCGAGACCGAAGATAAATGATGCCAAACTCTCACGAAAGATGATGTAATGCAATGAATAAACTTAAAGACACAACTTCAAACATCTTCTCCGTAATCCGTTCGGACATTAAGCGTCTGAGCAAGAGCGTTGTGGCAGTCGTCTGCGTCCTCGGTCTGGCTCTTATCCCATGCTTGTACGCTTGGTTCAACATCATGTCCAACTGGGATCCCTACACCCCCAGCTCGACTCAAAATCTCAAGATCGCGGTCGCCAGCGAGGATGCAGGCACCAACTTCATGGGAATGGACCTGAATGTCGGCAACATTATTATTGAGAAGCTAAAGAGCAACGACCAGATCGACTGGCAGTTCCCCGACTCCGCTCAGGCGGTGCTTGACGGGCTCTACAGCGGCGATTACTACGCCGGTCTCGTTATCCCCTCCGACTTCAGCTCGGCGATGCTCGGATTCACGGACGGCGAATTTGAAAGCCCCGAGATCATATACTATGATAACCAGAAGCTCAACGCCGTCGCCTCCCGCGTTACCGACCGCGCGCAGAGCATAGTCAAGGATCAGGTAAACGGTATATTCGTTGCAACGCTCGTCGACGAGCTGTCCACCTTCACCTCCGTCTTTTCCGGCGCGGGTATAAACGCAAAGAGCACGCTCGTCAGCCTCGACGAGGATCTTGAGAATATAAAGTCCGACCTGCGCACCTATGTCTCCATCATGGACTCCATGGCTGCCGTTACGCAGTCGGCGGCAAATGTGGCAAACATGGCTAACAATCTGCTGCCCGACATTGTAAATATGCTCAACAACAGCCGCACCAGCATCGCAAACATGAAGGACCGCCTTGCAACGAGCAAGGAAGATGTCATCTATGCTGCCGATGCTATCAGGAACAGCTCCGAGGAGCTGCGCAACACAATTGAGCGCCTTGATCAGGCGACCGGCGGCGATCCTGCCGGCGCGGGCAGCTCCTACATCGACTGGGACGCCATCTACGGCGAAGGCGGCATAAACGAGTTTGAGGGCGAGATACTCGACGATCTGTACTACGATGTCAACAAGCAGCTCCACGAGAGCGTTATCCGCTTTGATGACATTCTCCAGCAGACGAACATCGACAGCAATCTCGTAAACTCCATGACCACGCTCCAGTCCTCTCTGGATAACCTCGATTCCCTGCTCGCGCGGATCCAGTCCGATGTTGACGGTCAGTCCTACACTCTCCAGCAGCTTGCAACGGCTCTCAACTCCTGCACCCAGAGCATAAACGGCACCCGCGAGGTCATGAGCAATATGCTCCAGCTCGTCACAACTGTTCAGGAAAATGTAAACGACCTGCGCTCAAGCGAGAGCATTTCCAATATTCTCGACCTTATGCAGAACGATGTCGCAAGCCTCGTTGAGTACCTCTCCTCCCCCGCTAACCTCGAGGTAGTCAGGGTATACGCTCTTGACCACTTCGGCTCCGGAATGGCTCCGTTCTACACGGTTCTTGCCATCTGGGCAAGCGCGCTGCTGAGCGTAAGCCTCATGCACCCGCACATAAAGCGCCGCGACGAGTTCCCGAACCTCACTTCAAGGCAGGAGTACTTCGGCAGATACTTCATCTTCTTTGCGATAGGTCAGCTCACCGCGCTCATAACGGTGCTCGGAAACCTCTATTACATAGGTATTCAGTGCTACAACCCGTTCCTGTTCTGGCTGGCAGCGGCAATGACGAGCCTTGTGGCAACGCTTATAAACTACGGCTTTGTGTTTGCTCTCGGCAGCACGGGCGAGGCGCTTTCGATCATCACTCTGGTGATTCAGGTCGCGGGCTCCGGCGGCACTTACCCCGTGGAGATGCTGCCACGGTTCTTCCAGGTGCTCTATGGCGTCATGCCGTTTAAGTACTCGATGAACGCGATGCGCGAGACGATAGCCGGCAGCTACAACGGCACATATATTAAGTGCATCCTCGTTCTGCTGCTGATGGCGGTCGTCGCCATTCTGCTCGGACTGCTTCTGCACACCGTCTGCAAGCCCTATCTCAAGCGTTCCAACGCGAGCAAGGCAAAGACCGGCGGTCTCATGCACGAAAGCTGATACAAATTTGATATGAAAACGCACCGCAGAGGTTTCTGCGGTGCGTTTGTTTTTGTTTTGGTTGTTTACTTACTCGCCCTGTACAGGAAGGTGACGACCTGAGCGCGGGTGCACTGTCCGTTGGGATCGAAGCGATTGTTGCCAACGCCGGTGGTAATGCCTTTGCCGACCGCCCAATTTACTGCCTCGTAGTAGTATTCGGTGCTCGGCACATCGACAAAGGTCACCGTTACGGGCGGCTTATAATCATACTTTTGAAAGTCAACTGATTTACACGCTTTTTGCGGTAAAGAACGGAATTTTGAAGGAAATACGCATATTTTTCGCTAAAATTTGATACAGTATATTGCTATTTTGACGGTTTTCAGTTATCATAATGATAGAAAAGCGCAGCTCTCAAAAGGTATACCTTTTGAGAGTATTTTTTTAATTTTTTTGCAAAAGGCTATTGACAAATACGCAATTTGGCGCTATATTACTACCAACCTACTAAGTTAGTAGTATTTATTTGAACCGAGGTTGTTCACATGAACGAATATATGGTTTTCCGATGTCGGACATGATGTTACCTGACAATAACGAAGCAAAACTAATCAAAATTATAATTTTAAGGAGATAATATCATGTCTAATATATACACTTCCGCAGATCAGCTTATCGGCAAGACTCCGCTTCTGGAGCTGACTCACATTGAAAAGAAATTCGATCTCAAAGCAAAGATACTTGCAAAGCTTGAGTACTTTAACCCCGCCGGTTCCGTCAAGGACAGAATCGCAAAGGCAATGATCGACGATGCCGAGGCAAAGGGGCTGCTGAATGCCGACTCCGTTATCATTGAGCCCACATCCGGCAACACCGGCATAGGTCTCGCATCCGTTGCAGCCGCAAGAGGCTACCGCATTATAATCGTCATGCCGGAGACCATGAGCGTTGAGCGCAGGCAGCTTATGAAGGCATACGGCGCCGAACTCGTCCTCACCGAGGGCTTGAAGGGCATGAAGGGCGCCATCGCAAAGGCCGATGAGCTCGCCAAGGAGATACCCAACAGCTTTATCCCCGGCCAGTTTGTAAACTCCGCAAACCCCAAGGCGCATTTTGAGACCACTGGTCCCGAGATCTTCGCAGACACCGACGGAGATGTCGATATATTCGTGGCAGGCGTCGGCACCGGCGGCACCGTTACCGGTGTCGGTCAGTACCTCAAGTCCAAGAAGCCCGAGGTCAAGGTCGTTGCCGTTGAGCCCAAGAGCTCGGCTGTGCTCTCCACCGGCGTTGCGGGCTCGCACAAGATTCAGGGCATCGGCGCAGGCTTTGTTCCCGATGTGCTCGATACCGGCATTTACGATGAGATAATTCCCGTTGAGAACGACGATGCATTCTCCACCGGCAAGCTCATAAGCAAGAGCGAGGGCGTTCTGGTCGGCATATCCTCCGGCGCTGCAATCTGGGTTGCGATAGAGCTTGCAAAGCGTCCCGAAAATGCCGGTAAAACCATAGTGGCGCTCCTGCCCGACACCGGCGACCGCTACCTCTCTACCCCGCTGTTTGCGGACTGATATAAAGCATAAGGAGGTCTTTTCCATGATTCCTACCAAAGGCGATGCTCTTGAGCTCCTCAAAAAATACAACTCCGATCCCTTCCATATCAAGCACGGACTTATCGTTTCCGGCGTTATGGAGTACTTCGCAAACAAGCTCGGTTACGCCGATGAAGCGGACTTTTGGAGCGTTGTAGGGCTGCTGCACGACCTCGATTTCGAGCTGTATCCCGAGCAGCACTGCATAAAAAGTCAGGAGCTCATGCGCGAGGAGGGGCTTGACGAGTCGCTCATCCACGCTGCCGCCAGCCACGGCTACGCGATAACCGTGGACATTGAGCCCGAGCACCTCATGGAAAAGGTCCTTTACGCGACCGACGAGCTTACGGGGCTCATCGGTGCCGTGGCGATAATGCGTCCGTCAAAAAGCGTTGACGATCTTGAGCTAAAGTCCGTCAAGAAAAAGTACAAGAGCGCCAATTTTGCGGCGGGCTGCTCGCGCGAGGTCATACAGCGCGGTGCGGATATGCTCGGCTGGAGCCTTGATGAGCTCATAAGCAAGACGATACTCGCAATGCGCGCGACTCCGGCGGCGACATGGGCGGACGAATGAAAATTTTAGTTGCAATGAGCGGCGGCGTTGATTCCAGCGTCGCCGCAAAGCTTTTGCGCGACGCCGGAAACGAATGCATCGGCTGCACAATGCGGCTGTATGACAACTGCGACGCCGGAATACCGAAGGCGCACACCTGCTGCTCGCTGAGCGATGTTGAGGATGCGCGAAGCGTCGCGTTTTCGCTCGGTATGCGCTACTATGTGTTCAATTTTACGGACGATTTCCGCGAAAAGGTCATAAAAAAATTTGCCGCCTGCTACCTCAACGGGCAAACGCCAAATCCTTGCATCGACTGCAATCGGTATATGAAATTCGATAAGCTGTTTGAGCGCGCAAGGGTGCTCGGCTGCGACCACATTGCGACCGGTCATTACGCTCGAATAGAAAAAAGCGACGGCAGATTTGTTCTCAAAAAGGCGCTCGATGAGACCAAAGATCAGAGCTATGTACTTTACTCCATGACGCAGAAGCAGCTTGCGCACACGCTCTTCCCTCTCGGCGCGCTCACCAAAGCTCAGGCGCGCAGCGTTGCCGATGCCGCGGGCTTTATAAACGCGCAGAAGCCGGACAGCCAGGACATTTGCTTCGTACCTGACGGCGACTATGCCGCGCTTATACGCCGCCAAACAGGGCGCGAGCTGCCTTCCGGCGACTTTATCGACCGCAGCGGCAATGTCTTGGGTCAGCATCGCGGTATTGCAAACTACACTATAGGGCAGCATCGTGGTCTCGGTCTGTCGCTTCCTGAGCGGCGGTATGTCTGCGCGATCGACGCTTCCCGCAACACCGTGACGATAGGAACGGAGGCGGAGCTGTACGGCAGCCGTCTCACAATTCGTGATTGTAACTGGATATCCGGCTGTACACCGGATAATCTGGTGCGATGCAAGGTGAAGATACGCTACCGTCAGCCCGAGCAGACCGCCGTTGTAACTCCGATACCAGACGGTCGGGCGCTTATTGAGTTCGACGCGCCGCAGCGGGCGATAACTCCCGGGCAGGCTGCCGTGTTTTACGACGGGGATATTGTGCTCGGCGGCGGCGTTATCGAGGCTCAGATAACATAGTCCCCGCCCTGCTGCTTTTTCATAAGGTCGGCGAGCGTTATTCCGGTAAAGTAATTGCGGGTGAGCTCATAGTAACCCTCCCAAACGGAAAGAGTCCTGCACTCGGCGGCACGGTGGCACACCGGTGCGTTGCTTTGCAGGCACGATACCGGCGCGAGGTCGCCCTCCGCAAGCTGTAGTATCTCCCAGAGCGTGTACTGATCGGGCGAACGGTTCAGGTGGTAACCGCCGCCGATGCCGTGAACGCTGTCAATGAGCCCCGCGGATTTGAGCGAGGGCATGATCCTCTCGATATATTTAAGCGAGATCTCCTGCCGTGCCGCGACTTCCTTCATCGGAATGTATCCGCCGTTATCGTGCTCGGCAAGGTCAAGCAGTATGCGTATTGCATAGCGTCCTTTTGTAGAAATCATACAATTCACCTCTTGAGGCTATTATACAACCAATCCCGTAGGTAAATCAACATTTATTTCGGCATATAAAAAGGACAGCCAATAGGCTGTCCTTAAATTAAATTATGTTTTGCTTAGAATAGATCAGCGAATTACTTCTTTGCAAGACCCTTCTGGCGAGCATACTCTGCTGCACCGAGAGCGCCCATGAGCTGCGGGTCGGTCTTCAGGTTAACGACCTTCAGCTTCAGAACATGCTCGATCGCCTGCTTCAGACCGTCGTTCTTTGCGCAGCCGCCGGTCAGGGTGATGCTGTCGGTCGCGCCGGCCTTCTTGGCCATGACGAAGCAGCGCTTTGCAACTGCCATCTCGATGCCTGCCGCGATCTCGTCCATGGGCTTGCCTTCGCCGACGAGGGTGATGACCTCAGACTCTGCGAAAACGGTGCACTGTGCGGTGATGGGGATGACATTCTTTGCGGTGAGTGCAAGCTTCGAGAACTCGGGAAGGCTCATCTCAAAGGAGCGTGCCATTGCCTCGAAGAAGCGGCCGGTGCCTGCTGCGCACTTATCGTTCATTGCAAAGTTCTTTACGGTGCCGTCGGTGTCAACGGAGATGCCCTTAACATCCTGGCCGCCGATGTCGATGATAGCCTTGACGGAAGGATCGGTGACATGTACGCCCATTGCGTGGCAGGAGATCTCGGAGATGTTCTCATCTGCGAAGGGGACCTTGTTACGGCCGTAACCGGTACCGATGAGGTATGCAAGATCCTTGGAGCTCTTCAGTCCGGCCTTCTCGCAGACCTCTGCCATTGCCGCTACTGCGGATGCCTCGGAATTGATCTTGCTCTTTATCGTGGTATCTGCTACCATCTTGCCGTTTTCGTCCAGAATGACTGCTTTAGTGTAGGTCGAGCCTACGTCACAACCGCCAAAATACTTCATTAGTGTTGCCTCCAATAAACAATTCTTTAACTATTATTTTCGTTGCTATGCCAACTCTCCGTTGCCGGAGAGTTGGCAGTGTGTTTTTATTAGCGTTTATGCTCCCGAATCAGTGGATCTCGTTGTACTTGTAGTCGGGGAACTTATCCATGTCGTACGGAGTGGTGAGCATATCCTTGCGCTCCATGTTATCGTAGTGGTTCTTCAGGAAGGGCTCAACTACGTTGAACAGAAGCTTACCGTCGAGGTCAAAGAAAAATACTACAAACAATGCTGCATAGGTAACGCCGCCGAGGCAAAGCGCTCTTCTGATAAACTTTTTCATATTCTTTGTTCCTCCCTATTACCAAGTAAAGTCGTCGTCAAGCTCGAGGAGAGACGGATCCAGAGGCTCTTCGTGCATAACGGTGGTCATGTAGTCGTTTATCAGACGACGGATCTCGGCACGGGAAACGGTACGGCTGTCGGGAAGTGCGTGAGGAATCCAGAATGCGGGGATGTTTCTGTCACGGAACTCGTCCTCGAACAGGCCGTGTACGCCCTGCATGCCCTTGCACTGGAGCTGGTCATACATTGCGACCATGTCGCAGTCAAAGCGCTCCATGTAATCCCACAGCTCAAAGATGTGGTGAATGCCGCCGACTGCCATACGACGCATCGGAGCCCACATATGATACTGAGCAACGTCCTCGAGCATATTCTCGTAGCTGTCGGTGCGGATGGTCATATCGAACATGAGAGAGTCCATGTTGATGACAACATTCAGACCCCAGGTATTGTATGCCCAAGTGCACCAGTTGGAGTAGTACAGAGGTGCGCAGGACCATGCGATGACTCTGTGGCGGGTGTTGGGGAAGGTATTTGTCTTATTGCGGACGGCGCGCTCCATAATTTTACGGACATGACCGTCTACCTCGTGCCAGATAGGAAGATCGCCGAACTGGGACTGATAGATACGATACAGTGCCTGAGCAACGCCGTTGATGGGGTAGGAATTGGTCTTTGCGGCAACTTCCCACTTCTCCCACTCGAACTTCTGAAGCTCGTTCTGGCGCTCGATGTACTCGCACATAAGATCGAAGTTCATGGGAACACCGGTCTGGTCCTCGATGAACTTCCAGCACTTCTCGATGTCCTTCTGGACGAACTTGTTTGCGAGGGGATCGTCGAAGATCATGGGCATCTGCAGAGCATACAGAGGCTTATCGTTGAACCAGTCCTGAAGAATAGCGGTACCGACGGAGCCGTCGCAGGCCTCGTTGCAGGTTATCATGAACGGGCTGTAGTCGGGAACATCGTCCAGAACGAACAGGCCGGCCTCGGCCTGGCACATCGGGCAGGGGTCGCCGGGCAGTCCGATGGACTGAACCGCGTCAATGTAGTTGTGAACGGTGTGAGAGTTAACATGGCAGGTTACGAAGTACGGGATCATTTCCAGAGCAACTGCCTTAAACTTATCGCGCCAGCCGTAGAACATACCGCCCCATACGGTTTCCTTCATTGACATGGTGTGATACCATGCATCATTCTTCTTGCCGCCGTGGAGTCTGGTGTCGGCATTGAACATTGCCATGAACTGATAGATGGTCGCATTGACCATTGCGCGGTAGTGCCATGCCGAGCCGCGCAGAGCCTCGCCGCGCATACCCTCAAGACCACGATCGAACCAGTGAAGAACGGGCAGATAGGTCTGGCCTACCCAGCGGTAGCGCCATACGCCCTTTGCGAAGTTGACAAGGCCGCCGTACTTCATGACATCCATTACCATGTGCAGGTAGTTATACATCCAAATGTTATGGAAGTAGTAGAAGGTGTCCTTCACGCCGCGCCATTCTCTGTGCTTGTAAAGGCCGGTCTTGGGCAGGTAGTTCTCGCCGAGGCGGCGGCCGCCATCTTCAGCGGTATGGGGCTTGCCATACCAAAAATCTTTTACAGCTTTCTTAAAATCCATAATTACTTGCCCTCCTGAATCTTCTTGATCTCGACAGATTCAACGAATGCCTGGAAGCGGGTACGCAGCTGACCGGATGCGGTATTTATGTACTCCTTCTCGATCGAGCAGACAGGGATGCCAAAGTCGCGCTTCATGACAATAGTGTCGATGACGCGCTCGTAACTCCAGTACTCACAGAACTTGTTGGATACGACGATGATACCGTCGGCGTTGTACTCCTTAACCAGGTCTGCCAGACGCTGCTTTCTTGCGCGCATTTCGTCCTGAGGCATGAAGCGCGGGCAGTTGGAGGTGCTGAGGTAATGACGTGCGATAGCCTGCAGAGGAGTCTCGCCCTTCTCGATGGTGATGGGCTTGCGGGTCTCGACTGCGCCGTAGCAGTAACGGTCGCACACGACCTCTGCGCCGCAGCTCTCGATGAGCTTGGTGAAATCGGGGTCGTCGTTCTCGGAGCCTGCGAGCACGACCTTGCAGCGGAACGGCCACTTCTCGTCGGGCTTGCGGGTCTTCATTTCCTTTGCGGTCTCGCGCAGGTAGGGCAGAATGAGGTACTTCGGGCAAACGAGGGAAACAAGCTGGATGACATGGAACTCGTAGCCAGTGATGGTCGGGTTCTCGAGCTTGCGGTAATCGCCGATCTCGTTTATGAGCTTGCAGACCTCATTGTGCTGCTTGATGGCCTCCTTAAGCGCCTTGTCGGAGACGTCGATACCGAGGTTTTCGTGCAGCGGAGTCAGGACATGAGCCTTGAGCTGATCATGGTAGTATTCATAGTCAGCCTCGGTGTTTTTGAAGGGAACATCGGTGAACTCGCAGAAGAACTTGTCATTCTGGATGACATCCATGTCCTTGACGGAGTCAAGATGCTTGGGCTTGATGTGCTCCTGGAAGCGGCAGGTGACGGTGCAGGTCTCGGTTGCCATCTGGGCATCGAGGAAGTTGAAGCCGCCCTCGAGCGCACGCTCGAAAAGGCTGCGGCCATAGTGACATACGCGAGCGGACATGTAGTAGGTCGCAATGTCGGGAGAAGTGCAGCGCGGTGCTCTCAGACGAACGGAGAAGCAGCCGGGCAGGTCGAGAAGTACTTCGGGCATGAAATAGCAGGTGTAGCCGAGTGCATATTTGCCCTCTGCCTTTGCCTGCTTTACCAACTCGTTGTTGGCTTCCTGAAGCAGATCCTCAAAGTAAATCAGATGCTTAAGGTCTCTCACGGATAACCCCCCATAAAAATTATTTTGCCTGTGTTATTACAAGGGCAGTATTCTGCCTCTTATGTACCTATACATTCTATCAAAATGTCATATTATTGTCAATTGCATTTTGACGCCAAAATCAACATTTTGTGCACTTTTCGCCCGTTATTTGTTAGACATTTGTGCATATTGTGTCTAAAACATGAAATTACTAAAAATATTTTTAATAGTTTCTGTACATGCTATACAACTACCCTGTATCATCTCGGGACTGCCGCCTCCCCTGCCGGATATGGCCGCATTTATGCTTTTAGACGCTTTGCGTAGGTCGACGGTACGGCTACCAATGATGTATCTGAAGCCGGTCTCATCGCTTCCGGAGAACACCGCGGCTATGCCGCCGCATTTTTTCACCGCTTCGTTTATGAGCAGTCTGAGCGACGGCTCGTCCAGAACGCTGTCAAAAAGGCATATGCTGCCGTCGGTCGGCTCTATCTCCTGCGCGCGCATCATGGCAAGGGCTCTGCACAGCTCGGCAGACCTCGACTTGAGCTTTTCGTTCTCGTTCAGCAGACGGTGCACCGCCTGCGCCGTTTCATCGCGCTTTGCCGACAGCAGGGTGGATATTTCCGTGTTGTTGCGGCTGATGATAACCTCGTTATCATAGGCATCGAGTCCGCACAGCATGGTTATGCGCACTCCCTCGCCTCCCCTGCGCCGGCGCTCGGAGGTGAGGATGCGGACGATGCCCACCTCTGCCGTTGTCGAGACATGGGGCGCGCAGCAGGCGCAGATGTCAGTGTTTTCCACTTCTACTATGCGCACCTGTCCGGCTATTTCCTTTTTGCTGCGGTATTCGAGCTTTTCGAGCTCCTCTGGGCTCGGAAATGTCGCGGTTATTCTGTAGTTTGCCGCAACGGTGCGATTTGCCTCCCGCTCTATTTCGCAAAGCTGCTCCCAGCTCAGCTCGCCGTCGAAATCTATCGTAACGACATCGCTGCCCATGTGGAAGCCGACATTGTTGTACCCATATTTCTTATGCACTAGCCCCGACACAATATGCTCACCGGAGTGATTTTGCATCCTGCGCAATCTGGTCACCCAGTCTATACGGCAGTCATACACCTTGCCGCACTCCACAGGCTGATTTACATAATGTCTGACATCTCCGTTTGCGCCTTCGTGTGTGTCAAACACGCGCACACAGCCTATGTACCCGCTGTCGCCGAGCTGTCCTCCGCCCTCGGGAAAAAACGCGGTGCGGTCGAGCACCACCTCATATCTGCCGCCGTTTTCGGTGCACGAGGTGACCTCGGCGGTAAATTCCTTCATATGGCTGTCAATGTAATATAGTTTTTCCGTCATTCCGCACCCTCCGGTGTTTTTTTCTTACTATAACACTTTGCCGAGCCTCTTTCAATCCGGCAGGGAGCAAAACGCGAGATTTTCCGCCGCCGTGTCGCCGAGCAGGCAGGCGCGCCGTATCATCCCCGCGCCGTATTTACCGCGTATCTTATCCATGGCGGCATCTATGCCGCGCTGTTTATTCAGGTTTACATAATCTATGAACATATCCATTTGCTCATCGTCGCCGGCATGGACGAGCTCGAGGGCACGGAGTCCGAGACTGCGCAGGGGCGATGATAAATCGTGGCATCGGCACATGATGCCGAGCGCGCTCGTCACGAGCTCGGTAGTTATATCCGTCGCATAGCGCAGGCGTATCCGGTGGCTTTCCCATTGGAGCTTTTCGGACCTGAGCGCCACCTCGACTGTACGACACCGCAGCTTCTGCGCACGCAGGCGAGCCGACACGCTCTCGGCAAGCATGATGAGCGTTCTGCGCGCCTGATCCTCGTTTTCAATGTCGTATGCCAGCGTTACGCTGTTGCCGATCGACTGCGGCGGCTCCTCCTCACCCGCTCTGCGCACGATGGAATCGTCCATACCGTTTGCATACCTCCACAGCGTTATGCCGCCTTTGCCGAAGCGCGCGGTAAGCAGCTCCGGATCGGTGCGGGCGAGCTCTCCTATGGTCTGTATTCCCATCCTGCCGAGCTCGCGGCGCGTGCTGCGCCCGACCATAAGCATATCCGATGCCGGCAGAGCCCACACCATCTGTCTGTACCTGTCCCTGTCAATTACCGTCACGGCGTCGGGTTTTTTATAGTCCGAGCCGAGCTTTGCAAAAACCTTGTTCCACGACACACCAACGCTTACCGTCAGCCCCGTTTCACGCTTTACGCGGCTGCGTATCTCCTCGGCAGTCCTGACCGGATCGGGGCATGCAAGGCAGTTTGTTATATCGAGCCAGCTCTCGTCGATCCCGAACGGCTCGCACCGGTCGGTATATTCGGCGTATATCTCCCGAACGAGCGCGGAATATTTCGCATAGCGCTCAAAATGCGGCTCAACCAGCTCAAGCTCCGGACACAGCTTTCTCGCCTGCCATATCGCCATGCCGGTTTTTACTCCGGCTGCCTTCGCCATCTCATCCTTGGCAAGGATTATCCCATGGCGCAGCTCACGCGAGCCGCAAACGGCAAAGGGCTTGCCGCCAAGACGCCCGTCATACAGCTTTTCAACGCTTGCATAGCACGAATTTATATCCGAATGAAGTATAACCCTGTCCACGCTCTCATCTCCGTTCAAGACAGTGAGTTAATTATACATCTCCGTTTCGGATATGTAAATATATTTTTTATCTGTTTTAGATATTTTTCTTGATTTTTATATCTTGCAGCTATATAATGCTATTAGATTAGAGAAAAACGAAAGGAGACGAACGATGCACGAGAGTATCGGTGATGTTTTGAGCGCAAGGCGCAAGGAGCTCAGGCTGTCTCAGAGTGAGCTTGCCACCATGCTTGCGAAAGACGGGATAGATGTGACAAATCAGGCAATATCAAAGTGGGAGACCGGCGCGACGCTGCCTAACGCCCGACAATTTCTCGCGCTTTGCCGCGCGCTGGAGATAGATGATATAGGCGGCTCGTTCGGAGGCGACACCGGCGGGCTTCTCTCCGGTCTGAACGCCATAGGCAGGCGCAAGGCGCTCGACTACATCTCTCTTCTGCGCGAAAGCGGGAAATACTCCGTGCTGCCGGAGATAGTCGAGGTGCGGTCGCTGCCGCTGTACTCTCTCGCGGTATCCGCCGGCACCGGTCAGTTTCTCGACAGCGACGATTATGAGATGACCGAGGTCGGACCCGAGGTGCCGGACGGCGCGAACTTCGGCGTGCGCGTCGCCGGCGACAGTATGGAGCCGAAATTCCACGACGGTCAGACCGTTTGGGTGCGGCAGCAGCGCGACCTCATGTCCGGTGAAATCGGCATTTTCCTTTACGATGGCTGCGCATATCTCAAGCAGCTCGTCGCCGGCGACGGATGCTTCATGCTGCACTCGCTCAACCCAGCCTACCCCGATATAAAAATTTCGCCCGACCTTCCCCTGCGTGTGCTCGGCAAGGTACTGGCAGCTTAAAAAGAGGTCCGTCAGGCGCAACAAATAAGCAAACCCCACCGCTTATCGAGCGGTGGGGTTTAGTAAATTCAATTGCTTTAATTACTTTGCTGCCTTTGCCTTCTCGCAGAGTGCGGTGAAAGCTGCGGGATCGTGGATAGCGGTCTCGGAGAGCATCTTGCGGTTCATGTCGATGCCTGCGAGCTTCAGTCCGTGCATGAAGGTGGAGTAGTTCATTCCGTTTGCCTTGCATGCAGCGCTGATACGGGTGATCCAGAGCTGGCGGAAGTCGCGCTTTTTCTGCTTGCGGCCGACATATGCATAGCGGCCGGACTTCATCATCTGCTCCTGAGCCATCTTGTAGTGGCGGGACTTGTTGCCCCAGTAGCCCTTTGCCAGACCAAGGATCTTATTTCTATGTTTGCGGGTCATCATTGCGCCCTTAACTCTTGCCATTTGTCATTTCCTCCTATCAGTAACAGTCAGCCCTTAATTATTTGTAAGGGATCATCTTTTTGATGGTTGCCTCGTTGGTAACATCGGCGATCGCGCCGGAACGCAGACGACGGCAGCGCTTGGTGTCCTTCTTGGTGAGGATATGGCTCTTGAATGCATGAGCGCGCTTTACTTTACCGGTTTTGGTGAGATTGAATCTCTTCTTAGCACCGCTGTGGGTCTTAAGTTTAGGCATGGTTATTTCTCCTTCCGTATGCTGCTATTATCAGAAATTTGTCTGTAATAACCTGATTAATTGTTTTCCTCCGCCGCTACGGCCTCTGCCTGCTTTCTGGCGGCTTCCTTCTCCTTCTGCGCCTTCTTGACTGCCGCGGCAGACTTCGGAGACAGGAACATGGACATATTGCGCCCTTCGAGCTTGGGCGGTTTATCGAGGTTTGCAATCTCCTCGCACTTGGCGGCAAAATCGCGCAGAATGACCTCACCCAGGTGAGTATGCGCCATCTCACGGCCGCGGAAGCGAATCGAAACCTTGACGCGGTCGCCGTCAGCAAGGAACTTGAGTGCGCTCTTGAGCTTCGTGTTCAGGTCGTTCTCGCCGATGCCGGGTGACATACGGATCTCCTTGACCTCCATGACACGCTGGTTCTTCTTGGCTTCCTTTTCGCGCTTTGACTGCTCAAAGCGGAATTTGCCATAGTCCATTATCTTGCAGACGGGCGGCTTTGCCATGGGCGAGATCTTTACAAGATCAAGCTCCTTCTCCTCTGCGATCTTCAGGGCTGCTTCGGCGGACATGATGCCAAGCTGTTCGCCATCGTCGCCTATAACGCGAATTTCCTTGTCGATGATCTCCTCGTTGATCTCATGATTCACACTTGCGATTGTAAAACACCTCCATAAATGCAAAAAACGGATGCCTGACAGCATCCGCGTGCAAAAACAGCACCCGTTCGGGGCGATGTTTATTGACCGGAACGCGCCCGAGGCGGTTCGGTGAGGTCGGGGATGCCGTACCTACTTTGTTTTCAGCTCTATTAATATATCAGCACTTTCCTCCTATGTCAAGGATTTTTTAAGGCGAAAATGCAGACAATAGCTCCGGAGTGATATTTTTTGGAGCTTATATTTATTTATGCGCTCGGCGCAGAGTTATACGGTATGATCGAAATACTCTGGCGCGGCAGAACGCACTGGACGATGCTGCTTTGCGGCGGCGCGTGTTTTACGGTGATGTATCTTATAAGCGCCGCCGCCATACCGTTCTGGTCAAAATGCGTTTTGAGCGCACTGGCAATAACGGCAATCGAGTTCTGCGTCGGATGTTTGGTTAACATAACGCTTGGATGGAGCATATGGGACTACTCCGGCATGGCAATGAACATAAAGGGGCAGATATGCCCCCTGTTCACATTTTTCTGGCTTTTGCTGTCGATCCCCGGGCTTGCGCTATGCTCGTTTATGCGAAGGCTTTTTCAGTCGTCGTTTCTGCCGTGGAACGCATAATACGCAAAGTACGCCGCGGCGCTGCCGGTGAGCACGCTCCATATGCTTGCCCAGCTCTGGGATCTCGGAGCTATGAAATATGAGCCCGCGACAAGCAGAGCTGCGGAGACTATGAGTCCGATGATGCTAAGCGTTCTGCCGGGTTTTCGCATTGCACACCGACCTTTCTCAGTAGCTCTCGCCGCCGTTGGGGTCTGCGCCCTCGCGCTCAAGCTCCATGGCGAGCTTCACTATGCGGCTGGTGCCGAGTCTGGTCGCTCCGAGGGCGATGAAGTCCTCTGCATCCTCGAGCGTTGCTATGCCGCCGGCTGCCTTGACCTGAACATTTTCGGGGCTGCAGCGGCGCATGAGCTCGACATCGTGACGGGTGGCTCCGCCCTTGCTGAAGCCGGTGGAGGTCTTTATGAAGTCGGCTCCGCACTCGGCAACGATGGTGCAAAGGCGCATTTTCTCCTCATCGGTGAGCAGGCAGCACTCGATTATGACCTTGAGCACCTTGCCGAGGCACGAGCGGCGCACGGCCTTTATATCCTCGGCAACATCCTCCCAGCAGCCGTCCTTGACCATGGAGAGGTTTACGACCATATCTATCTCGTCGGCTCCGTTTGCCACCGCGTCGGCAGCCTCAAACGCCTTTGCAGCCGAGGACATATAGCCGTTGGGGAAGCCGATGACCGTGCATATGCGCATTCTGTCGCCAACATAGCGCTTTGCGCCGGGCACATGGCAGGGCGGGATGCAAACCGATGCGCACTGGTATTTTATCGCCTGATCGCACAGCTTTCTTATCTCTGCCTCGGTGCAGTCAACTCTCAGCAGGGTGTGATCGCAGTATCTGAGCAGTTCTCTTATATCCATAATGTTTGTTTCCTTTCAATTTGATGTTGGCAACATTATATTGCAAAGCCGCTGCATATTCAAGCATTTGTCATTAATATACTCTAACAAAAACTATTTTAATTAAGGACCGGAACAGACATATGGATGAAAACACAAGCAACAACTTCGCTCAGCTCACCGGCGTTATGGCATCCGCACCGGTATTTTCCCATGCGGGACGCGGCGAAACATTCTACACATTCGCGCTGGAGGTAGCCCGTCTTTCCGGCGCGACGGACACGATAAACATAATCGCGCGCAAGCAGCTTCTGTCCGCTATAGATGCCTGCGAGCCCGAAAAGCTGTGCGTCGTGGGCGAGCTGCGGTCGTTTAATAACAAAAGCGGCGAGGGCGCAAAGCTCGTTATAACGGTGTTTGCAAAGGAGCTGTACCCCTGCTCGGGCGAGGATGTAAACCTCATCCGGCTCACCGGCACGCTGTGCAAGCCGCCTAACCTGCGCGTGACGCCTATGGGCAGGGACATATGCGACCTGATGCTGGCGGTAAACCGCAAATACGGGCGCTCGGACTATCTGCCGTGTATAACATGGGGTCTCAAGGCGCGAGAGGCATCCTACTGGGACACGGGTACCACGGTGTTGCTCGAAGGGCGGATACAGAGCCGCAGCTACATAAAGCTCATCGGCGGCGAACCCGTTGAAAAAACGGCGTTCGAGGTATCGGTGACGGATATTGAGGAGATATGAAAAAACCGTGCATGACCGAGGTCATGCACGGTTTTTTGATGCCGTAGCATCTGTTTTCCTTTTTGCAGCAAGCGCCGTCACAAACGTTATGGTCTGCGCTGTCGGGACCGCCAGCCACACGCCGGTAAGCTCCAGCATAGGCGGCAGGATGAGCAGCATGAGGAGCGTGCACACAGGCTCGGCATACACAAGGATATAGGAAAGAATAGTCTTCTCCGTTGCGTAGAAATACGATGTGGTTATGCGCACATACGCAAGAAACAGGAGAGGCGCCAGAAAATACGGCAGATACCGCACAACTCCGGCATTTGCGTCAGCCGACGCGCCGAACAGCACGCCCACCTGCGACCGTGCGAGGAACACTCCTACCATGCATATAACGGTCACAACAGCGGCGGTCTTATAGGTAAGACCGAGCGTTTTCTTCACCGCATCCGCGTCCTTTTCGCCGTAATAATTACTGATAAGCGGCTGGCTGCCGTCGCCCACGCCCTGGAGCAGCAGATAGATTATGGAAATGATATAGCCTATGCAGCCGTATACCGCAACGGCGCACTCATCGCCGTAAAGCAGCAGAAAGCGGTTCATGAGCAGCATGGTAACGATAGGCGAAAATGTCAGTCCGAACGGAGAAACGGCTACCCGCAGCACATTCTTCCACAAATCAGCAAGCTTTTTAAACGCCGGAAGGCGCACTCTGACTCTCTTGACTATGAAATAGGCTATCGCCGCGACCATAGTCACCGCCTGACCGATGATGGTAGCCAGCGCGGCTCCCTCCATGCCCCAGCTTAACAACCAGACAAACTCATAGTCCAGAAAGATATTCGTTGCAAATCCGAGTATCATCGCCGTCATTGCAAACGATGCCCCGCCCATGTTGCGGATAAGCGGCACAAAACCGGTAGCCAAAAGCTGAAAAACGGTGCCGAGGGCGATCACGCGGGCATATTCGGCGGACAGCTTGAGTATTTCACCCCGTGCGCCGAGCAGCCGCATTATGGGCTCGGCGGGGAAAAACAGCAGCCCTGTAAGCACGATGCTCGTGAGCAGCATCAGGAGAGCCGTTCCGGAAAAGCACTCCTGCCGCTTTGTATCCTCGCCCTGCGCGTTCAGAATAGTGAACCTTATTGCCCCTGACAGACCTATGCCGGTGCCTATCGCGCCTATCAGCGCCGAGACCGGATAGCCTATGGTTATAGCCGCGATGCCCGTATCGCCAAGGCTCTGACCGACGAAAAATCCGTCGACTATCGTATAAACTCCCGACAGTGCAAACGCCAGAACGGACGGGATCACATATGAGAAAAACTTTTTATTCACCTTTCAGGGTCTCCATTTCCTTTTCAAAAACTATGTTAAACAGCGCGATGGCATCCGTCATCTGCTTCATGCGCTCCGCTCCGGCAATATCGAAAACGCGCTTTTCAAGCTCATACAGCGGTGCAAGAGCCTTATCCGCATAGTCCTTGCCCTCGGGCGTGAGGCGCACATACTTTTCGCGCCTGTCCGTCCCTCCGGCGGTGAACTCGGCATAGCCATCGCTTTTGAGAGCGCGCATCACCGTGCTGACGGTCTGCTTTGAAAGCCCCGTGTTATCGGCTATCGCCTTCTGCGTTATCGGCTCGCGCGCGTTTATCGCATAAAGCACGAGCATCCTGTATGGGTTCTGCCCTGCCGAGGCGCACCACGCCGTGTACAGGGCGTTTGTTCTGCCCCACGCCTCCCACATCATATTTGAATTAAACTGCATTGTTTTTACCTCTTGATTAGTATTTACAAACACTAATTTACGCATAAAAGCTCATTTTGTCAAGCGTTTGCGCAAAAAAATCACCGTGCAGACGGTGCTACCGCCCGCACGGTGTTCAAGCCTTTCGGCACTTATTTTGCGCGGATGATCTCTATCCAATAGCCGTCGGGATCTTCGAGGAAATACACTCCCATACCGGTATTTTCATAGCAGATGCAGCCCATTTTCTCGTGCTTTTCGTGCGCCTTTTCAATATTGTCCGTCGCAAAGGAGAGATGGAACTCCTGCTCGCCGAGGTCATACGCGGTGTCGCGGTCGCGCAGCCATGTAAGCTCGAGCGTAAAGCCGGTAACTCCGTCGCCGAGGAAAACGAGCTTATAGCTGCCGTCGGCGGCATTTTTCTCGCGCACGGGCTTGAGCCCCAGTGCTTCATCATAAAACTTTATGCTTCTTTCAAGGTCGAGCACATTGAAGTTAAAGTGGTTAAACGCAAACATATCGCACCTCCGTCATTTATGCTCTCATTTTATTATGTTTTTGCGGCCGATGCAAGCAAAAAACTTATTGGCATTTGCGCGGGCGTGCCTTATAATAATAAAAAACACTATGTGCGGAGAAATGCTATGAATTATTCCGAACTGATAGATAAATATGTGCCGCAGGACGATGTTTTTCTGTTTAACACCGGCAACGCGGAAAAGGCATGGCTGCTGCTCGGCTGCCATTACGAAAACGAGATAAAAATGCACCGCTTTTCCGTTTGGGCTCCGAATGCCGAGGCTGTGTCGCTCGTGGGCGATTTTAACGGCTGGGATCCGGAAAAAACGCCGATGGAAATGCGAGGCGGCATATGGCACTGCTTTGTGGAAGGTCTTGAAAACGGCGAGCTGTATAAATACTGCGTAACTCAACGCGGCGGCAGGATCGTGTGGAAATCAGATCCCTTTGCACAGTGGTCGCAGACGGGACTGAACACGGCATCGCGCGTGTGGGCAGGCTCGCACGAGTGGCGCGACGAAAAATATATGCGTCAGCGCGCTCACCGGAACTGCTTTGAAAGCCCCATGTCGATATACGAAATGCACCTCGGCTCGTGGAAAACGCCCAAGGATGGCGTAAACTACGCCCGCATAGCGCCGGAGATCGCAAAATACTGCTCTGACATGGGCTACACGCACATCGAGCTTCTGCCGCTCACGGAGTACCCCTACCCCGGCTCATGGGGCTATCAGGTCACGGGGTACTACGCGCCGACGAGACGGTACGGAACGCCCGACGAGTTTGCCGAGTTTATCGACATTCTCCATGCCGCGGGCATCGGCGTTATCATGGACTGGGTACCGGCGCATTTCCCGCGCGACGAGCACGGGCTTGCAAGCTTCGACGGCACACGGCTTTTCGAGTGCAAGGAGGAGCGCATGGCATCGCATCCGGAATGGGGAACGCTCATTTTTGACTACGATATGCCCGAGGTACAGTCGTTTCTCATATCCTCCGCCTGCTTTTTCTTTGAGCGCTATCACATAGACGGCATACGCGTTGACGCCGTTTCGTCGATGCTGTACCTCAACTACGGCAGGAAGGACGGAGAATATACCCCGAACCGAGAGGGCGGCAACATAAACCTCGGCGCCGTGCAGTTTTTGCAGAAGCTCAACTGCGCCGTTCTGTCAAGCTGCCACGGCGCTATTACCGTCGCCGAGGAATCGACCGCCTATCCAATGGTCACGATGCCGCCCTCCGTCGGCGGACTGGGCTTCAGCTTCAAGTGGGACATGGGCTATATGCACGACACCCTCGATTACTTTTCGGCTGACCCCTTGTTTCGCAAGGGGCTGCACGATAAGCTCACATTCTCGATGATGTACGCATTCTCCGAGAATTTCATCCTCGCATATTCGCATGACGAGGTAGTGCACGGCAAGAAGTCCATGCTCAATAAAATGTTCGGCAGCTATGAGCAGAAGTTTGCAACTCTGCGCGCTCTGTACGGCTATCAGTTTGCCCATCCGGGCAAAAAGCTGTGCTTCATGGGCTCGGAGTTCGGTCAGTTTATAGAATGGAATTTCGAGCAGGAGCTTGACTGGCTGCTGCTGGACTACCCAATGCACGAGAAGCTGCGGGAATACTGCGCCGCACTCAATCATATGTATAAGGGCTGCCCCGCGCTCTATCAGGTGGACAACTCGTGGGACGGCTTCAAATGGCTGAATGTGAACGAAAAATCGCTCAGCTCTATAGCGTTTCTGCGCTCCGGCAGATGCGGCAGCGAAAGCTATCTCGTGTGCGCCTGCAATTTCATCCCCAACGAAAACCGCGGCTTTATCATAGGGCTCCCGCAGGCGGGCACGCTGCGCGAAATACTCTCGAGCGACGACGAGCGCTTCGGCGGTTCAGGTTTACATAATGCAGAACTTATCCACAGCCGCGATACCGGCTTTGACGATCTCCCCTACAGTGCTGCAATAGATCTGCCGCCGCTGTCGGCAGTATATTTTGAATACATTCCGGAAAGGACGGCTGAGAAAAATGAAGAAGCAATTTAAGAGCATTCTTAACGAAAAGGGACGCAGCGAGCTGCCCAACATTCTGCTCGCGGCAGCTGAATGCGCTCCCCTGTCAAAGACCGGCGGGCTTGCCGATGTTGTCGGAACGCTGCCTAAGTCGCTCAAAAGGCTCGGCTTCGACGCGCGGGTGATAACACCGTATCACCGCTGCATAAAAGATAGATACGCCGACAAAGTTGAGCATATGTTTGATTTTTATGTAAACCTCGGCTGGCGTACGCAGTATTGCGGGATCGAGCGTCTTGAGCTCGACGGAGTGTGCATCTACCTCGTTGACAGCGAGTTTTACTTCGGCGATAAGATCTACCGCGGCGGCATGGCAGAGGGCGAACAGTACGCCTTCTTTACGCGCGCCGTGCTCGATGCCATACCGAACCTCGGCTTTACCCCCGACATAGTTCACTGCAACGACTGGCACACCGCCATGCTGCCCATGCTCGCAAAGACGCAGTACAATGGCTCGATGCAGGAGGGGCTGCGCTGGCTTTTGACGATACATAACATTGCGTATCAGGGAAAATTCGGCTTCGACTATGTTCAGGATCTGCTCGGAGTTGAGGATAAATACTACACGCCGGAGTTTCTTGAGCTGAACGGCTGCGCCGATTTTCTCAAAGCCGGCTGCGTGTTTGCAGACAGGATAAATACCGTAAGCCCCACCTATGCCGACGAAATAAAAACAGCCTACTTCGGCGAGGGGCTCGAGGGCATTCTCAGCGCCCGCTCAAACGAGCTTTCCGGCATCATAAACGGCATCGACACCAAGGTATTCAATCCTCTCACAGACCCTGCCCTGCCCGCGAGATACCATAAGGGCAGGCTCGGCAACAAAAAATTATGTAAACTTGCGCTGCAGGAGCAGTTCGGACTTGAGCAGAGAGCCGATGTGCCCATATTTGCCATGGTAACTCGCATGACCGAGCAGAAGGGCTTTGACCTTGTTGAGCGTATGCTCGACGAGCTCATGCAGTATAATGATATGCAGTTTTTCATGCTCGGCAGCGGCGACAGGGACTATGAGCAGTTCATGCGCGAGGCGGAGCAGCGCTATAAGGGCAGGCTGTGCGCGTTCATCGGATATAACGAAGAGTTATCGCACAAGGTATACGCCGGAGCGGACTTCCTGCTTATGCCGTCGCGCTTCGAGCCGTGCGGTCTGTCGCAGATGATAGCCATGCGCTACGGCACTCTGCCCATAGTGCGTGAGACCGGCGGGCTCAAGGACTCGGTAAAGCCCTACAACCGCTTTACCGGCGAGGGCACCGGCTTCTCGTTTGCTGATTTTAACGCCCACGAAATGAAGGATGCGATCATGCTCGCACTCGATTGCTACCGCAAGCCCGAGGTCATGGGCTCGCTCGTGCGTCAGGCAATGGAGGCGGATTTCAGCTTTGACCGCTCCTCCGAGGAATATGCAAAGCTTTACCTATGGATGCTCTAAAAAGAAAAGTTTACACCTACGGCGGCTATGACGAGCACTGGCAAAACGGCAGGCTGTACATCGAGTACCACCGCCCGCGCAACTACGATGTGGAAAGGCGCGGCGGCAGGTGGGTGCCGGTCGATAGCGTAAACGAGCTCATGTGCTCGTATCTCATATCGTCGGCTGTATTTTACGATGCCCTTGAGCGGTGCTCGCACTACGGCTATCCGCCGGAAAAGATATGCGAATTTATAAATTACGACACCTCGGCGCTTATACCGTCGGAGCTTTTCAGACTGCTGATGGACGATGCCGGACTCGGCATGGACGATGCCGTTAAAGCGGTTATTCGATGCTTCGGCGATGCGCTTATTGCGCAGCCCGACCGCGACTGGCTGTTTGATATGCAGCCGCGCACGGCATTTCTCGAAAAGGTTCTTGCTGACGCGCTGAGGTTCAGTCCTCTGGTGTTTCACGATGATTACAGCGAAAAATATCGCAGCAGAACGGGCGCTATAGAAGAAGGCACCTGCCTTACGCTCTCCGTCGCGGCGTTCGGCGGCGTGAACTCCGCCGAACTCATCGTTTGGGGCGATGATTTTCACGCCGAGCTCCCAATGCGGCACAGCGGCGGCTATTTCACAGCCGAATTTACGCCGGATAAGCCCGCCGCGCTGTTTTACGCATTTAGGCTCAACGGCAGCCAGGCTTACCTCCGCCCCGAGCACGGCGACGGCTTCCGCCTGACGGTTTTTAAGCGCGGATTTGAGACTCCGGAGTGGTTTCGCCGCGGCATAATGTATCAGGTATTCCCCGATCGCTTCGGCTTCTCCGACGATGATACGGCAGCGCGCGGCATAGAATACCACCGTGCGCTCGGTCAAACGCCGCAGCTCCACGGCAGCATCGGCGAGCCTGTAAAGTGGCAGCCGCGAGACGGTGAGCGCGACTACGCCCCAGATGATTTTTACGGCGGCACACTGCGCGGCATCGCCGCAAAGTTGCCGTATCTGAAGGCGCTCGGTATAACGGTGCTGTACTTAAACCCCGTTGTTGAGGCGCGCTCCAATCACCGCTACGACACCTCGAACTACGAGAATGTCGATCCGATACTCGGCACCGTTGAGGATTATGTAAACCTTTGTGCCGATGCCGAAAAGCTCGGCATATCCGTTATAAACGACGGCGTTTTCTCTCATACCGGCGCGGACAGCATATATTTTGACCGCTATGGCAGCTACGGCGGCACCGGCGCATATCAAAGCAAAAGCTCCGCGTTTTACAAATGGTTTGACTTTCGCTCGTTCCCCGACGATTACCGCTGCTGGTGGAACTTCAGGGATCTGCCTGAGGTTAACGAGGAGGATAAAAGCTGGCAGGATTACATCGTCAGCGGGCGGGACAGCATCGTTAAGCTGTGGCTCAGGCGCGGTGCGCGAGGCTGGCGGCTCGATGTCGCCGATGAGCTGCCGGACGATGTGCTCGCGCTTATTCGCGCTGCCGTCAAGTCAGAAAAGCCCGACGGCGTTATCATCGGCGAGGTGTGGGAGGATGCCGTTACCAAGATAAGCTACGGCAAGCGGCGCGATTACGCCCTCGGCTATTCGCTCGACTCGGTCATGAACTACCCATTCCGAGCCGCGGTGATAGCGTTTGTGCGTGGAGGCTCGAGCGCGTTTGAGCTGCGCGATGCGCTCAGGCAGCAGCAATATAACTACCCCGCTCCGCTGTACTATGCGCTCATGAATCTGCTGTCCTCGCACGATGTCGAGCGGCTGCACACCGCTCTCGGCGCGGACACTGACAATGTTAAAAACCTGAGCCGCGCTCAGCAGGCTGCGCTCAGGCTCAGCGATGAGCAGTCCGGACGCGCAACAAGGCTGCAAAAGCTGTGCGCCGCCATACAATACTGCGTTCCGGGCGTTCCGTGCCTTTACTATGGCGACGAGCAATGCCTTGACGGATCCGGCGATCCTTTTGACAGGGCACCGTTCGAGCCGTCGTATTCAGGTTTACATAATTATTACGCCGAGCTCGGACACATACGCAATTCCAGCAAGGCGCTCCTGTGCGGCGATGCCGAGTTCTCCGCTGCCTCGCCCGATGTGCTCATTATACGCAGAGAGTTTGAAAACGAGCGCGTTGTCTGCGTTGTCAACCGCAGCGCAGAGGAGTACTCCGTGCATTTACCGAACGCCGTCCCCCTGCTCGGCAGCAGCGTAAATGGGACATTGCCTCCATATTCGGCGGAGATATTTAAGTTAACATAACGCAAGAGCTCATGGCTATCTGCCATGAGCTCTTGTGCTTAAAATGCGAGTGATTTACTCATTGCGCCGCCGAGAGTTTCTATAAGCCTTTCCATAGGTATGCGCTCATCCGACCGCAGCCAATCGGCATAGGCGCCGATGATGCCCGAGGCGGTGTACTTCACAATAATATCGTAGGTCTCGGAATTTACGCCGTTACTTCTGAGTCTGTCGCCGAGCATCAAGGTCAGTATCTCCGTGCAGTCGTTTATATCTATGCAAAGCTTCCTAAAAAGCCCGGGCGTCTGCCCGACGGCAAAAAGCCGATCTGGTGAAAGCTTAAACGCCTGCGGTACAAAACCGCAGGCGTTTTTTCTTTATTCTTTTTCCCATCCGGCGTAGAGCGTTATGCCGACGGGTGTCCGCCAGTCGGGCTCGCCGTTTGTTTCGCCGAAGAACTTCGAGGCACTGAGAAATGTCACCGGTTTTCCGCTGCATCCGGCATCGGAATACCAGCCGGTGAACCTGTAGCCGTCACGCACCGGCACTCCGTATGCCGCGGGGTATATCACGGAGCCCGACATGAACGGGCCGCAGGCGTTCATGGTCTCCGATGCGCTGCTGTTTATGGTTCCGCCGTTTGCATCGAGAGTGAGCATGCAGCGCATACCGCCGTCTCTGGAGGGACGCCACACGGCGTTTACTGTTATGCGCACATCGCCGTTTTCGTCGGGTGAGCGGCGGCTTATCTCCGGCGCACCGATCGTGCCGGAGATAAGCGGCATCGGGTCTCCCCCGCCGCACACCATCCAGCAGACAAATTCATATCCGTCCACCGGCACCGGCTGCGGCAGAGTGTAGCTCTCGCCGGCGTTGAGACTACTTATCTCGATGCTGCCCTCATCGAGCAGACGATTCTGATAGCTCTCATCGAAGCTGCAATTATACACGGTGTAATAAACCGTACCGTCGCGCATGGGATTAACCGGCTCGTCGCTCTCAGTCGGGGCTATGACAGTATCCCCTCCTTCGGGCAGCACCGGTGCGGTCGCATCACCACCGGCGTACAGCATGAATGCAAACACTATCGCCGCAGCAGCAAGGCAGGCTTTTTTCATCCATGCCTTTTTCTTCTGCGGTCGGGACTCCGTTATATGGCTTTTCTGCTCGAACTCATCCGGCAGCGGGGTAAACTCCCGCACATAGCCAAATTCCAGATCGTCTTTTTTCATATTCACACCGTGTGCACATCAAGCCTCGTGTACGGGCACTCGATACCGAGCTCTTTAAATCCGAGCAGCAGCTCGCGGTTGAGCAGTCTGCCGGCGGAGAATATGTTCTTTTCATCCACCTCAACGATAAATCTGAGCAGTATGCCGGACGCTTCAAGCGCCTGAACGCCCAAATACACCGGCAAGCCATTGAGCGTTGCGGAGTTTCTGTCGTATATCTCCTGCATGAGCGCCGGAAGCTTCTTTTCAAGCGCCGTCAGGTCGGTCTCATAGGGTATGCTTATATCGCCGACCGCGCGCGAGGAATTATCCGAGCGGTTGAGGATGTTTTTCATTTCGGAGTTGTTTATTATCTTGACATTGTCGCCGGAGTCGGTGATGCAGGTAGTTCTGATACCGATGGAGGTCACTATGCCGCGGAAGCCGTTTATCTCGACGATGTCGCCGACATTGTACTGATTTTCAAGCAGCATGAATGTACCCGTTACAACATCGGCTATGAGGCTTTCCGCGCTGAAGCCGACTATCAACGCCAAAATGCCGATGCTTGCGATAATGGTCGTGATGTTGACACCGATTATCGTAAGTCCCCAGCAGAGGATGACGATGAACGCGAGATATTTCATGAGGCTGCTCGTAAGCGATATGATCGACCTTGCCCTGTGGCTTTTGGGCTTAAAGAACCCGAGTATGAGTACTATAAGGTTTTTGAGCAGCAATACGCCGAATATCATAACGATAAGCTTTGCTATCGCAAACGCGTCTATCGACAGCATCGCCTTCAGTTCCTTATCCTTTATAAGTCCCGTTGACACGCCGATAAACGCCGCTGCCGCAAGCAGCACGGCATAAACAAGCGTTTTTACAATATTGCGCTTAGAATTATTCTCATTCACGGAAAGCACCTCCAGCACTTTTACGCATTTTGTCTATACGATTATATAACATTATTTGCCCTTATTCAACAACAATCGATAACGAAAAAAACCGGCAAGACTCATGCGAGCCTTGCCGATTTTTGGCAGCAGACCAAATTTGTCAATCTTTTAAGTATAGTCTCCAACAATGATATTGGGGCGGGTAATGACATTTTTGATATACACAACTTGTTTTATATTCTCATTAGGATAGATTTTGTTTGGGTCAGGTCCTATCATAATTTCAAAGCCACCTCCACAAATTCCGGTTTATTTAGTACCTATCATATCATTCCGGAAAGCACTAAACAAGAAATAAGGCAAAAAAGTCCACCGTAATTCTATCAAAATTACGGTGGACTTATGGTGCCGGTGGCGGGGGTCGAACCCGCACGGGGTATTAGCCCAACGGATTTTGAGTCCGCCTCGTCTACCAATTCCAACACACCGGCTTATCGTGCAGCAAGAGCATTATAACTTAAAATTTCGCATTATTCAAGTATGAGCTTCCAATATCCATGTAATTTTTTGTTCCCGCTTTACAATTTTTTCGCTGTAAGTACTACCAAAATTGAAGATTGTATGTTACAATATTTCAATGTAAATTTGTAAACTTATAAGAAAGAGGCAAAACCATGAAAAAGATACTCGTACTTGAGGACGAACCGAATATCCGCAGTTTTGTGGTCATTAACCTCCGCCGCAACGGATATGAGCCAATCGAGGCCGAAAACGGCATGACAGCGCTCAGCCTGCTCGAGAAAAATCCGGACATAAGTCTGGCGCTTCTCGATGTCATGCTGCCCGATATTGACGGCTTTGAGGTCTGCCGCCGAATTCGCGCGTCAGGCTCCAAGATCGGCATAATCATGCTCACCGCGAAAAGTCAGGAGATCGACAAAGTTACCGGACTTATGACCGGCGCAGACGATTATGTCACAAAGCCCTTCTCCCCCGCGGAGCTCACCGCGAGAGTTGACGCTCTCGTAAGACGGCTCGGCAACGATGCGGGCGACAAGCCCAGCTATGAAATATCCAGCGGTCCTTTCCTGCTCAACACCCGCAACCGCACTCTGGAAAAAGACTGCAAGCGCCTGAAGCTCACCCAGATAGAATATCTGCTGATGAAGCTTTTTATGGAGAACCCGGGAAAGGCCATGTCTCGAGAAGACATTCTCAAGGCGGTGTGGGGCGAGGACTTCTCGGGCGAATTAAAAACCGTTGATGTAAACATTCGCCGCCTGCGCATTAAGATCGAGGCTGACCCGACCGAGCCTGAATATCTCACCACCGTGTGGGGCTTCGGTTATAAGTGGGGCTACTGATAATCTATCCCCTGGAAGTGTTAAATGTTCTTTAAAAACCTTAAATGGCAGCTGCTTGCATCGAGCATCGCGGCGGTCATACTTATCGTGTGCCTTATCGTGTGCTTAGCGCACGAGCTTATCGCTCCGGCGATCATCATAGCGGTCATAATAGGCGCGTACATAATATCCGTAAATGTCTGGTTCCATCACTTTGTGTCGCAGCCGATAAAGGCGCTTTCGGAAAATGCAAAAAACATTGCCGACGGAAGCTACGGCGCACAGGTGCCGTCGGTCGGCGATAACGAGATTGGAAGGCTCACCGACGATATAAACCAGATGTCGGCAAAGATCGCCCGCTCGGACAAGGCGACCTCGGAGTTCATATCGCAGATCTCGCACGAGCTGCGCACTCCGCTTACCGCCATCCTCGGCTGGAGCGAAACGCTGCAATACGACCCCGCGGTCAAGGGCGATTCCCTGCGCGGCGTTAAGATCATTTCAAAGGAAGCGGAGAGGCTCACCGGAATGGTCGCCGACCTTCTGGAGTTTACCCGCATACAGGACGGCAGGTTTAACCTGCGCATTGAGCTCGTTGACATCGCCGCCGAGCTGGAGGACTCGCTGTACACCTACGGAAACCTCATGAGCGAGGCGGGCATCGAGGTAAGCTACACGCCGCCCGAGTACGACATTCCGCTCATCTCCGGCGACCCCGAGCGCTTAAAGCAGGTGTTTTTGAACCTGCTGGACAACGCCGCAAAGCACGGCGGCGACGGCGGCAAGGCAGAGGTCTCGCTGTCGATTGAAAACGACAGCGTCGTTATCTGCATCCGCGACTACGGGCACGGTATCCCCGAAAACGAGCTTCCGTTCGTTAAAAACAGATTTTACAAGGGCAGCTCCAAAAACCGCGGCAGCGGCATAGGTCTCGCCGTTTGCGACGAGATAGTAACGCGCCACGGCGGAAGGCTCGACATTTCAAATGCCGAGGGCGGCGGCTGCCTTGCAAAAATAACCCTGCCGATTTCGGAAAACTGAGGTAGATAAATGTCAGATAAAGATAACAGCTCCACAGCGTTCAAGACCTCAATCGGAGGTCAGGCGCTCATAGAGGGCATAATGATGCTCGGACCGGGAAAGCGCGCCATAGTGTGCCGCGGTTCGGGCGAGATAGTCGAAAAGGTTGAGCCGGTCATCCCTCTCAAGGAAAAGTCTCCGGTGCTCGCGCTTCCGCTTATCCGCGGAGTTGCGGCGTTCATATCCTCGATGATAAACGGAGTTAAGGCGCTTTCGTTCTCCGCCGAGCAGCTTCCCGAGGATATGCAGGAGGAGCCGGACAAGATAGACCAGTGGATAGAAAACCACTTCTCCGACGAAACCGCGCAGAAGCTCATTATCGGCATAGCAGTCGTGCTGGGCATTGCGCTTTCGCTTTTCCTGTTCCTTTTTCTGCCCACCTTTATAGTTGGTCTGTTCCCCGCCGTGAAAGCCGATTTCTACTGGCGCACCCTGCTTGAGGGCATTCTCAAGCTCATAATATTCTTCGTTTACCTGATATTGTGTTCAAAGATGAAGGATATGAAGCGCCTGTTTTCATACCACGGCGCAGAGCACAAAACGATATTCTGCTATGAAAAAGGTCTGCCGCTGACGGTGGAGAATGTCCGCCCGCAGCCGAGGCTACACCCCAGATGCGGAACGAGCTTCATTTTCGTCGTTATTATAATAAGTATACTCGCAGGCTCGTTTATCCATGTTTCGGACACTCTGCTGAGGATGGCGCTCAAGTTTCTCATGCTCCCGCTCATAGTCGGCGTGAGCTACGAATTGAACCGCTGGGTCGGACGGCACGACAACATCTGCTCGAAGATCCTTTCGTGGCCGGGCAAGCAGTTCCAGCGCATAACCACGAACGAGCCCGACGACGACATGATAGAGTGCGCAATACGCGCGCTTGAGCTCGTCATTCCCGAAGAAAAAGGCAGCGATGCCTGGTAAGGACCATGGAAAATGCCAAAGACATATAACGATATTTACTTTTCGGTGAGGAATATGCTCAGGGAAAAGGGCGTTGAAGCATATAGCCTTGAGGCGCGCATCCTCCTTGCCGCGGCAGCCGGAAAAACCACCGAGCAGCTTATGCGCGATATGTATCTCTACACCTCTACCGAGATAGAGCAGCGCGCGACCGATATGATACAGCGCCGCCTAAACGGCGAGCCGCTTGCGTATATCTCCGGCTCGTGGGAGTTTTACGGCTTGCCCATGACGGTAACGCCGGATGTTCTCATCCCGCGCATGGACACCGAGATACTCGTCGATGCCGCCATAGAAGCCATAAAGGG
>SAMEA104315424__coassemble_374_pt1 | contig 57599 bp, 79 predicted proteins | sample SAMEA104315424__metabat2_low_PE_018 | metagenome-assembled genome bin SAMEA104315424 (sample SAMEA104315424) | gut metagenome | biome: Monkey gut; feature: monkey-associated habitat; material: faeces | place: China | collected 2013 | reverse complement strand
TGCCGGAAAAACATCAAGGACAACAAGCTCACATCGCGGATAATCCCCATGAACGCCGACGCTACCACATGGCCGCCCATGAGCATAGGAAGCTTTGATGTCATCGTATCGAACCCGCCGTATATCCCCTCGTTCGAGCTCATAGAGCTTGACTGCTCGGTGCGCGACTACGAGCCGATGACCGCGCTCGACGGCGGCGAGGACGGGCTCGATTTCTACAGGGCGATAATAAAATACTGGACGATAACGATGCGCCCGAACGGACTTATGATGTTCGAGGTCGGCGAGGGTCAGGCGGAGGATGTCGGACGGATGCTGCTGCGCGCGGGATTTGTTTCGGTAGAGACCCGCAAGGACACGCTGGGCTTTGACCGCGTCGTCATCGGTAAATGGAAAAATGAATTTTGACTATACATGAGGTGAACTAAATGGCAGAAAAGAAAAAGGCTCCCATCTCGACTCATTCGCAGGCAAGCGACAAGAAAAAGGCGCTTGAGACCTGCATTGCACAGATAGAAAAAAACTACGGTAAAGGCGCCATCATGCGCCTGGGCGACGATATTCCCGTGAATGTCGAGGCCCTTTCCACGGGCTCGCTCTCGCTTGACCTTGCGCTCGGCATAGGCGGCGTTCCCAAGGGCAGGATCATCGAGATCTACGGTCCCGAGGCATCGGGTAAAACAACGCTTGCTCTGCATGTCGTCGCCGCGGCTCAGAAGGCCGGAGGCGAGGCGGCATACATAGATGTCGAGCACGCTCTCGAGCCGGCATATGCCCGCGCGCTCGGCGTTGATATAGACAGTCTGCTCATCTCTCAGCCGGACACCGGCGAGCAGGCGCTCGACATAACCGAGAGCCTCGTTCGCTCTAGCGCTGTCGATGTCGTCGTTGTTGACTCCGTTGCGGCTCTTATCCCCCGCATAGAGCTTGAGGGCGAAATGGGCGACTCCGTCGTCGGCGCTCTGGCAAGACTCATGTCGCAGGCAATGCGCCGTCTTGCCGGCTGCATCTCAAAAAACGGCTGCACCGTTATCTTCATAAACCAGCTTCGTCAGAAGATCGGCGTTATGTACGGCAACCCCGAGACCACCCCCGGCGGTCTTGCGCTGAAATACTACGCCTCCGTGCGCATAGATGTCCGCCGCATCGAGACCCTCAAGGTCGGCGGCGAAATGATCGGCAACCGCACGAGAGCCAAGGTCATAAAGAACAAGTGCGCTCCCCCGTTCAAAGAGGCGGAGTTCGACATCATGTACGGCGAGGGCATATCCAAGGTCGGCGAGATAGTTGACCTCGGCGTTAAGCTCGAGATAATCGACAAAGCCGGCGCATGGTTCACCGTGGGCGAGCAGCGCATTCAGGGCAGAGATGCGGTGAAGGAATACCTGCTCTCAAATCCCGAGATATGCGCAAACATCGAGCAGCAGATACGCGATAACGCCTACAAGCTCATGGCTCCGCAGGCGCGCAAGGCGGCTCAGGCTGCCGGACGCGCGGTGGATATAAGCGCGGATGATTTTGAAGGCTGAGCGCAGTGCGGCTTTGTGAAATAAAGCAGACCTCTCCGGAGCGGTTCACGCTCGTTTTCGACGATGCGTCGGAGCTTAAAACCACTCTGGGGATAATAACCGAGCGCTTCCTGCACTCCGGAATGGAGCTTAGCGGGGAGGCATATAATGAGCTGGTGTGCGCATCGACCCTATCGCTTGCAAAGGCACACGCGCTGAGGATAATAAACGCACGCCCCATGTCCCGCGAGGAGATGCGCAAGCGGCTCGTCGAAAAGGGTGAAACTCCCGAAAACGCCGAGGAGTGCGCCGACTGGCTGTGCGAAATGGGGCTCATTAACGATGAGCAGTATGCCGGCAGCGTCGTGCGGCACTATGCCGCCAAGGGCTATGGGCAAACGCGCATAAAGCAGGAGCTCCGGCGTCACGGCGTGCCGCGCGAAATGTGGGACGCTGCGCTCGAGCAAATGCCCGAGCAGGACGAATATCTCGCGCGATTTCTGCGCACAAGGCTTTCCGATCCCACCGATCGGGCGCAGGTAAAAAAGGTCTCCGACGCTCTTTTCAGGCGCGGCTACTCGTGGGAGCAGATAAGAAGCGCCCTAAACGAATTTGATACTCAAGGTGAACTCTGATGGACAAAACTATTGCCCTAATATCTCTGGGCTGCGCAAAAAACCTCGTAAACAGCGAGCAGATGCTGTATCTGCTCAGCGAGGCAGGCTATGCGCTCGCCCCTTCTCCGGACGGTGCGGATGCCGTCATCATAAACACCTGCGGCTTTATTGACGCTGCGAAAAGCGAAGCGATAGACACCATTCTCGAAATGGCGCAGCTCAAATCCGAGGGCAGGCTCGGAAAGATAATCGTCACCGGCTGCCTCACGGAGCGCTATCGCACGGCCGTTACCGAGGAACTGCCCGAGGTGGATGCCATACTCGGCGTAGGCAGCTTCGGCGATATAGTTCCGGCGGTGGACGCGGTATTCGCGGAAAAGCCGGTGAGCCTTTTTGCCGACAACAGCGCGCCGATCGATGAGATCCCCCGCGTTGTAAGCACCGGTCCCTCGTGGGCGTATCTGAGGATAGCCGAGGGCTGCGATAACTTCTGCGCGTTCTGCGCGATACCGTTTATCCGCGGCAGATACCGCTCGAGGGAGATGGAAAATGTCCTCGAGGAGGCGCGGGATCTTGCAAGCCACGGCGTTAAGGAGATCATCGTTATCGCTCAGGACATCACCCGCTACGGCACCGATATTTACGGAAAGCGCTCGCTTGCGGAGCTGTGCCGCAAAATAGCGGAGATCGACGGCGTTGAGTGGATAAGGCTGCACTACACCTACCCCGACCAGTTTGACGATGAGCTCATCGACGAGATAGCGTCTAACCCTAAAATAGTAAAGTATCTGGATATTCCCATCCAGCACATAAACAACAAAATTCTCAAGGCAATGAACCGCCACGGTACCGGAGACGACATCCGCAAGCTTTTCGAAACGCTGCGGCAGCGCATACCCGATCTGGTGCTGCGAACGAGCCTCATAGCCGGTCTGCCCGGCGAGGGCGAGGCAGAGTTCGAGGAGCTGTGCGAGTTCCTGCGCGAGGCTAAGATCGAGCGCGCCGGCGTTTTCGCCTTCTCTCCCGAGGAGGGCACTCCGGCGGCAAAGATGGAGCACTGCAGCTTTGAGGAGGCCCAGCGGCGTGCCGACCTTATCATGGACATTCAGGCGCGCATAATGGACGACTTTGCGGCATCGCTTGTCGGCAAAACTCTGCCGGTCATATGTACCGACCACGATGAGGACGGTCAGTGGATAGGCAGGAGCTGCTATGATTCACCCGATATTGACGGACTTGTATATTTCAGCGGCAAAGGCGGCGAGGGCGAGATAGTGCCCGTGCGCATAACTGCGGTTTCCGACGATGGAAACCTTATCGGCGAGGAGGAATAATCATGAACACACCCAACAAGATAACGATAGGCAGAATAATTCTTGTTCCAATTTTCATGCTGCTTCTGTACACCGACCTCCCGTACTGGGCGCTCGCGGTTTACATAATTGCGTGTCTGAGTGACCTCGTTGACGGCAGGCTCGCAAGAAAGTACAATCTCGTGACCGATTTCGGCAAGTTCATGGACCCGCTGGCGGATAAAATGCTCGTGCTGTCGGCTATGTGCTATTTCGTCGAGGTCGGGCTCATGCCCGGCTGGGTAGTGGCGCTTGTACTGCTGCGCGAGTTCGGCGTTTCCGGTCTGAGATTGCTCGCTGTCGAGCAGGGCATCGTGATCGCGGCGGCATGGTCAGGCAAGATAAAAACCGGCGTTACCATGGTCGCCCTCGGCATACTCATAATCGCAACGCAGCCGTGGTTCCCCGCACCGGAGATCGTGTCCGTTGTATGCTGGGTGCTGATACTCGCAACCACGCTGTACTCCGGAGTTGAATACTTCGTTAAAAACATCGGCGTGTTCAAGCACTGCGCTTGACATACGGAATACTCGATGGTAATATTCTATTGGCGTTGAACGGAAGAAGTACTTCTCCCCTGCCCGACCAGAGAGGCTTTGACATTGGCTGAGATCATTGCTGCGGGAAAGCGAAGGAAATGCGTCCGGAAGCCTCGGAGGAGGAAATGCCTCCGCGTGAGACCGCGTTAAGGTTCTTTTGAGCTACAAAAGAGAGTGGAACCGCGTAAAATTACGCCTCTCATGGGTAAAACCATGGGAGGCTTTATTATTTCCAAAGGAGCAGAACATGAAGCTTTATAATTCAGCAACAAGAAAAAAAGAGGACTTTGTCCCCAATCATCCCGATATAGTTAAAATGTACACCTGCGGTCCTACGGTGTATCACTATGCGCACATCGGAAACCTCAGATCCTACATCATGGAGGACATTCTCGAAAAGCACCTGCGCTATGTCGGCTACAATGTCAAGCGCGTTATGAACATCACCGATGTCGGTCACCTCACAAGCGATGCCGACGAGGGCGAGGACAAGATGCTCAAGGGCGCAAAGCGCGAGCACAAGTCCGTAATGGACATTGCAAGGTTTTACACCGACGCGTTTTTCTCCGACTGCGCAAAGCTAAACATCAAGACCCCAGATGTGGTCGAGCCCGCGACCAACTGCATCGACGAATATATAAAGATAATCACAAAGCTCATGGACACCGGCTATGCCTACTTTGCCGGCGGCAATGTGTATTTTGACACCTCCAAGCTCGAGCGCTACTACATTTTCAACGACTTCAACGCCGAGGATCTCGATGTCGGCGTGCGCGAGGGCGTTGAGGAGGACTCGAACAAGCGCAACAAAAACGACTTCGTTCTGTGGTTTACAAAGTCCAAGTTTGAGGATCAGGCGCTCAAGTGGGATTCTCCGTGGGGCGTGGGCTATCCCGGCTGGCATATCGAGTGCTCGGGCATATCCATGAAGCACCTCGGCGACGACCTCGACATTCACTGCGGCGGCATAGACAACGCCTTCCCGCACCACACCAATGAGATTGCGCAGTCGGAGTCCTACCTCGGTCACAAATGGTGCAACTACTGGATGCATGTTCTGCACCTGAACACAAACTCCGGCAAGATGAGCAAGTCAAAGGGCGAGTTCCTCACCGTTTCCCTGCTCGAGGAAAAGGGCTATGATCCCCTGGCTTACCGCCTGTTCTGCCTGCAGAGCCACTACCGCAAGTCGCTCGTTTTCTCGTGGGAAAACCTCGACAACGCGCAGGGCACCTACAACAAGCTCATTAACCGCATCGCCGCGCTCAAGCCCGCCGGCGAGCCGGTGGATGATGAGGCGTTCAACGCTCTCAAGGCAAAATTCGTTGCGGCGCTCGACAATGACCTCAACACCTCGCTTGCTGTTACGGCGCTGTACGATGTGCTCAAGTATAACACCAACGACGACACAAAGCTTGCCGCCATCGCGGACTTTGACAAAGTGCTGAGCCTGAGCCTTATCGAAAAGGCGAACGCCCGCCGCGAGGAGCTCAAAAAGCAGACCGTTTCCAGCGGCGCGGAGTTTACCGTCATATCCGAAAGCGGCGAGGCTGACGCTGCTGTCGAGGAGCTTCTCAAGGCTCGCGCAGCGGCGAAGAAGGCAAAGAATTTTGCAGAGGCCGACAGCATCCGCGATGAGCTGAAGTCTCAGGGGATCGAGGTCACCGACATTCCCAACGGCGCAAAGTGGAAGAGAATTTGATATAAAGATGTAAAAATGAACAGCGGCAGGACCTTCATCCTGCCGTTGTTTTTTTATGTTTTTTTAAGCTGTCGTACACGAAAAGTATTACCGCCGCCCACACGAAGGCAAAGGTTATTGCGTTTGTCTGCGTGAACGCTTCGTGGTATATGAGAACACCGACGAGGAGCTGGAGCGTGGGGTTAATATACATGAGTATACCCGATGTCACCATGGATGTGCGCTTTATTCCCTGCGCGAACATGATAAGCGGCACCGAGGTAACGATGCCGGATGCCGCAAGCAGCAGCATTTCGGACACGCTGAGCGAGGCAAATGTCGTAAAGCCCGAGAACTGAGCATAGGCTATAAACGCAACAGCTATGGGCAGGACAGACATTGTTTCCATGCATATCGAGGTCTCGCTGTCAGCCTTTATGCCCTTTTTGAGCGCGCCGTACAGCGCAAACGACAGCGCGATGACTATTGCAAGATACGGCACCGCGCCATAGCGCACGATTGAGAACACAACTCCCGCAAATGCCAGCCCGACACTCACCCACTGAACGGTGCTGAGCTTTTCCTTGAAGAATACCGCTCCGATGAGCACGGAAAACAGCGGGTTCATGTAATATGCAAGGCTCGCTTCGAGGATGCGCCCCATGGCCACGGTGAGAATGTAAACGCCCCAATTTATCGAAATTGTAACGCCGCACAGCAGGTATCTGCGCCGCTCGTGCTTATTCCCGAGTATCTGCTTTATGACGCCCGTGTTCTTCTTTACAGCCAGAACACAGACGCAGAACACGCACGAGAACACCACTCTCTGCGCAAGCACATACGCCGAGTTTACGCCGGCAAGCAGCTTCCAGAACACCGGAAGCAGTCCCCAGAGAATATAGCACCCGAGAACATTGAAAGACGATTTGTTCACTTGAGCTTACATTTCCATGTCGGGGTACAGCGGGAAGCGCGAGCACATCTCGAGCACCTGCTGCTTTACATCGTTGACGGCGGTCTCGCCATCGTTTATGATGCGCACGATCATCTTGCCGATCTCACGCATCTCGGTCTCACCCATGCCGCGGGTCGTAACGGCGGGGGTGCCGAATCTCATACCGCTCGTGAGCTTTACCGACTGCGTGTCAAACGGGATGGAGTTTTTATTTGCGGTTATGTGAGCTGCGTCGAGGAGCTCCTGCACCTCGTTTCCGGTGCGGCCGAGGCTCATGGTGTCAGCCAGCATGAGGTGGTTATCCGTTCCGCCGGACACAAGGCGGATACCGCCCTCCGAGAGCGTCTGAGCGAGCACGGCGGCGTTATCCACCGTCTGCCGCTGATACTGCTTAAACTCGGGGCTCATCGCCTCTTTAAAGCACACGGCCTTGCCCGCTATGATATGCATTAGCGGTCCGCCCTGAGTTCCGGGGAAAACGGCGCTGTTTATCTTTTTTCTGAGCTCATCCTTACAGAGGATTATCGCTCCGCGCGGACCTCTCAGGGTCTTATGAGTAGTACTGGTAACGACATCGGCATACGGTACGGGGCTCGGGTGCACTCCCGCCGCGACAAGTCCGCCGATGTGCGCCATATCGACCATGAGATACGCGCCGACCTCGTCGGCTATCTCGCGCATTTTCTTGAAATCTATGATGCGGGAATATGCGCTCGCTCCTGCGATTATAAGCTTGGGCTTGCACTCGCCGGCTGTCTGCATCGCCTTTTCGTAATCTATCGTCTCGGTCTGAGGGTCAACGCCGTAGAAACAGGCGTTAAAATACTTTCCGGATATGGACGCCTTCGAGCCGTGGGTCAGATGACCGCCGTGGCTCAGATCCATGCCGAGGATCGTATCGCCCGGCTTTAGCAGCGCAAGGTACACCGCGACATTCGCCTGCGAGCCGGAATGGGGCTGTACATTCGCGTGCTCGGCTCCGAAGAGCTCCTTTGCCCTGTCTATGGCAAGCTGCTCAACTATGTCAACATACTCGCAGCCGCCGTAGTATCTCGCGCCGGGATAGCCCTCGGCGTATTTATTCGTAAGATGGCTGCCCATGGCTTCCATGACAGCCTGGCTTGTGAAGTTTTCCGACGCTATCAGCTCAATATGGTCGCGCTGGCGCTGAAGCTCCTGCTTCATTGCTCTGTAAAGCTCCGGATCGCTGCGTTTTATGGTCTCGTAATTCATAGCTTCGCCTCCGTCAGACAATTTCTTTTGAATTATACGCTAAACACAGCTTCATAGCAAGACACAATCTTTCAAATTTGTTCGTTTAGCGCGCACGAAGGCGAATTTTCTTGAATAAGACAGGGGGCTGTGTTAGTATGTTATGGTGAGGTGAGGCACATATGGCAAAAAAACTTTTGAAAACGCTTCTGATAATTTTAGGCGTTATACTGCTCATAGCAGCGGCATTTATTCTCTGGCTGTCCATTACGGAGTTTAAGCCCGGAGATGTTACGGATATCAAGATAGAAAACAACTCTCAGGTAAGCGACATTTCACCGTTCGCCGGTCAGGAGATCACGGTGGTGAGCTGGAACATCGGCTATGCCGGTCTCGGCAAGGGCTCCGATTTCTTCATGGACGGCGGCACGAATGTTGCCTCCGCCGATCAGGACACGGTTTCCGCCTCGCTCCTGGGCATATACAAGACCCTGTACTCCGACGAGTCCCCCGCTTCGATATTCATGCTTCAGGAGGTAGATAAGGACTCCTCCCGAACCTACGGCAAGGATGAGAGCGATGTTTTGGGCATTCACAACAGCACCTATGCGCTCAACTACTCATGCAAGTTCGTGCCGTATCCTGTGCCGCCGATAGGCAGAGTCAACAGCGGTCTGCTCACGACCACGATATACGATATAGACTCAGCCGAGCGCATATCCCTGCCCTGCCCGTTCGACTGGCCGGTTAGCATGGCAAACCTCAAGCGCTGCCTGCTTGTGAGCTATCTGCCCATATCCGGCAGCACCAGCAAGCTCGTGATCGTAAACCTGCATCTCGAGGCCTACGACGACGGCGAGGGCAAGATCGCCCAGACCAAGCAGCTGCGCGAATTCATCCAGTCGGAATACGAAAAGGGCAACTATGTCATTGCCGGCGGCGACTTCAATCAGATATTCCCCGGCGGGCTCGACAAATACCCCAACACGCACAAGGATCTGTGGGAGCCGGGCATACTCTCCGAGGACATAATGCCCGAGGGCTGGACCCTTGCATACGACCTCGAAACTCCGAGCTGCCGCCTGCTCAATCAGCCCTACAATCCCTCCGACGCGGAAAATACCCAGTACTACTCGATCGACGGCTTCATCCTCTCGCCCAATGTTGAGCTTATTTCGGTGAAGACCCTTGACGAGGGCTTTGTGTATTCCGACCACAACCCCGTGAAGCTTCAGGTTAAGCTGCTCGATGAATGATCGCATTTGAAACGGAGATGCCATAATGGACAAAACTCAGAAGATCATCGCAGTAATTGCATTTGTTCTTATAATCGTACTCATAGCGCTTATCTGCATAAGCCTGCAAAATAAGCTCTCGCCCGACAACGCGGACGATACAAAGCCGAGCACCGAGCCCACGGCAAGCCTTGAGCCCACGCCGGAGCCCACGCCCACGCCGCTTCAGTTCACCACTGCACCCGAGGGCTATTTTAAGGACGCCCTGTTTATCGGCGACTCCCGTATGGTCGGCATCGAAATGATGGGCACCCTCGAGGACGCCACATTCTTTACGACCGTCGGTCTGAGCCTTACCGGTGCAATGAGCGCGACCGCCGATGTTTCCGGCGTTGGCAGCACCACCCTGCCCGCTCTTTTGCAGAGCAGGACCTTCGGCAAGATATATGTCATGCTTGGCATAAACGACATAGGCGGCTCGGTAGAGGCACTCAAGCAGACCTATTCCAATCTCGTTACCCGTCTGCGCGAGGCTCAGCCGGATGCCATAATCTACATCATGTCTAACCTCCATGTTTCCGCAGCGCAGGATGCGCGCGGAACGGCGGTGAATAACGCTAATCTCAACAACCTCAACGATTACACGAAAACTCTTGCCGACGGCGAGACGATATTCTACCTTGAGTGCAACGATGTTTTCGATGACGCAAACGGCACGCTGTCTGCCGACCTCACCTCCGACGGCATCCATGTTGACGGAGCCTCATACAAGAAATGGGGAGAATGGGTCGCTCAGAACGCGATAGTAAAATGATTATGATATAAAAAACCAGCTCCGTGGAGCTGGTTTTTTCATGTCTTTGTTATGCCTTACTCAGTGGCAGCCGCATCCGCAGCCGCAGTCCTCGCCGTCCTCGTGGCTGTGGTCGCCGCAGCCGGAGCAGCCGGAGCAGCCACCGCCGCAGCCGCCCTCATCGGACAGATACGGGAGCTGACCGCGCATCATGAGCTCTGCCGCATCGTCGGAGTTGCCGCAGAAGCCGGCAAATGCCACGATGCCGTATGCCGCGAGAGCGGCCCTTGCATGAACGCCGATGTTTCCAACTATAACGGCATCAACGCCAAGGCTGTCCATGAGATCGGCGACCGCCTGATGACCGGACTCCTTGACCTCTACAAGCTCCTTGGAGAGGATCTCGGTGTTGTCCTCATTCGTCTTGTAGACGGCAAACATTTCGGCATGACCGAAGTGCTCGAATATCTCGTTATCCTTGTAAGATACTGCGATTATCATGTGTTATTCTCCTTTTTCTATAAAGTCCGCCAGACCGCTGAGCGCGTCGGCGTTTACGCTTTCAACTTCGCCGGCATCGACCATGGTGGCAATGACGGGGTCAATGGGCAGACGCGCGGTGTGCTCGATGCCGAACTCCTTCGCAGTGGCCTCGACCTTGCTCTCGCCGAATATCTCGTACTCCTTGCCGCAGTCGGGGCACTTGAAGTAGCTCATATTCTCGACAAGGCCGAGCACGGGGATGTTCATGAGCTTTGCCATGTTCACAGCCTTTGCGACTATCATGGAAACAAGCTCCTGCGGTGAGGTGACGATAACGATGCCGTCTATCGGAAGCGACTGGAACACCGTGAGAGGCACATCGCCGGTGCCGGGAGGCATATCGACAAACATATAGTCAACATTATCCCACAGCACATCGCTCCAGAACTGGGTGACTACGCCCGCGATAACGGGTCCGCGCCATACAACGGGGTCAGTCTCGTTATCGAGGATGAGGTTTACGGACATAATCTGCGTACCCTTGTTGGAATAGCTGGGGATAAGCATATCCTCAGTGCCGCGGGCGTGCTCGTGGATGCCGAACGCCTTGGGGATGGAGGGACCGGTGATATCCGCATCGAGGACCGCCGCCTGATAGCCGCGGCGCTGCATCTCGCTGGCTAAAAGGCTCGTTATAAGGCTTTTGCCAACGCCGCCCTTGCCGCTGACAACGGCAATGACTTTCTTTACGCTTGCTGCGGGATTGAGCTTTGCGCTCAGATCCTGCTCCTGCCGGTCACTGCAGTTTTCCTGGCAGGTGGAACAATCGTGTGTACATTCGCTCATTACAATTAACTCCTAATATCAAATATTACATGATTGCATTATAATACTATTGCCGCGTTTTGTCCAGCCGGCGGACAAGATACATGGCAACAAGCCCCGTGAACACACCGGTTATTATGCCAGAGGCGAGCAGCACCGGAGCATACACCATGAGCGCGGCGGTCTTCGTTACCGCAATTGCGGCTAAAAGCTGACCCAAATTGTGCGCAACGGCAGCCAGCGCGCTGACTACCCACAGCATTTTGCGCGGAAACCGCGTCACCGTTATGCACATTACCGCATATGCGAGCACACCTCCGGAAATGCTGAACAAAAACGCCGAAACGCCGCCGGCGAACACGCTTCCCATCACTATGCGCACGGCGAGGATAAGGCCCGCTTCACGCCTTCCGAGCAGCAGCATTGCGATAAGCGTTATGACATTTGCAAGTCCGAGCTTTACTCCGGGAACCGGCACCGGAGCCGGTATCTGCGCCTCGATAACGAAAACGATGAGCGAGGCGGCGGTGAGCATTGCCATGAGGGAAAGCTTCTTTGTCTTAGGCATCAATGTCGCCTCCCTCTATCTCTATAGTGAGCCGGTGCGGAAGGCACACTATGGGAACGCCCTCCGTGCTCACCTTGCCCTGGTCAATGCATATATGGTCGCGGCAGTCGGCTTCGACAACGCTTATCCCGTCGGGCGCTATGTTTATTTTATTATAACCAAACTCCGTTTCAATTTCCATGTCATATGCTACAGCCACGGTGTTAAGGTCGATTTTTTTATAAACCTCGCCGTCAACGCGGATAACGGCAATATTCCCCCGCTCCCCCGTCATGCGCAGCACCAAAAACGCGGCGGCGCACATTATGAGCGCGGCGGCAAAAATCACTATCCACTTTTTAATTCTTCCGTTTTCCATGAAGCCATTGTAAATAAAATAGGCTCGCTTGTCAATGCACTGCATTTATGATATACTGATTCAATAATTTCACCATTGAAAAGAGGTGACGCGCTTGGCTGACACTATAGTGACAGCAGTTTCGTATATACTGCCGCTGTTTGCGATAATCGTGCTGATAAGATGCACAAAAAGCATGCTCGGCAACAAATCGCAGACGGAGATCTGGGGATATATCCACAGGGACGACGGTGTTTCGCTCATAAGCCACTGGGAAAACCTTATCGGCCGCTCCCGCTCGGCGGATATCTGTCTGCCGTATCAGACGGTCAGCCGCGTACACGCGGTACTTATCCGGAGTCCCAAGGGTGTCTGGCGGATATTCGACATTTTTTCCAAGGGCGGAGTTTGGGTAAACGGCGAAAAGGTGCATGGTACCGGCACCATAGTGCACGACGGGGACATATTGAACCTCGCCGGAAATAGTGTGCGCTTTCGTGACATAAGCGAAAAGCAGCGCGATGCCATCGAAGCCCGCAGAACTCAGACATGGCGGCGCGTTCACCCCGCGGTAACGCTGTTTTTCCTCACTGTTTTTCAGGCGCTTCTGCTGCTTGAGCTGTGCTGCACGGCAGCAGCGGAGAACACATCTGGCATCGCGCTCGGCTTCGGACTGCTCATTTTGTTGGAATGGTTCTGCTATTTTGCCATGCGCAGCATAAGGCGCACCGGCTTTGAGGTTGAAACGCTCGCATTTTTTCTCTCCTCGATAGGACTTGAGATAATCGCATCATCCGTTCCGGATGAAATGTTCAGGCAGATGATAATAGTTTTCGCCGGAGTGGTGGCGTTTTTCGTGCTCGGCTGGTGGCTGCGCGACCTTGACAGGACAAAGACCATGCGCCTGCCGCTGGCTGTGATATCGCTTGTCATTCTCATGGCAGTGCTCGTTCTCGGGCGCGAGCAGTACGGCGCGAAAAACTGGATATTCATAGGCTCATTATCCATCCAGCCCTCGGAATTTGTAAAGGTCGCGTTCATCTATGTCGGAGCCGCCACTCTCGACAGACTGTTCAGCACCAAAAACCTTATCATGTTCATAGCGTTTTCGGCTCTATGCGTTATCTGCCTTGCGTTCAGCAGCGATTTCGGCACGGCGCTGATATTCTTCATAACATTCCTTGTCATCTCCTTCATGCGCTCGGGCTCGATAGCAACGATCGCGCTTGCGATAACGGGCGCAGGCATGGCGGGCTTTCTCATGCTGCGCATAAAGGATCATGTCGCCAAGCGCTTTTCCGCATGGGGACACATCTGGGAGGATGTTTGGGACTCCGGCTATCAGCAGACCCACGCGCTCTCGGCGGGCGCATCCGGCGGACTTTTCGGCAAGGGCGCCGGCAACGGCTGGCTCAAGGACACCTTTGCCGGAAACACCGACACCGTTTTCGGTGTTATGTGCGAGGAGCTCGGACTTATAATCGCAATATGCGCGGTGCTTGCTATTCTGGCGCTGACCTTCTTTGCCGTCAGAAACTCGGGGCACGGCAGGAGCGCATACTACTCCATCGCCGCCTGCGCCACGGCAACCATGTTCATGGCTCAGGTCGCTCTCAATGTGTTCGGCTCCGTTGACATTCTGCCGTTTACCGGCGTTACATTCCCCTTTGTCTCACGCGGCGGCACATCGGTGCTCGCGTGCTGGATGCTTTTGGCGTTTATAAAAGCCGGCGACACGCGCAAGGGCGCAAGCTTCGTTGTGAGCTCGCCCGAGGCGCAGACGAAAAAGATGCGGGAGGCAGAAAAGGCATGAAAAAAGTATCTTTAAGAGCCTTCAGCGCCCTTCTTATGGCTATGCTAATAGTCGTCGGACTTTTCGTTTATGTCATCCGCTATGTTAAGGACGGCGAGATGTGGGCGCTGTACTTTGACGAATCGACCTCCGGCTGCGAATACACGATAACCGACCGCAACGGCACGGTGCTTGCTAAAATGGGCAGCGGCGTAAAGTCATATGCAGAGGATGCAAACACCCGCATCGCCTGCTACCATCTCACCGGCGACTACACCGGCAATGTCGGCACCGGCGCTCTTAAATCGTTCCAGCGCCAGCTTTCGGGCTTCAGCCTCATAACGGGCATCGAGGAGCGGGACGATGTCAATTTGCAGCTCACCGTTGACGCGGAGCTGAACCTCAAGGCATACGAGGCGTTAAACGGCAGAAACGGTGCCGTTATGATATGCAACTACAAGACCGGCGAGGTGCTGTGCATGGTGTCCTCCCCATCCATAGACCCTCTCAATCCGCCGGAGACCCTGCCCGACGGAGCATATATAAACCGCTGCCTGAGTGCGTCGTTCGTGCCGGGCTCGGTGTTTAAGCTCGTGACGCTAACTGCGGCGCTTGAAAATCTCGACGATATCTACCACCGCACATTTTCATGCGCGGGCTCTTTGAATGTTAAGGGCGTTTCCATAAACTGCACCGGCACTCACGGCGAGCAGACCATTGAGCAGGCGCTTGCAAATTCCTGCAACTGCGCTTTTGCTCAGATCTCGCTTGAGCTCGGACCGGACATTATTGCCGAATACGCAGAAAAGCTCGGCATAACCACCTCGCTTACGATCGACGGCATATCGACTGCCTCGGGCAATTACGACAAGGACAGCTCGATGAGCGCTGCCATGGCATGGTCGGGCATCGGTCAGTACAACGACCTTGTGTGCCCCTATGCGATGATGCGCCTTGCCGCTGCCTACGCAAACGGCGGCACGGTGGTAGAGCCCTCCCTGCTCGGCGTTTCGGATAAGAAAACGACGCTTCTCAGCTCCGACACCGCCGATAAGGTCGCGTCCATGATGAACTACAATGTCGTTTACCATTACGGCACGAGCAAATTCCCCGGGCTCAACATTTACGCCAAGACCGGCACCGCCGAGACCGGCGACGGAAAAGCCAGCCACGGCTGGTTCGTCGGCTTTTTAAACGACGATGAGCACCCATACGCCTTTGTCTGCATCGTCGAAAACGGCGGCAGCGGTCTGGGTGCTGCCGGCAGCGTTATAAACACCGTTTTGCAGGCAGCGGTAAGCAAATAATACAGGAGAGATACAATGACAGACATATCCGTCAACGGGCTTGTGAAGTCCTTTGAATTGGGTAAAAATATACTTGACGGGCTCAGCTTCGACATTGCCGAGGGTGAGCGCGTCGGCATTCTCGGGCACAACGGCTGCGGCAAGACGACGCTGTTTCGCATATTAATGGGCGAGATTGACTACGATGAGGGCGCGGTGGCAATAGCCTCCGGAAAGCGTATGGGGCTCATATCGCAGATACCCGTCTACCCCGAGGGCTGGACCACCGAGGATGTTTTAAAGGACGCTCACCGCGAGCTTTACGCCATATCCCGTAAGCTTGAGGAGCTTGCAAAGCAGATGGAGCACGACCAATCGGACAGGCTTTTAAACGAGTACGACCGCCTGTCATCCGACTTTGCGCGGCTCGGCGGCTACGATATGGACACCGACCGCAACCGCGTGGCAAACGGTCTGGACATTCCGCAGAGCATGCGCGAGCAGCCGTTTGACCTGCTGTCCGGCGGCGAGCGCACGAGGGTGAACCTCGCGCGGCTCATCCTTGAGAAAACCGACATACTGCTGCTTGACGAGCCCACGAACCACCTCGATCTGCGCGCAACGGAGTGGCTCGAGGAGTATCTTCAGCATTTTAAGGGCACCGTTCTGCTCATAAGCCACGACCGGTATTTTATCGACAAGATCGCAGAGCGCTGCATCGAGATAAACGACGGCAAGGCGGAGTTTTACAGCGGCGGCTACAGCTTTTATGTGGTCGAGCGTCAGAAGCGCTTTGAGGAAAAGCTCAGGAAATACGAAAAGGATCAAGCGAAGATAGAGCAACTCACGCGGGCTGCCGAGCAGATGCATCTCTGGGCATTCATGGGCAACGACAAGCTGCACAAGCGCGCGTTTTCAATGGAAAAGCGCATTGCCAAGCTTGAGCAGACCGCGCGCCCGACCGAGGCGAAAAAGCTTTCGGCAAAGTTTTCGTCCTCCGACTTTTTCGGCGATGAGGTGCTCGTATGCTCCGGAGTTTCCAAGGCGTTCGGAGATAAAAAGCTCTTTTCCGATCTTGACCTCACCGTTTCCGGCGGCGAGAGGATAGCTCTCATCGGCGATAACGGCACCGGCAAAAGTACTCTGGTGAAAATGATAATGCAGCAGGAGGCTCCCGACGAGGGCAGCATTAAATTCGGTCCATCAGTTAGACCGGCGTACCTGCCGCAGATAATAAGCTTCAATAACGAAGAGCGCAGCCTGCTCGACACGATGCTGTACGACTGCCTCTGCCAGCCGCAGGAGGCGCGCGACCGGCTTGCAGCGTTCGGCTTTCGCGGCGAGGATGTGTTCACCCCCGTGGGCGCGCTGTCCGGCGGTGAAAAGAGCCGCCTGAGGCTGTGTATGCTCATGGGCAGCGACATAAACCTTCTCATCCTCGACGAGCCGACGAACCATCTTGACATTGCCAGCCGCGAGTGGATGGAGGACGCCGTTTCGGACTACGCCGAGGCGCTGCTGTTCGTCTCTCACGACCGTTACTTTATCGAGAAATTCGCAACGCGCATATGGTTTCTCGAAAACGGCAGACTTCTCGATTACCGCGGCACATACGGGCAGATGAGAGAATATCTCCAGCGGCAGGAGGTGTTCTCCCGCGCGGCAAAAGCCGAGAGCAGGGCTTCAAAGCCCGCTCAGCCGGCAAAGAAAAGCTCGCCCAACAAGGAAAAGCGGCTTGCAAAGCTCGAAAAGGACATTGCCGCCCTCGAAAAGCAGGTATCCAACATAGAAGCGCTTGAGCAGGAAAACGCAAGCGACTATCAGAAGCTCATTGAACTCGGCGAACAGAAGGACGAGCTGAACGAGCGGCTTTCGCAGGCATATGAGCAATGGGAGGAGCTTGCCGATGAATAGAAAGCTTATTGCGCCGGCGGTGCTGTTGTTCTTGGGTCTTGTATGCCGGTTTGTGTTCTCCGGCATGGATTTCATCGGCTATGCGCTTATCTTCGCAGCCGCCGTCACCGCCGTTATGCTATTTTGCAAAAGGGCGTGGATAAAGCGGACGGTGTGCGCGCTTACGGCGATAGGGCTCATATACCTTGTCATCGTCGAGGTGCCGATAGTCAAAGCCTCCGGCGGAGACGAGAACGCGGAGTATGACTACATAATCGTGCTCGGCGCGGCTGTGCACGGCGACACGCCCTCGCTCTCACTGATAGAGCGCATGAGGGCTGCGCGCGACTATATGCTCGCTCACCCGAATACCGTTGCAATAGTCTCCGGCGGTCAGGGCAATAACGAAAACCTCTCAGAAGCTCAGGCGATGTTTAACTGGCTTACCGGCAGCGGTATCGCGCCGGAGCGCATAATAAAAGAGGATAAGGCGACCTCAACGCTCGAAAATCTTAAATTCAGCTTCGATATTATCCGCTCGCGCGGAGACGATCCGAGCGCAAGTACCGCGGTGGTCACGAGCGAATACCACATATACAGGGCAAAGCTGCTGGCGCAGTCGCTCGGAGAAGAGGTCGGCGGCGTTGCCGGACACACGACCTACTTTCCCATCATGATAAACTATTTCATACGCGAGGCATTCGGCGTGACATACCAGTGGGTATTCGGCTGATAAATACCAAAAACCGCAGTGAGAAACGATCTCGCTGCGGTTTTTTACTTATGTGCTGCTTTTGGGCGCTGCCTTGCACTGCATTCCGGTGTTGTCGATGATGAAATCTCCGGTGAGGAGTATCTGCGAAACGGGAACTATGGTGTAGCCGTCGGCAAGCAGCGCCTCAATTATGGTCGGCAGCGCCTCGGGCGTGTTCTCGGCGGCGTTGTGGAAAAGAACGATGCTGCCGGACTTCACATTTTTAAGTACTCTGTCGGAGATCTCCTGCGCGGAGAGTCCCTTCCAGTCAAGGCTGTCAACATCCCACTGCACGGCGCTCATGCCCATCTCGTTCACGGTGCTGATAACGGTGTCGTTATACTCGCCGTAAGGACAGCGGAACAGCGTCGGCGCGGTGCCGGTGACCTTCTTTATCTTCTCGTTTGAGGCGCTTATGTTGGCTTTTATCTGATCGGGGCCGAGCTGCGAAAAGTGCGCATGGTCGTCTGAATGGCTCATGACCTCGTTGCCGGCATCCGACAGCGCCTTCACCGACTCAGGATATTTATCTACCCACTGACCGACGACGAAAAATGTCGCATTCACATTGTATTTTTTGAGGATGTCTATGAGCTGCTGCGTATCCTCGTTGCCCCACGCCGCGTCGAACGACAGTGCAACCGTTTTATCGTCGCGCTGCACGCAGTATATCGGAAGCTGCCTGTCGCTTGCCGCGACTCCCACGACCGCCGGACTGTTTGTCGTCCAGAAAATCACCGCCGTCAGAACGACCAGCGCCACCGCTGATGCCGCCGCTTTGCGGTTTTTGATCTTATCAAATATTTTTTTCAATTAATATCCCTCCCTAAAGGCTTTGTACATTACTATGCCTGTCAGGAGGGATTTATACATTTTGTCCGCAGCTTTACACGGAGGCTATGAAGGCGAAACAAAAAAACACCGCTCAAAGCGGTGTTTTTTCAATATAGATCATTCCTTGTTGTCAAGCCAATCGGCGACTTTCTTTTCGTCGATGTCAAGACCGCCGGAAATGAATGCTACAGCCTCGTTAAAGTTCATGGCTCTGAGGCGCGCATAGTTGCTTGCACCGGTGCCGGGGCCGTCATCGAGTCTGCCTTCGATATAGCCGCACTCATAGCACATATTCAGTGCATACTTACGATGGGTATCGAGGGTCATTTCATGTCCGCAGCGAGGGCATTTCATAGCAAAATCCTCCTATTTCTTCTTATTGGTCACCTTGCGGTTATTTACACATTTATTATATTCCAACTTCGGCGGTTAAGCAATACCTACGCAGCACATTTGTGTACAAAAAATAGGGTTTTGGGTAAAAATGAGCGTCAATTTTCCAACAAAGTTCACGGTGATTTTACCCTCGGCAGCTTATTATAAATATTTTTTCAAAATAACTATTGCATTTATCGCGCATTTGTGTTACTATGATCGGGCGTTAGAAATCCGGGTGTAGCGCAGATGGTAGCGCGCTTGAATGGGGTTCAAGAGGCCGCTGGTTCAAATCCAGTCACTCGGACCAATAATTATTTGAAAAAGTACTGATTTTTAGCTAATTTGGCTTGAAATCGGTACTTTTTTATTATATTTGTTATAATTCGCTTGATATTACAATTGCCAAAAAGTGCTTAAAATCGGGCAAACACACGCGCTATTACAGACCTATTACAGACATGATTTTATAGCATATCGGTTATTTTTCGAAGATCATCATAATTGACATCTTGATAATGCCGCAGCATTTCGGTTCTTGTGTGCCCTATCAATTCCAATTTGTCTTTGTCCGGCGCTTCGATGCGCTTCATCAGCGTTGCAAACGTATGGCGGCAACTATGCGGCGTGTAAGTATAAAATTTCTTCCCGTCGCGTTCAATCGTCGGGTTTTCAATTCCGCATGCAGATAGAACACTATAAAACATATCCCTGTAACGTTCGGTTGACATCGGTCTACCTTCGGCATCGACGAATACAGTACCAGACGTTTTCCCGGTCGTTAGTCGGTCAATGTAACGTTGTATCTTCGGCGAAACGGTCACGGTTCTGTTTGTCCCGGCTTCCGTTTTTGCGCCGCCAATAAACGCACGTTCTGCACGGTCATAATTTGCCGCGTCAAGCGCCACAAACTCGGCAGGGCGGAAACCCAAATAACATTGACATAAGATGTAGTCAGCGCCGAAAACGTCGCCTACGCGGTCTGACAGCCTTTCAAGGGCTTCATCCGGCAATGCAGCCTTGTGACCGTTTTCACCGTCAACGATCAAATATTCTGCTAAATTCAATGTTACATAGTGCCGGGGGATGGCGTATTTATACATCAATCCGCAAAGGGCTTTCATGTTTTCTTTCGTTCTGCGACCGCGTGGGCAATCGTCGATGCAGTCTTGCAGATCGTCAATGTCAATGTCGCGGATGCTTAGCCAATGGACATCGGCGAAGTATTTATATGCTGCCCTGTAGCAGTTCATCGTATCTTTTCCGGCGCGGTGCGTTGGCAGCCATGCATCATATATCTGTTTAAACGTGGCCGCTTTCGGCTTGCGCGTCGGTTCTTGTTTCAGTGTTGGGATGTATTCCAACGCTTCTTTTTTTGTCTTGAAGCCTGATTTTGACCGTGTAAGCCGGTGTATTTTGCCGTCATCGTCGATTTTATAGGCCACAACAATAACCGCCGTCCATACGTTGCCGCGCCTGTAAACGCTTCCTGTGCCGTTTCCGCGCGCTTTCGGTTTATGCGTCGATGCAGTGACACGCGATCCGCACATATTGCAGAATTTTGAACCGTCGGGCAAGTCGGCTTTGCATTTTCTGCACTTCATTATTCGCTTTCCCCCTTTGGATATTCGCTATAATAAAATTTAAAGCGAATAACGCCCACGGTTAATCCCGTGGGCTTTTTGCGTTTTTGATGATCATCTTAGCCGTGTACGCCATTAACGCTATTGCTGCGATAACCACGATAGCCAGCAGAACGGCAAGCACAGACATTCCGGCAGACTGAAACAGGCCGACCTGGGTCATGCGAATATCAAAAATGATATATCCTATGACCGCACACAGCAGCAGGGCACACACGCCCAGCAAGCCGAATATCAGCGGCTTATATACGTTTCCTAAAGCCTTGTAGTGCTCAACAGCGGCATGCAACACGCTGTTTGCGCTGCTTAATTCGTAAATTTGCCGCTGCTGTTCGCCTGTCGGCACTTCCGGCGCGCGCAAGCCCATTAATTCATCAAGCGACAGTCCCAGGACTGCGCAAAGCGCCGCCGCGTTATACAATGTAGGGTTCTGCTGTGCGCCGCTAAGCAGCTTTGATACTGCCGAGTAGGACACGCCGCTTGCATCGACAAGGCTTTGTATCGTGTGCCCTTGCTCATCCTTTGCCTTTTTTACCGCTGCCGGGTATGCCTCGAAATACGGGGCTAACTATTGAATTGTCATTCCGCGCCTCCGTTTTTCGGCTTTCGTCGGAGGTTTTACCCGTGCGGAAAGCCGTTTTTCTGAAATAGATGCAGATTTACCCGTTTGCCGCTTGCGCCGCGCCTGCCGCGTCTGGTAGCCTAAAGGCGTAGCAGATAGCACCTCGCAGGGCAATGTTACAAATCCAGCCCATCGGGTTGCAGCGGTGGACTGGATGAAAAAAATTATTCTAAATTAAATACAGCATTATCAAACGCGTCAAAATATTGATTGTAAAGCCCAACATCAAGTTCTGAACCGTCGCGCGTTGTTCCGCGCGTCTGAATCTCGGCATAAAGGACATCTATCTGAGCGGAGAGCTTAGACCACAGTTCGGAAATTTCGCCGTATTCCTCCGGCAAAGCCGACATTTTAGCATCATAATCCGGTTTCTTTTCCATTGCTTTTGCAAGCTGGCTTAAAGTGAATTCCGGGTCAAGTGTTTCACCGGTTGCGCCCGTGCCATCTGCATAGTACCATTTCATGTCACAGATACCGTTATTCCACACATCATCGACAACCCAGTTTCGGACTTCATTAATTAAATCTACATTTTCATCGCCACTTTCGACAAAGTTATTGGAAAATGAATTAATGTCTGCAAGCATAGCATTAAAGACATCGTTACTGTTACCTGTGTCAACGACCCATGCATCATCTTTCAACGACAAATTGATCACACTATCTTTTGTGACTTTTTCATATTCGTTGTTTTTTAAGCAATTTAACATAGCTTCGCTTAAAATAGCGCTTTCGTCATATGATTCGCCGCTGAAAGAATATTGCAGTATTTGCGGCAAAACAGCAGCAAAAGTATCCGAAAAGACTTTTACGATATCAATATTTGTAAACTTAACATTGACAATTGCTGAATTTTCTTTCTCCTCGCTCGACGCAATTTCATATGTCAGATTTTCAAACATTGCCTTAACGCATTCGCCGTCAAGCTCGGATAAATCTTGACTACTCGCCCCGGGCGTTGCTGTACCCCAGTATTTTTGCATCTGTTCGGCATCAAGCTTTTGAACGGCTTGTATTGCTTTTTCTGCAACACTTTGCGCACTCTCTCGTTCTGCGCCACAGGCAGCAAGCGAAAACAACATCATGCTTGCCAACAAAAGTGCAATAATTCTTTTCATGTTTTATTTCTCCCTTCATTTTCAATCGCCATTATCAGGCAACACAATATTACTACTTCCAAAACCAAAATTCCATATTTTTATACATTTTCGGCACTTCTGCCATTTTCGCGCCGCCAAACTGTGCATTTTGCCCATGTTAAAACGCTTCAAAACCTTTTCCGACAGCAAATAAAACGCGCAAGCAATAAATATCTATGCGTAAACATAAAAACAATTGACTTTATTACGCGTTTATATTATTATCTTAATTGGATAAAACATAATCATTTTTTATCGCGGAAAGGAGAACAAAATGGATAAGAAAGACGAACAAACGGTTTTAAATGCATTATCAAGAATTGAAAACCCTGAAAATCAGCAAAGGATAATTACATTAAATAATATTCTTGTAACACTATCTGCGGCACAATTGGATTATTTAACGAAATTATCAACTTTACTGTTTTGCTAAACGCTTTAGCAATTCTTTGCAGGTTCTTTTATCTTCGACGCTTAAAGTCAAATACAATTCAACCACTTCGCGAAGATCGCTATCTGACAGCACCCTTGCGCTTAACGTGGCCGCTTCTTCCGGTTCAGCTTCTATTATCAAATCTGAACCGCGAAGGTCAAGCGCCTTTGCCAAAGCTTGAAGGGTGCTTCTTTTTATATTTACAACCCTTCCGTTTTCGTATTTAGCGATTGCAGATTTTTGAACACCTACAAGTTCGCCAAGTTCTTCTTGCGTCAGTCCTTTTGCTATCCGGGCATCTTTTATCAATTTTCCTATGCTCATTTTGCCACCTCCTTTCGGTGTCTTAATAATACACCAACGGTTCCCGAAAATCAATATTTTTTAAAAGATTTCTAAAAAAACATTGACAGCTTAAAATAAATGTGCTATATTACAAGTGTCTTAAAAAGACACAACACATCAGAAGGGGGGTGAGAAAATGAATAGTAAACTATTGCGAAGCATAATGCTGCTTAATGGCGATACGAACGCATCTTTAGCTAAATTCCTTGGCATCACCGAACAGTCAATATCTAATAAAATCAATGAAAACGGCACTGAATTTAAGCAGGGAGAAATTGCAAAAATTAAGTTGAAGTATAACCTTGACAGTGACGCTATTGATCAAATTTTTTTTGCGGTATAAGTGTCTAAAACAGACACAATTTAAAGGGGAACGAACAATGTCAAGAAACACAGATCCATTCATCGTTGTGAAGCAGAAGCCCAAAAGCACAACTTTTACATCCATCACAGTAAGAAGTGACACCTACAAAATAATCAAAATGATGCAGGAGGACACAGGCTATTCGATAGCCGACCTTATGGACGCAGTCGTTAAATTCTGCGCTGATCGTCTAATAGTCAGGGACATCTAAAAAAGGAGGGACAAAAATGACGCTTAAAGACATTGAAAAAATGGACGCGCTAACGCTGACGCCGGCGCAGGTGGGCGCGGTTCTGAATGCCGATCCACAGGTTATCAGAATAACAGCGAAGCAGCACCCAGAACGCCTGGGCTATCCGGTCACGTTTTCCGGCAACCGCGTAAAAATACCGCGTGAACCGTTTTTGAAGTTCATGCGCGGCGAATAAAAAAGGAGGGTCAAAGAATGAACATTGGTGTATTCGTGTGGCTGGTCATGGCCGTGATCGGCGTGATCGGCGGAATATATCAGGCGCTTGTGTGGTTTGCCGATGAAGCAGACCGGCAGTGTGCAAGGAGAAGAATTAACAAATAAGGAGGAGAAACAATGAACCTTTACTGGGTGGACAACGCAATCTACAAGCTTTATGACGAGTTTGTTGACCCCGAGACTGGGGAGCTTACAGACCCGGACGCATTCGCGGAGAGATACGCAGAGCTTGAGATCAGCCGCGAAGAGATCATCGAAAACACGCTGCTGCTTTACAAAAACTGCGTGAGCGACGCAGAGGCGATAGCGGCAGAGATAAAGACCCTCAAGGCAAGACAGGCGGCGCTTGAGAAACGCGCGGACAGGCTCAAAGCCGACGCTTCCGACGCGCTGAACGGCGAGAAGTTCCAGACTGCAAAGGTCGCGGTGTCGTGGCGCAAGAGCACGGCTGCCGAGGTCGATGAGAGCCTGTGCCCGGAGGAATACATCACGACAAAGGTAACGACCGCGCCGGACAAAAAAGCCATTACAGCGGCGCTCAAGGCCGGACAGGAGATACCCGGCTGCAAGCTGGTCGAGCGTGTGAACATGAGTGTGAGGTGAGATAATGGATAACCTTAAATACTATAACATGGGGCGCAGCGTTCCCGACAGCGCGCTAAAGCCGATAAACGCCGGGCGCTTGAAGGGCATGAGCGACATTAACCCAATGTGGCGCATCAAGATGCTCACGGAGATGTTCGGGCCTGCCGGTGTCGGCTGGTGGTACGAAGTCACCAACAAGTGGCTTGAACATGATCCGATTACAAAGGAAACGGCGGCATTCGTCGATATCAAGCTTTACTACAAAGACCCTGAGACCGGCGAGGAAAGCCACGGCATCCCAGGCACGGGCGGCTCAAACTTTGTAGCGCAGGAACGTAACGGGGCTTATATGTCGAATGAGTGCTACAAGATGTCGTTAACCGACGCAATAAGCGTTGCGGCTAAGGCTCTGGGCATCGGCGCAGACATTTATTTCAGTCGCGACGAAACGAAGTACAATGACAAACCGAAGGTCGAGAAAAAGCCGCCGGTCGAGCAGCCTGCAAAGCCGAAAGAAGATCTCGTTTACCGCTGCGAAAAATGCAATCATCCGCTGACAATCTATTTCGGCGCTGACGGCAAGCCCATTTCCCTCCGCAAGTGGAGCGAGGGCACGAAAAAGAAATTCGGCAAGGTGCTTTGCGACAAATGCGTAGAGGCTGAGAAGAATGCAGATCAGTAAAGCGGAGCTTACGCCGGACGGGATAAGCCTCACAGTCTCACGAGACGAGGCGCGGCGCTTCTGCTACAGCTTCAAGCCGGGCGAGTACGATATCAAGAAAACGCGCAAAAAACGCAGTCTGGATGCCAACGCCTATGCATGGAAGCTGATAAACGACATATCGCTTGCCACGCGGATAAGCCCGGAAGAAGTTTACCGAAATGCGCTGCTGGATATCCCGACGCTGTATTACATAGCGCTGATACCCGACGAGTACACCGATGCTGCCATGACCGACTGGCAGAAAGGACACATCGGCCGCAAGGCGGAAAAAGAACCGGCATACACGGGTTATTCAAATGTGTTTTTCCACATGGGCAGCTCAGACTTCGACACACGGCAGATGTCAATGCTTATCGACAACCTGATACAGGATTGCCGGGCACTGGACATTGAAACAAGGCCACAAGACGAGATCGAGGCGCTGTTGGAGGCATGGAATGGCAGATAGCATCATGCAGAGCCGCCGAGAATGCTACATCACCGGCGACACACAGGGTCTAAACCGGCACCATGTATACGGCGGAGGACGCAGGCAAGCCGCCGACAAATGGGGCTGCTGGGTATGGCTGCGCTGGGACTGGCACACCGGCGCAGAATACAGCGTACACCGAAACCGCGATTTTGATTTGCGCTTGAAGCGCGAGTGCCAGGAACGATTTGAAAAACTATACGGACACGAAAAGTTCATGGAAGTGTTCGGCAAGTCATGGATTTGAAAGGAGAAACAATGCTTAATCAGATAACCATCATGGGCAGACTGACAAGAACGCCCGAAACGCGATACACACGGACTAACATCCCGGTTGCATCATTCACAGTCGCCTGTCAGCGCGACTATGCAGGAAGCGAGGGCGGCAAACCCAAGACGGATTTTATCAACTGCGAGGCGTGGCGCTCAACGGCTGACTTCGTCGGCAAATACTTCGAGACCGGCAGCATGATAGTTGTGCAGGGCAGGCTTGCAATGGACGAATGGCAGGACAACGACGGCAAGCGGCGAGTTACCGCAAAGGTCGTTGCAGAGCATGTCTATTTCGGCGAGAGCCGCCGCGCTGCATCCGTGCCTTCACCCGATATATCCGCAGCAGATTTTGAAGAGCTGCCGGATGATGGTGAAGATTCGCTTCCGTTCTGACGAGGTGGAAATATGGAAACATGGAAAGACATACCTGGTTATAGTGGAATATATCAAGCTTCTGACCTTGGAAATATACGAAGCGCACCAAACAAGGTAACTTCCAATGCGAAATATGCGAAACGGCTTTGGAAATCTCGCGTTTTAAAGCCAAAGACGCAAAAAAATGGGGGGCGCGGTGACTTTAGAGTTTCGCTATGGAAAGACGGCAAGAAAAAAGATTATCTTGTTGCTCGGCTCGTTGCAATGACATGGTGCGATGGTTACTGCCCGGATATGACAGTTAACCACATCGACGGAAATTTTAAAAACAACACCGCATCTAATCTGGAATGGGTAACACTTGTCGACAACATTAAACATGGCATATTAACCGGGCTGTACAAAAATATGCAAAAACCAGTAAAGCTAATTTCTGACGATGGCAATGAGACATTGTTCCCGTCTATGGCGGCTGCATCAAGATCTATTGGTAGAAATCCGTCATATGTATCAAATTCGCTTGCGAGAGGGAACAAGATTATAAGCAAGTCAGGCATGGTATACACAGTTTTAGGGTGAGCTATGGCCGAGATAACTTATATCAAGGTCTTTGTTGATTATCTCGATGCGATAGAGCCGCTCGGTGACGCTGAGAGGGGGAGACTTTTCACTTCCTTGTTAACCTATGCAAGGTCGGGCGAAGTTCCGCAGCTCAACGGGAACGAACGTTTCTTATTCCCTATGATGAGGGCGCAGATTGATAGAGATGTTTTATCAAAGGATGAGTTGTCTCAAAAGCGGCGTGATGCAGCAAGTGCAAGCAAAAGGGGCACTTGTGAGCAAAAAGAGCATTTGCAAGCAAATGCAGCAAGTGCAAGCAAAAGCCTACAAGACAAAGACAATAAGACAATCGACAAAGACAATAAGACAATCGACAAAGACAAAGACAAAGACAAAGACAAAAGCGCGCGCACGCGCGATGCTGACGCATTTGCCGCTTTCGCGGCCGGTGATGGCGATTTACTGGCCGTTTTGAAAGACTTTGAAAAAATGCGCCGGAGCATCAAAAAGCCCATGACCGACAGGGCAAAGCAGCTTTTAGTGACAAAGCTTAAAAACGAATTTCCGCCCGAGCAGTGGAAATCAGTGCTTGAACAAAGCATCGTTAAGTGCTGGCAAGATGTCTATCCGCTGAAAGAACGCGAACAGCAGCGCTTAGGCATCGAGCAACACAGGGAGAATGTCAGCAGCGACGAACTTGAAAGCTTAAAAGCGATCTACGCAAAAGTGAAAGGGGAAACAACATGAACGAAACCAAACGTATAGACCCGTCTGAACTGGACGGCAAAGAACCGATTGCAACCGGCTATAAAATATTCGCCTGGGGTTGGACAGGCTACGGCGGCTACTGCTACGCCGATGAAAACGGCAACGTTGAAGGCAGCGTGCACACCGTGACCGGCAAACTGTCTAAATGCGGCTGGGGGCTGCATTACTGCGAAAACCCCGTTGATTGCATGCAGTATCGGAATTTGATCCAGTGGAACAAATTCGCACTGGTGGAGGCCTACGATGAAAACCTTGCTGACATTGACAAGAACGTTTGCCGAACGCTGAAAATCAAGAAAGTGCTGTCGTTTGATGAAATGGTCAAAGCTTGCAAAAACTATCAGGTTAACGGCTCCGGTATCAGCGACGGCTACGGTATCCACAACGGCTACGGTATCCGCTACGGCTACGGTATCAACGACGGCTCCGGTATCCGCAACGGCTACGGTATCCGCAACGGCTACGGTATCAGCTACGGCTACGGTATCAGCAACAGCTACGGTATCCACAACGGCTACGGTATCCGCTACGGCTACGGAATTAATAATTCCAAACATTGCGCAAAGTGCGTAGGAATATCGCGCTGCCTGTTTTGCTACGGCATTGAAGGCGCAAAGCTGATGCTGTTTAACAAGCCGATAACCGAAGGCCGTTTCAACGAAGTTTCCGCGAAACTGTGCGGCTGGTACCCGAATTTTACAAACGCCGAAATACTTAAATCGAAATACGGCAATGGCAAATGGGAAGCAATCCCTGCGCCGACTATCTGCGGCAGGACGGCAAAAGAAGCCTATGCAGAAATGCCAGATGATCTGAAAGCTTACATCCAGTCGCTGCCGGAATACGACGATGAAATGTTCAGGAAGATAACGGGGGCGGACGAATGAAAGAACAATTTCACAGCAGGGTATATACTGACCGACCGGCTTATGCAGATTTTGATGCACCGGCAAAATTTGAAGCGATAAAAAGCATCATCGCTAAACGGTTGATTGAACATCCGAATGCGATCTGTTCGTATTCTGGCGGCAGCGACAGCGACATAATGCTGCACCTGATCGAAAGCGTCAGAAAAATATACAACCTTCCGCCGGTTAAATACTGCTTTTTCAACACCGGGTTGGAAATGAAAGCAATCAAAGACCATGTTGTAGCCATGGAACAGAAGTACGGCGTCGAAATAACGCAGTACCGCCCGAAGATAGGCATAGTCACGGCATCCAGAAAATACGGCATCCCGTTTGTGTCAAAGATAATGTCTGCCGGGCTGGAAAATGTCCAGCGCAAACAGCTACCTTTAAGCATCGCCGACGAATATGCCGAAGCCGAGGACAAGATTGCCAAACGGCAGGAGCTGCGTGAGCGTTACCCGAAGTGCGAGCAAGGCATCAATTTCCTGTGCTGCTGCAATTCGGCAGGCGAGCCGAGACCGAATATCCAGCTAGTTATCAATTCAAGCAAATACATGCTCGATTTCATCAAGGCAAATCCCGTGCCTTTTAAGGTTAGCGCTAAGTGTTGCGATTACTGCAAAAAGCAAGTTGCCCACAAAGTGCAAAAGGATTTTGACATGATTATCACCGGCGAGCGTCGCGACGAGGGCGGAATGCGTTCAGTGCCGAAAAAGGACAGCACGACGATGTGCTTTTCCGAAACCGCAAACGGGCAATACCGTCTGCGCCCACTGTATTATGTGTCAGATGCGGACAAGGCTTCGTACAAAGACTACTACGGCATCAAGTATTCCGACGCTTATGAAGTCTACGGGCTTACTCGTACTGGCTGCTGTGGCTGTCCTATATCGTCAAAAGCAGTTAACGATTTGGAAAAAATCCGACCGTACGAACCGACATTGGTTAAGGCTGCTTGGAATGTATTTGGTGACAGTTACCGTTATCGTCAGCAGTACAACGACTATAAACATAAACGCATGGCAGCGGAAAAAGCCCGGAAATCAAAATCACCAGATCAGATAACCATTGAAATGGACGGTGACGCCGAATGAAGCAGTTTCAATGGGCGATAGCGGTCATGTGCCTGCTGCTGGCGGCATGGCTGATAATCATAGCGCTTGCGTTTCTGGCGAAAGCAGAACCGCCGGAGATGAATGCCGATGGGCTATGCGTGGTCGAAGTCAAATACAATCCGCACCCGGAAGCAGCGCCGATCTACACCGACGCAGACATAGCAGCCCTTGCGCAGATGCTTTACGGCGAAGCAAGGGGATGCGCCCTGCTAAATCAGCAGCAGTGCGTGTGGTGTGTGCTTAACCGCGTTGACGATGCGCGTTTCCCTGACAGCATTATCGGCGTTGTGTCGCAGCCGGGGCAGTTTTACGGCTATTCGGCTGATTTCCCAGTGTGGGATAACCTTCACGCCGTCGCGCTGGATGTTGTGCAGCGCTGGGCGGCGGAGAAACAGGGCGCAGAAGTCGTGCGCGAATTGGGCAGAGAATACCTGTGGTTCACGGGCGATGGCGTTCAAAATTGGTTTAGGGCGGTGTACTGATGGTTAAATGCGAAATATTTCACGATAACTTCCAAAACTACCGCAAGTACAACATCCCCAAAGCGCAGTTCGTTATAGCCGACATTCCCTATAACATTGGCGCGGATGCATATGGCAGTAATCCGATGTGGTATAACGGCGGCGATAACAAAAACGGTGAAAGCAAATATGCCAAAAAAACATTTTTCAATTCCGACGGCTATTTCAAAATCGCTGAATATATGCACTTTTGCAGCCGCCTTTTAAAGCCTGAACCGAAAGAAAAAGGCAAAGCCCCGGCGATGATAGTATTCTGCGCGTTTGACCAGTTGCAGACTGTCGCTGAATATGGCAAGAAGTACGGATTTAACAATTCGTTTCCGTTGTTTTTCTGCAAAAATTATTCGGCGCAAGTGCTGAAAGCAAATATGCGGATCGTTGGCGCAACAGAATTTGCAATTGTGCTGTATCGCGACAAGCTGCCGAAATTTAATAACGGCAGACAGCTTGACCCCGAAACCGGCAAGCCGATACGCGGCACGGGGCATATGGTTTTTGACTGGTTTTCATGGCAGCGCGATGGTAAAGACATCCCCAAAATACACCCGACGCAAAAGCCGATAGCGGTCTTGAAAAAACTGATCGAAATTTTTACGGATGAGGGCGATGTAGTTATAGACCCTTGTTGCGGTTCAGGCGCTACATTGCGCGCTGCGCGTGATCTTGGCAGACCGTCATACGGCTTTGAAATTGACAAAAACTTTTACCGCCGTGCGAAAGATGAAATGCTTGCGCTTCCAGCGCAGATTGAAATCGGATGCTAACGGGAGGATTTTAAATGAAAGTTTTAATAGCCTGTGAAGAAAGTCAAACAGTCTGCAAAGCCTTTAGGGCGCTTGGGCACGAAGCATACAGCTGCGACATTATCGAACCGTCAGGCGGCCACCCTGAATGGCACATCCTCGGAGATGCGCTCGAAGCTATCAAGGGGGGGCAGATAACCACGATGGACGGCGCAACGCATGATGTGGGCAAGTGGAATTTGCTGATAGCACATCCGCCTTGCACATATCTGTCAAATGTCGCAACAAGGTCATTCAGCCTTAAATGCACGCCGCCTGAAAAAGTATGCGCCCGATGGGCAGAACGGGCAAAAGCGGCGGTATTCTTCATGTATTTCGTTCTGGCGGATATTCCGCGCATAGCCGTTGAAAACCCTGTCGGTTTTATGAATACGGCATATCGCAAGCCTGACCAGATTATTCACCCCTATATGTTTGCCGAAAGTGTAGATGATACTGAAAATTACCATGAAAAGCGAACCTGTTTATGGCTTAAAGGTTTGCCGCCGCTAAAGACTAACGATTTACCAGTGCCGCCGCCGATGTACATTTCACAGGGCAAGAAACCGAAGAAAATAGGCTGGTGCGAAGGAATGCGCAACATTTCCGGCGGTCAGCCCGAAAGAGCTAAAGCCCGAAGCAAGACCTTCCCGGGCATAGCCAAAGCGATGGCTGAACAGTGGGGCGGAACATGCGCCGTCCAACAGTAAACAAGCCTTGCCCGTATTCCTCCAGCTGCTTTAGCTGCCCGTGCAGCGATTGCAGAATATCTGGGATGGACGCGGTGCAGATCAACCAGATTGATTTAGGATTTTTGGAAGAAAGGACGAATGATGACAGAAAAAGATTTAACAATTCAAAATCTACGGCGTGAAAACGAATGGTTGAAAAAACGCATAGAACTTGCGGAAAGGAAGATTGCCGAAGCTGAAACCATGACCGAACACACCAGAAAACTGCTGAAAGCCGACAAGGACGCGCGAATAGTGGTGCTGCCGTGCAAGGTGGGAGATACTGTATACGGAATTCACAATAGGCAGACCATATTGCCGATGGTGGCAAAATGGATTGAAACGAACACTAGCGGATGGACTGTTGCAGCACAATACGCGCCAATGGCGCCAAAGTTTTATCCGTTTTCTGATTTCGGCAAGACCGTATTCCTAAATCGCGAGGAAGCGGAAAAAGCATTGGAGGCAAGGAAAGATGGCGACGAAACTGATCTGTGACCGCTGCGGCGCGGAGATAAACCCAAAGAGCTCCGTGACCTACGCAGGAATGCGGCGGCTTAAAATGGAAATAAACGACGACTACGAGCTGTGCGTTTCGTGCGCACACAAGCTACGTGCGTGGCTTAGCGGGAAGGAGGGCGACAATGGCTGAATACATAGACCGTGAAGCGCTGTTGCGTGACATCGAGCAATCGGTGGTATACACGGCAAGAGAAAAAATAACGAGCGCAGAAATGCGAGGCGCTCACAAAGTTATCGAGCGTATTAAGTGTGCGCCTGCTGTCGAGCCTATTTATATTCACGAGCCAACCAAAAGCGAATTTAAGCGCATGGCGGCGCAGATGGGTTATGTGTCGAGGGAGGCAATGGGGAAATGAATGCGTTAGAATTTGTGATGGCTGTACAGCGATGGGCGAAAGCGCAAGGGCTTTGCAGTGCTGTAATCGTTACAGACTGTTCGCCCGATAGCATCGTAACGCGAATAGAGAAATGGGCGGCTGAACACCCTGTTAAAACGCGGCAGAGCGAACTGCTGAAACTGTTTCCTAATGTGGAAATGTACGATGATGTGGTTGACTTAGACCCATGCGAAATGGACACGACATTTGCATCGCAAGCATGCAGCAAAAGATGTTATGAATGCCGCGCGAAATATTGGCTGGGGGAGATGGACGATGGCTAAACAATCAGCATTTGCGAAAGCCGTGCAGCGTGAAGTAGATATCCAGCTGCGGCTATACGGCAGAAACCGCATGCAGCTTGCGGAAGATGCAGCGTTTATAGCGGCAAACGAAGTCTTAGGCTTGGGCGCAGGGCGCGCCCGGGCTTTCGGCGAAGCGTTTGTTAAATACGCAAACGAAATTGCGGAATTAGTGGTGGAAGATAGCAAGGCCGATGACAGCATTGAATATGCAAAGGTCACGCTTGACCGCCGAATTAAAGAAATTGTTGGCGAAGATAATTTTTCGCCGTTTGACGAAAGGTATGGTAGACATGGCATTTGACGTTATAAAAATCGAACACACAGGCAACGGTTACCGCGTGATGATAGACGGGAACCCGTATTACTGCGACGGCATGGCGGAACTTATCGAGTTTCTGGAGGGCATCGACATATGACATTTGAAAAAGACGAACGCCGGGAATTTGAAACCGGCGCGGTAAGGGATAGCGCTGCCGGCAAGGGTCGCTATGATTTGCTGCCGTGGGGCGCGATACACGCCCTTGCGCAGCACTGTGAACGCGGTGCGCTGCACTACGGTGAAAGAAACGTCGATAAAGGCATACCGCAGCACAGTTTTATTGACAGTGCTGTACGGCATCTAAGCCTATATATCCAGGGCGACGCGGAAGATCATCACCTGATAGCGGCCATGTGGAATATTGCATGGGCGGTGGAACAGGAAATCAAGCGCCCGGAACTGATTGACCTGCCGGAACGCAACGAAAAATCGGGAAAGGCGTGGTGAAGATGAAGAAACTACTGCATAAACTGCGAATGTGGTTTATCAAAAAACTGAACGCCGTTCCGGCGGAGGATTTCAAGGCGATAGACGCGGCGAACGATATACTTGCGGCTAAGGTCGTCGATGGCAACAAGTCAACGTTACAGCTTATACGGCGATACAGCTATGCTATACGCGAAATTTGCCGACGCAGCGAAACAAGCTGGTATGACTGGTGCTGCGAATACTGCTGCATGACGCACAATTGCCGAAAAAACGGATGGTGCAGCGGTTTCTGGCCGAGGAAAGTGCCCGATGACGAATGAATGCAAAGGCTGCACAGCGCGCCGCATAGGCTGCCACGCCAATTGCAGCAGCTATCAGGCGTTTTGCGCGGAGAACGATAAACGCAAGGCGGCGGCGCGGAATGAATATCCGGCAAGGGAGCTGCTGGTGACTGGCTACATAAAACGCGCAAGGGCGGTAAAGACATTTACGACTAAAAAATGTTGGAGGTATCGCGGAACATGATAATTCAAAGTCAGTGTGAAATGATGTTAAACCACATGCGCGAACACGGCAGCATAACAAGCCGTGAAGCCATGTATGACTACGGCATAGGCAGGGCATCCGGGCGCGTGTTCGATCTTCGCAAGCGCGGTTATGACGTTGAAACAACGATGGAGACCGGACTTAACCGTTACGGCATCCCGACACGGTACGCGAGGTACACGCTCAGGGGGGAACATGGCAAAATATAAATATTCCATGTCGCCGCGCGTTAAAAGCATGGTCGAATGGCAGCTTGAACATTACTGGCAAGACAAACAAAACCTTGAACAATTCTGGCGCGATAGTTTGCCGTCTGCTACACCGAATTACAGCGGCATGCCCGGCGGCAGTGATGTCGGGCGGAACGCCGAAGATACCGCCTTGCGCATAATTTCTTCGCCCTACGTTGCCCAGACAGAACGCAGCGTAAAGGCGATTGAAAAGGTCTTATCTGCAACTAACGACATCGACAAACGGCTTGTACGCCTGGTTTACTGGCAGCAGGCTTACACAGTCGAAGGTGCGGCGAATGTATTACACATGAACCGCGCGACGGCTTACAGGCATTTGAACGATGTTCTTCAAAAAATCGCGTTAGAACTCGGCTACATTTCGCTTTAATCAAAAAAAGATGCGACAAAAATGCGAATTTTCGGCCTATAATCCGTGCTATAATGGTATCGTGGATGTAGGCAGATGGAACTTGGTTCGTCCTTTTGCTATTCCCTCCTTTCTTATCATTTGGCGCGTCGGGCATGCGCAAAGCCAATGAAGAGGGCTTTACATACAACGGTAGGCATTACACCGGCTACGAGGCAACACAGCGTCAGAGAGCGTTTGAAACGGCTATGCGCAAGCAGAAGCGCCGTATTTTGATTGACGAAGCAACAGGCGATACCGAAAAGCTTCAAACCGATCAAATCAAATTGCAGCGCCTGCGTCAGGAATACGCCCGATTTTCCAAAGCTGCCGGACTGCGCACCCAAAACGAGCGTGCCGAGGTCGCAGGCTTTAGCTGGAAGCAGACAGGTGAGGCGGATAAGGCGTATAAAAAGCTTGCTAAGGTGGCTAATTCGATGTATGATATTGGCAGCGAGGAACAGAATGTTAAAGCATATCTTCGTGATTTGCCGATACGCAAAGAAATACAGTCGCATCCGGAAAGGTTGATTATCAACCCTGAAAAACAGGATAGACATATGAAGGGCGAAGAAGGGTACATTTCCGGTCGCAGCTATATTACGGTAAGTGGCGACGAACTACAAGAAATCGTGAATAGATATGCAGGAACAGGCGAAATCCAACGCTCAGAAGATGGTATGTTCATAAATAAGGAAATCATCACGCTCGACCGAACAATTGGAGTAAGCATCAATAAAAAAACGCTTCAAGAAACGCCAACAAATAGGGCGTATATCCACTACAGCAAGTCAGGAACGCATGTTGTGCCAACTGCAAAGGAGGTAAATAAATGAATGAATTATTTGATTTCTTCGGCAAGGATGTAGTCTTGCTCTCTATGATGGGGAGACGGTGGCGTGGGAAAGTTGCGGCTTACACACCAGAGCTTGATAGTGAAAACGGAGAAGAAGAAATCGCCTTGCGAACAACCGAGGGGCTGATTGGGTTCAGTGCATCGGAAATCGAAAAGATTGAAATTGTCGAGGAAAAAGATGATGAGTGACATCATAATCAAGCGCGATGACGGAAAAACCCACTTTTTTGTTGACGGTCATGATATTGGCAACTCGGTTTTGTCTTACGCAATAAAACAAGACGGCAGCAACTCACCGACATTGACCGTTGAAATGTACGGCAATATATATGTCGAAAGTACAAGGGATGATATACACATTCCAACAACTTAAATGATTCAAGCAGCTATGCATTTTGCTTAGTTGCTTTTTTCATACCCATTTTGGTCTACGCGCCGACCTAACAATGCGCGACGGCTGGTCACGGCAACGACCTAAAACGCCTAAGCCGGAAAGGAAAAACATGAAAACAGAATTTTTGCAGAATTTCAAAATCGGTGATCAGACGATGCCAAAAGAAGTAATCGATGCAATCCTTGCGGAAAACGGGCGCGACATCGAAGCGGCTAAGAAACCGTTTGCGGATTATGAAGCCCTGAAAGACCGCCTGAAAACCGCCGAGGACGGTTTGAAAGCCTTTGAAGGTGTCGATGTTTCACAGCTTCAAGGCGAAATCGCCAAGCTTAAAGGCGACCTTGCGCAGAAAGACACTGATTGGCAAAACAAACTCGACGGCATGGCATTTGACGGACGCGTCAAGGAAGCTATCACCGCCGCCAAGGGCAGAAATTCCAAAGCAATTGCCGCACTGCTGGACATGGACACACTACGCGGCAGCAAAAATCAGGAAGCCGACATAAAAACGGCGCTTGAAAACCTGAAAAAAGACAATGCCTATCTGTTTGAAGCCGATACGCCGCCGGGCTATGCATCCGGCACAGGCACCCAGCAGACCGGCACGAAGTATTCCGCCGCTGAAAACGCAATCAGGACAGCGGCTGGACTGAAACCCGAATAAAAAACAAAGGAGATTTTTAAAAAATGGCAAATGCAATTACGCTTGCGAAGCAGTTTATTCCCATTCTCGACGAAGTTTACAAAAACGCATCCCTCACCGCGAAACTTGACGGCGCGGCTGACCTTGTGCGTCAGGGTGCAAATGCAAACGAACTGATTATTCCCAAGATCGATATGCAGGGTCTTGCGGCATATTCCCGTAACAGCGGCTATGTTGCCGGCGATGTGACCCTGACCAATGAAACCGTGCAGTGTAATTTCGACCGCGGTCGCATGTTCCAGGTTGATTACATGGATGATCTTGAAACCGCCGGTATAGCTTTTGGCAGACTGGCAGGCGAATTTATTCGCACCAAGGTTGTTCCCGAACTTGACGCTTTCCGTTTCGCGGCTTACGCGTCCGCTACTGGTATTTCCAAAATCAGCGCCGGTGCTGCCCTTGCTGACGGCGCGGCTGTTGTTGCTGCTCTGCGCAAAGCAATAACCCAGATGGACGAAGATGAAGTCCCCATTGATGACCGTCACCTGTTTATCACCCCGACCCTTTACGGCATGGTTCAGGATATGGACACCACCAAGTCGCGTGAAGTACTTTCGCGCGTTGCGGATGTTACCCAGGTGCCCCAGACCCGTTTTTATACCAAGATCACGCAGTATGACGGCACTACTTCCAGCCAGACCGCAGGCGGCTATGTGAAGGACGCTACCAACGGCAAGAATATCAACTTCATGGTAATTCACAAACCTGCGGTAATTCAGTTTGAGAAGCATGTCGCGCCCAAGATCATCGAACCCAGCGTCAACCAGACCGCCGATGCATATAAATTCGGCTATCGTAATGTCGGCATTGCTGATGTTTACGAAAACAAGACCGCCGGCATTTATCTGCATTTCTCCACCACCTAAGGCGGTGCGCTATGCTGAAAATTGATAGTCGGCTGCTTGATATGACTGACCCTGTTGCGACGGAGAATTTCAACCGGACGCTTAAAGCGATTGCAGGGGCTATCGATTCCATTGTTCTTAACGCAGATGCCACCGGCAAGATCACCGGTGGCACTGTCACAATGGCAGACGATAGCACGATAGATATAACCGTCACAACGGCGACAGAATAAAGCAGGGGGGTAAACCATGCCCGATTACACATTTTATACAACGCAGTATCTCGGCGACAGCATACCGGGCGACGAATTTTATCGTCTGGCAAAACGCGCCGAGGAACAGTTGGATATTTACAAACGGATTTACACGGTTACAGTCCCGGGCGTGGACGCGGAAGCCATGGCAATATGCGCTATGGCTGATGCGCTTTATTTTTATGAAGCCGCCCAGAACGGCGCTGGCGGCGCTGTAAGCTCGGCGACCATCGGCAGCGTATCGGTTAGCTATGTCGGTGTTAACGCGATTGATATGTCACAGGGGGCGCAGGAACGCGAACTGTATCGCGCCGCTAAACGCTATATTGATATTTACAGGGGGTGCGGCGCATGCTGACTGTTCGCCGCGACTGCCCTGTTGATTATCGGCTGTGCAATCAAACCGTGACCGTTTATCACAAAGACGGCGACGCTTACACGCGGAATGTTTTCGATAAAGCATTTTTGGATTTCAAAAAAACCGAAAATGTTGATAAAACCGGCAGCACCGAAAGCAATTCTTTTTTGCTGGTGATACCCGGCAACGAACAGGCTGTTTTTGTCGGCGACAAGGTGCTGCTTGGCGTTGGCGAAGAAATCACAAGCCGCGAACAGTGGGCAGCACTTGTGCCGACTAAACGCGCCGGGCTTGTTGTCGTGAAATACGCCGATGTTAAATGCTGGCGTGGAGAAATCGTTCACACGGAGGCAGGGGGATGAAGGTAAAGATAAACATTGATCCCGATGCCATCTTGCTTGCGTATGGGCTTAACGATGGCGGCGATGCGCAGCGGTTTTTCACCGAAAATGTGAATAAACGCATCACGAAATATATGCCGTACCGTTCCGGCGCACTGTCCGGCAAGCTGAAACGCGTAACAAGTCCGTCAGAAATAACAATATCCGCGCCGTATGCCCGTTATCAGTATTACGGCAAAGTCATGATAGACCCTGCCATTAACGCGGCAGGGTTTTTGACTAAAGACGGCACATGGCGATCACGGAAAGGCGCTGTAAAGGTGTTGACTGACCGGGATTTGACCTATGACACGACCAAAAACGCCGAAGCCGGACCGTTTTGGGATAGGCGCATGATGGCGGCGGAAGGTGACGCGCTGTTGGACGATCTTAAAGGCTATATTCGTTCAAGGGGGATGCAGAAATGACAGCATTAGACACAATTCAAAATTGGGTGAAAACATTTCCGCAATTCGATGTGCTGTCGGCATTCAGCGTTGATTACACCGCCGCCGAACCGGCTAACGGTGGCTTGATGCCGTCGGGGCTTGTGGAAATATCCCGCGTTTCGGACATTTTGGGGAATGTAACCGTTACAAATCAATATAACTTCACGCTGTATTTTGTGTTTCTGAAAGCGCCCGGCGATGATGTGGGCGCAGAAGAAAACGCACAGTGGTTGATGAATTTTCAAGACTGGGTGCAGGAACAGTCGGTAACCGGCGAAGCGCCCGCGTTTGGTGATCGTCCGCGTTCTGAAATCATCCGCGCCCAGAACGGCGTTTTACTGGAAACGGACAACGAAGGAACGGCTGTTTATACGGTCAACTTGTCCGTGCAATTTATGAAAAACTATAAGGAGAAAAGCGAATGGCTGATATGACATTTAATACTACGGCTGGCGAAGCTGTAGCAAGAAAACTGCTTCTGCTTGCACTGAACACCGGTACGAATTCTTCGCCGGTGTGGAGCGTTATAGGCAAGCGCGTGGAAGATAGTTCGATGGAATATGACTGGGGCGAAGAAAGTAAAACCGATATTCTCGGCAACACCTATACCACACTGAAACCGCCCACAATCACGCAGACTTTCGACCCCTGCGAACTGGATGCAGGCGACGCGGCACAGGTCAAGATTTGGAATACCGCGATTAAAGATCAGAATGTCGGCGCGATGGCAAACAACGATCTTCTGGTAATTCATCTTTACGCCGGTACAGCTTCGGCGGCTTTCGCAGAACGTTATCCGTCAAGCATGGTCAAGCCGTCCGGGCTTGGCGGTTCTGGTAATGTCGGAATGCCGATTGATGTTACCTTCGGCGGCGCGCGCGAAGTCGGTACTGCGGCATCGGCAGACGGCGTTATAACGTTTACCAAAGCAACGTCCTAATGGAGGTAAATCATGCCTAATGTAATTAACACAATTTCAAATCGCAAAGAAATTGAAATTCAGCGCGACGGTGAAAAAGTAGGCGTTATCTACTTCGACCCGGCAGATATGGCGATAATAAAACGCCTGCGCGAAGCACAGGACAAACTTGCGGAAGTGACCTTGAAAACCGATAAAGACGCAGACATTGAAACCATGCTTGCGGAAGCCGACAGAATAGATGCTGAACTGCGTAAAGCTGTTGACTATGCGTTTGACTATCCGTGTTCCGATGTTGTATTCGGCAACGGTTACAGCTTCACGACAGCAAAAGGCGTGTCGGCGCTTGAACAGTTTCTTAAAGGCGCGATTGATATTGTTACCGCCGAAATGAAAACGGAAGCAGAAGCGGCTAAGAAGCGTCAGGCGAAGTATCTTGATAAATACGGCAAATGATATACGAATTGCCGACTTCGCTTGTTGTTGGCGGCATTAGGCATGAAATACGATCAGATTATAGGGCGGTGTTGGACATCCTCGCCGCCCTTTCCGATTACGAACTTTCCGACGCGGATAAATTAAATGTTTTGTTGAACATTTTTTACATCGAAGTGCCGGAAGATATCGAAGATGCCGTTAAACAGTGCTTTTTGTTTATAAACCGTTTTCAGCCCGAAAACGACAGCCCACAGCCGAAGCTGATGGACTGGGATAAAGATTTTAATTTTATCGCCGATGCTATAACCGTTAAGACCGGGCGTGATATTCGCGCTGTCGAATACATACACTGGTGGACATTTGTAGGGTATTACATGAATATCGGCGATTGCTTTTTTGCGCAGGTCGTATCTGTGCGGAAAAAACGCGCGAAGGGTCAGAAACTTGATGATCTTGACCGTGAATTTTACCGAAACAACCGTGCGTTGATTGATATGGATGAACAGATCACGCCGGAAGAAGATGCACTAATAGCGGTATGGGCAGGGGGTGAAAACAATGGCAGACGGTACGATAATTATTGACACCGAATTAAAAACCGACAAGTTGAAAAACAAGCTTGACAAATTGAATAACGACATTGAACGCCAGACAGGCAAGGTTAAAAATCTGCAAGCCGAATACGATAAATTGCTTGGCGGCGAAGGAACACCGGCGGTTAATCCGGCAGTTGAAAAATTGTCGAAACAGCTTGACAAGGCGCGGACAGACCTTGAAGCCTATAATGCTGAACTTGAAAAAATCCATCAAGGAACGGATATACAGCTACAGGCAGCCGAAACGCCCGAAATGGTTGAAAGAATACTTGAAGTTGAACAAATTCAGGTTGATGCGCTTAACGAAAAATACGGCAAGCAGATAGCCACCGTGCAGCGGCTTGAAAATGAAATTGCAAATATTCCACAAGATACTGCCGACACCACAGCTGAAGCCGAAAAATTGCGTTTGCAGCTTGAACAGGCGCAGATCGCGCTTGAACGCATGGAAACGGATGCGCGCGGCGTTGAAAATCAGATAAATCAGGTTCAGCAGCCTGCAAGTCAGGTTCAGCAGCATCTTGACGCTGCGCAAAATTCGCTTGGGAAATTTGAAAAACGCTTGAAAACAATCGCAAAAAAGGTGTTTATATTTTCGCTGTTAACGGCGGCACTACGAAGCGTTAAGGGCTATATGTCGGAAGCACTTGCAGCAAACGAAAGCTTTCAAAATTCGCTTGCGAGCCTTAAAGGAACGTTGCGCACGGCTTTTCAGCCGATATTGGATTTTATAATCCCGATATTACAGGCGCTGATAAACGTACTCAACGCGGCTATAGGCTATGTCGCTAAGTTTACATCATGGTTGTTTGGGTCAACCGTGCAGGCATCTTCGGCGGCTGCTAAGGCGCTATACGACCAGACAAACGCCACTAAGGCGGCAGGCGCGGCGGCGGTCAAGGCGAAACGGCAAATGTCAGGGCTTGACGAAATGAACACATGGCAGAATGACACCACCGGCGGCGGTGGCGGCGCTGCCGAACCGGCAATTAACTTTAACGGCATCAAAAAAGCCATGGGCGAATTGGAAATTTACATTTCCGGCGCACTGCTGGCAATCGGCGCAATACTGGCTTTTACTGGCGTTTCTATTCCGCTTGGCATTGCTTTGATGGCGATCGGCGCGGCTGGGCTTGCGTCCGCAATGGACTGCGATTGGAACTCAATGCCCGACAACATCCGATCCGCTTTAACTGCTGTTTTGGCGGTGCTCGGCGGCGCGGCGTTGGTCATCGGCGCTGTGCTGGCATTTTCCGGCGTTAATCTTGCGCTTGGCATCGGGCTTATGATAGCCGGTGCGGCTATGCTTGGCACTGCGGCAGCGCTGAATTGGAGCAAAATCACGCAGTTTATATCCGGCGATGTAGCGGTAATAATGGGGATTATCGGCGTGGCGCTGCTTGTGCTCGGCTTGATACTTGTTTTCTCCGGGGCGGGTTTGCCGCTCGGCATTGCCTTGATTGCTATCGGCGCTATCGGGTTTGCAACACCAATTGCGTTAAATTGGGATGCGCTGCTTGACAAAATCAAAAGCGCATGGGACAAAATCAAAGCGTGGTGGAATCGCAGCGTTGCGCCGAAATTCACGCTTAAATTTTGGAAGCAGAAATTTTCAAGCATCGCCGAAGGACTGACATCTAAAATCAAAGACGGCATAAACGCGGCTATTGCGCTATTTAATCGTTTTGTCAACTGGATAAATGATAAAATGAACATTAAATGGAATGCTGTCAAAATTGCCGGTTTGGAAGTTATCCCTAAAGGCAGTTTTCAGCTGTTAAAGCTTAACAACATTCCGCAATTGGCAAAGGGCGCAGTTATACCGGCAAACCGTGAATTTATGGCGGTTCTTGGTGATCAGAAGAACGGCAGAAACCTTGAAGCGCCCGAAGATTTAATCCGTCAGATCGTCCGCGAAGAAAGCGGCAAGGGGCAGTATACATTTATTGCGCAGCTTGATGGGCGAACGATCTTCAAAGAAGTCATAGATCAGGGTAAGCTTTCGCGGCGAATGACCGGCAAAAATGCTTTTGAGCTTGGAGGTGCTTAAATGGCGATAACAAAAAATGCTGTACGCCTCCGCGCGCTTGGCAGCACCGGCGACGGCGTGGAAATCGCGCAGCCTGAACGCGGAATGGCGTTTAACTATGAAACCACCTATACGGAAGATAGTGGCCGTGTCCAATCCGGCACGGCTATTGTTGTTCCGATTTTTACAGTTAAATCGTATTCATACACCCGGACACATCCGACGATTGCCGAAGTTAAACAGATTTTGTCGTATATCCTTAACGGCAAAAAATACGAAATGTATGCGTTTAATCCGGCAACTGGCGCGTGGGGGTGGGATGTGTATTACACCGGCAAAGGGGATATGTCCATCGGCTATTTGACCCCGGACGGTGGGCATTACGATAGCTTTTCATTTAATGCTGTGGGGGTGAAGCCGATATGATACCGATAGCAGCCGCATATAGGCAGAAGATCATGAACCGACCGCTGTATAAACTGTCTGCATATGTTTACAAATACGGCAAGGCATTAAGCGCCGATGATGTTTTAGGCACCGGCGCGGATTTTGAGCTGCTTGAAGATGATTTTTTCAGCAGCGGCAATACTATCAGCGCTGAAAGTACCGCCTTCCCTGCAGGAAACGCGGTGTGCAAGGCCTGCACGCTTACCATAAACGCATCCCCGCGATATGCCGCAGAAGACTTTGCGGGTGCGCATCTGGTGTTAAAGATACTGGCACACACTGGAAGCGAAAGCTTCACCGTTACCGGCGATTATTATTTTGTACAGACGGTTACTAAACAAAACGGCAAAATCGTGTTGGAATGCGCGGACTTGATGTCCCTTGCTGATAAGCCCTATAAATACGATGTTGAGTTTACAACCAGCGCGGGCTATAGCACTACTACAATATATTCATTGTTTACAAGTGTAACAGATCAAATGGGCTTGATGCATCCCGCTGAGCCGGATATATCGCCGGATGCAAATGGGCTTGTGAATGCGGCTAATCTCAATTTGACCGCTACATATTCCATTAATACACACAGACGGTTTGAAAACGGTGAATACACCTGTAGACAGGTGCTTGAATTTATCGCTATGGCGACCGGAAGCAACATCATAGCCGATGACGGCGCGTTGATGCTTAAAGCTAATCCACTGTTTTATATCAAAACGGTGGATGGCGCATCGCAGTATGTCTATTACGGCCACGAATTAAAGGATAATTGGCTGAATTTTACCGATGAAGCAGAAGAAATCAAAATAACCGGCGTGGAATGCACCACGACCAAAGACATCAAGGGCAGGGATATTACCCCAACAACATATAAATCTACGCAGTTTTCCGGTAAATATATTCTTGATGTCAGCGATAACCCGTTTTATCAGGACGGCGAGGGTATCGATAATCTTTACGGGTTCATGTCTGCGCCCGTTTACAGAAAATTCAGCGGCATGTATATGGGATATCCGCTTATACAGTACGGGGATTATATCAGTGCTGTGCATCTTGATGGCACGGTGAAGTCGTTTATAACCGACTTTGAATGGAATATCTCCGGCGGTATAAACATCGGCTGCAACATCGAAAGCGGCACGGAGAACGCTTCCAAATTTACAGGCGGCGCGGGCGCTGCTATATCTTCAAATCAAGATTTGCTTGACAGCATCACCGAAGACGATGTAACCGGCTGGTCTGCCGCAGCTACAAAGGCAGAAGCGACAAAGGATTATATCACCGAGCAGGGTGTATCCGGCAAGTGGACATATCGAAAGTGGGCATCGGGCGCGGCTGAGTGCTGGAGCACATTCAGCACCGATGTGCTTTACATCAACACCGCGTGGGGATCGCTGTATTACGGCACATGGATGAACCTTGACGCCAACAAGACCGCCCGCGCATATCCGTTCGCGTTTATCGAAGACCCCATTGTTGAAACAACGCTGTACACAAACGAGGGTGACGGCTGGCTCGCGTCGGATACCAGCAATAATTATGGTACTTTGAGAACACATGCACCGGCGTTTTGCGTGGTGCGTCCGACCGCAGGCTCATTCATACTGCCGCGCATATCGTACCATGTTACTGGAAAGTGGAAGTAGGTGAACACATGATAATTAAAATTACTGTCAGAAACAAAATAGCGATGCTGGCAGCGCCCACCGCTATCGTCTGCGGCAACAGCGATTACAGCATTCAGTTTGATTTCGACGACGAATGGTCGGCATATGAAACCAAAACTGCACGGTTTATAACGGGCAGCAAATTCACCGATGTTGTTTTCTCCGGCGACACGGTGGATATGCCCATTGTTTACAACACGCGCATGGTAGCCGTCGGCGTGTTCGCCGGTGACCTGCGCACGACAACGCCCGCGCTTATATTCGCCCATCGCGGAATTTTAGACGGGACGGGCAGCCCCGCAGCGCCCGATGCGGATGTCTATAACGCCATCATGCAGGCGCTGAACGACCGCATTCCGGAACCGTCGAAGGACGGCACGGCGGGACAGGTGCTTGCCACTGACGGCAACGGCGGGCGCTACTGGACGAACCAGACAGGCGGTGGAGGTTTAGCCGCCCCCGAGCCATCAAAAGATGGTTCGCTGCTGATTGGCAATGCTGGCAGTTATCCAAATAACGGCAAGTGGACAGAAGCAGATGCAGCCGGTGGCTACGGCTATAAAAAAGTAGTGCAGCCCGCATTTGACATCACTTGGGACGGGGACGCCACCGGCAAGGTGGTTATTGATGCTGAAGAAATGCGGTTGGTGAAGGTCTCTGACGAAATCTTAACAGTCGAACAGGTAAGCGGCGCTACCGATATCATGATGAGCGACGGCGGCGAGCAGATTGTTACTGTTGATCAGTCGCGGATAATGGACATTGGAATAGGCTTCGGCGTTATAGGGGGTTCATGAGATGTTTTTTGTTATAAAAGAAGTCGGCGAATGGAAAGGAATAAGTTTTCCAGAAACCGGCGTGTATTTCGTAGCCGCTTCCGAAGACCCCCCGTCCGTCTACACAAAGCAGCTTAAAAACGACGCAAAGCTGGGTGCTGTGCCGATTGAAGAACAGTTTATCCCGCCCGCAATTCAGCGCACCGCCGCCGCCGTTGAAATTATCACCCGAGAGGATCTCAGAACGGCTGACGCAGTCGCAACCTACGCGGCTGCGGCTCTGCCGCTAGTGGGCAAAGTTAATGCTGCTGTTGACAAATTCAATGCAGGAAAGGCTATCATTATATGGGATGACTGCGAGATCGTTGTTCAAGCAAATTACAGAACTAATAACGACGGCGAATTTGAACTGATTGTCACTTTTACAAATTCGACCATCCAGCATAAGTTCGTTCAAAGTTCCGATGGAATTCATTATGAAGAAACCCATGAACACTATGCAGGCAGTTTCTCTTGCGGCGACCTGATGCTATATAGTAATGGCGGCGGCACAAAGCAGGAAGCATCAATCTCAGGTAAAGATGGCTGTGTTTCGATATGGGGAAATGGGATAATCATCAATTCAGCTACCCCCGGTAGTTACAGGCGTTTTAAAATCACCGTTGATGACACTGGCACACTGTCGGCAACGGAGGTAACCTCGTAATGGACGAAGACGACGAGAAAATGTATTCAGGACTTTTGGAGGAGGACTAACATGAAAAAAGCAATGTTATCACAGCCCATGCACAGAAAAACCGATGAAGAGATTATCTCAACAAGAGAGCGTGCGATCAAGGCGCTTACAGAACGCGGTTTTGAAATCGTCAACACGCTATTCACCGACGAGTGGTACAGCGAGGAGCAGAGCACCGAGCGTGGTGTTGTAAACCGCCCGCTTATGTTCTTTGCAAAGTCAGTTGAGAATATGAGCCACTGCCACGCCGCGTACTTCTGCAAGGGGTGGGAGAATGCCAGAGGTTGCAAGCTCGAGCACGCAATAGCCGAGGCTTACGGGCTTGAGATCATTCACGAGGAGGACTAAGCCGATGGCATTTACAAATTCGCAGCTTGTCTCGTACACGCGGATAAGCCCCTACAGGTCAAGCCGCGAGGGGCACACGATAGACACCATCACGATACACTGCGCGGCGTCGCAAGCAGAGGTGGAGACGCTGGGCAAGCTGTTTCAGACCAAGCCAGCAAGTGCAAACTACGGCATAGGCCCCGACGGCAGAGTGGGAATGTATGTCGAGGAGAAAGAACAAAGCTGGGCAACCTCTAACGGCGCCAACGACCGCCGCGCGGTGACCATCGAAGTGGCGTGCAACAACAAGCATCCTTACGCGGTGAGGGACGCGGCATACAAGGCGCTGCTCGACCTCGTGACGGATATATGCGCTCGCGATGGCATAAAAAAGCTTGTGTGGAGCACCAGCAAGGCAGACCGCGTGAACCATCGCAACGGCTGCAACATGACCGTGCACCGCGACTATGAAAACAAAGCCTGCCCCGGAAAGTGGCTTTATGACAGACATGGCGCAATAGCAGCAGAAGTAAACAAAAGACTTATGGAGGACGAAGACATGGTGAGGTACAAGACAATCGAGGAAATGCCCGCGTGGGCACAGGCGGAAGCGCAGGAGCTGGTGGACATCGGCGCGCTCAAGGGCCGCGGTGAGGCTGTGGGCTACGATGTCACCGAGGACATGCTGCGCGGCATGATAATCAATCTGCGCATGTGCAAGGCACTCATCGCGGCGCTCCCTGACAACAGCATCGACAAGGATGCGCTTTTCGAGGAGTTTAAGAAAAATCTGAAGATCGTCGCGGAGGTACGCTGAGTTGGCACAGGACATCATAACGGCTGGCGCTGTGGTCAGCGCAGTACTGCTGCTGATCGGCTGCGCGGTGAAACTGTTCCGCTGGGTGAACCACCAAGCAGAACAGGACGAACGCATGGACAGGATCGAAAAAGCGGCGGGAGCCGAGCGCAAGGAACTGACGCTCATTGTATATGCGCTATCAGCCTGTCTTGACGGGCTGGGGCAGCTTGGCGCGAACCACACCGTTCCGATCGCAAAGGATAAATTAGATAAACACATCAACAAACAAGCCCACGGGCAGGAGGATTAATATGGACTTAGGAATTGCAGGCGTGGCGGCGATAACCGTCATAGCATATCTTATCGGGCAGGCGGTCAAGGCGACCAAGCTGGATAACAAATGGATACCCATCATCTGCGGCGTCGCTGGCGGCGTTCTGGGGGCTTTGGCGATGAACATCATGCCGGACTTCCCCGCAACTGACTACATAACCGCTATTGCCGTCGGCATCGTGTCCGGCCTTGCGGCTACTGGAATTAACCAGATCGGCAAGCAGATCACAAAATAAAAATTGAAATCCTGCGAGGTTTGCTCTAATGACTGCAACCATTAGAAAATTCTGCTGCATTAATGGAATTGACATTAATTCAGAAGAATTGCCGGAAATCATCTTTTCGGCCTTGACAGGTGATCTAAATGGAAGAACTGGCCACGATCGCGACGAAGCGGAAGAAATCGAAGCTTCAATTTCCGACGGCTTTGCGCGAACAGCTAATAGCTGAATGCGGTTTTACGCTTGACGAAAAAACAATTTTAAACCTTCGTGCTGACGGCTTTTCAATCGTCGAAATTGCCGACAAACAGCATTGCAGCGTTGAAACCATTAACCGCCGCATTCGGTCGATTAAAAACAAAATATCTGATCTTGTTACGGGGTAGTGCTTAGGCATTACCCCGGCTTTTTTATAAAAATTATGCCCATTTAAATAACTTATAATCAAGGGTAACGCTTAATACGCTACCCTTTTTGACATATTTTCGCCCTGTAACAGATGCGCAAACGAATGCCGTTGCAAACAATCTGAGCATAGGCTTTGAACACATTTCCGAATACTGTTGGAATACCGCAATGAATATGATGTATTCTGACTACTGCACTGTAGCGTTAAAATATAGTGTCGGGACGCCCGATTTTTACGGCGAATTGGCAAAAGCCTTTTTGTTTGACAAAGATGCGGCAAGTCCAACTGCTAAAATGTCGGCCTATTATTGCGGAATTGTGGCAGCAGAATAAAGGTTGTCTATTACAGACATATTACAGTAAAAACGCCGCAAAGCATTGAAAAATCAAGGCATCCCGTTGAATGGGGTTCAAGAGGCCGCTGGTTCAACTCCAGTCACTCGGACCAATAAAAGACAGTCATCACAGTGTGATGGCTGTTTTTTGTTGGTTTCAAGCACTTGAACCGGCGGCCTCTTGCAAATCAAATCCGCCGCTCGGTCTGCCGAACGCGCAGCGCCGGCTGACCGCTGGTTCAGCTCCGGTCACTCCGGCCAAAAAAACAGCAGTTTTCCTCAGAAACTTGCTGGCTTTAATTTTATTCAGTTATTTCTTCGCGCAGCAGGTCTTTGAACAGGACGCTTCTGTTTCGCCGGAGTGACGACCTTTTGCAAGCTCATTCATCAGGCGGATAGTCGCCTGTGTTTTCTCATAGTCCTGAATATCCACTATGGCATACCGTCTGCGCCCGTTTTTTGTCAAAAAGGCAGGAGCGCCCACAGCCACATCGCGCAGCACCTCGCTGTAATTTCTCAAATCAGAAATTGGTTTAATGTTTGGCATATCTATCAGCTCCTTTGTATATCCCACTCTGCTGTAAAATTCAACAGTAAATTTACAGTGCGCATTTGTAGAAATGCGACTGTTTTACTTGTCTGATATGAAATACCCCCTATGCACTGCTTTGCTTTCCTGCATAGGGGGTATTTTTTTATTTTTTACATTGCTTCGATCTCTTTTATGATGTACTCATTGCCGGTGACGAGATAAGTATTCTCGCTTTGGCAATACGGGCACACCTTGGCGTATTTCACCGTAGGATAGGTCTGCTTGCAGTCCTCGCAGAAGGTCACCGCCTCAAGCGTTTCGACCTTGAGCTCGGCTTCCTTCATATACTTGGACTCCTTTACAGCCCAGTTCCAGCAATCAACGATATACTCGGGGATTATCCCGCTGACCTCTCCTATCTGAAGCGTTACGCTGCCGACCTTGGTGAGGTTATTCTCGTCACAGAGCTTTTCAACTTCCTTTATGACATAAAATACGGTTCCGAGCTCATGCATGGGACATTTCCTCCGATGTTATCACTTTGCGAATTTTTCCTTGAGATCCTTGATCTTTATCTTGACTGCGCGCTTTGCTGCATAAACACCCAGAGGCGGGATCTTGTCGTCGGTGTTGACCATCTTGCTGGCTTCGGGGTGATCGCGGTGCAGGTGGATCGCGTCAAACTCGCAGCGGGTGGTGCACAGACCGCAGCCGATGCACTTGTTCTGATCGACGATGGTCACGCCGCAGCCCAGGCAGCGGCTTGCTTCCGCCTTGACCTGCTCCTCGGTGAAGGTCACGCGGTCGTTCTTCATGGTCTTTGCCTTGCGCGGATCGTGCTTGACTTCCTGGCGCACGGGTGCGTCGAAGCAGTTTATATCAATAACGACATTGTCCTTATCCAGCTCGTAGAAGTCGCGCGGGTTTCTCGCGAGCGTGAGGCTCTGACCGGGATGTACATAGCGGTGCAGGGAGATAGCGCCCTCGCGTCCTGCCGCTATTGCGTCGATTGCAAACTTCGGACCGGTGTAAACATCGCCGCCGACGAAAATGTCTTCCTGAGCGGTCTGGAGGGTTACGGGGTCTGCCATTGCAATACCCTTGCCGGTAGTCTTGAGAGCGCCGACATCAAGCTCGCCCCAGTCGATGGTCTGACCGATGGCGCCGATGACGGAGTTTACCTTGAGGGTCTTGAACTTACCAGTGCCGACGGGCTTTCTTCTGCCCTTCTCATCGGGCTCGCCGAGCTCCATGATCTCGACCTTGAGACCGTTTACCTTGCCTGCTGAGGTGCCGGTGATCTCAACGGGAGCGTTGAGATAGCAGAACTTAACGCCCTCGGCGATAGCCTCTGCGACCTCTTCCTTATCTGCGGGCATCTCCTCCTCGGAGCGGCGGTAGACTATGTAAGCCTCCTCTGCGCCGAGACGGACCGCCGTGCGCACAACATCCATTGCGACATTGCCGCCGCCGACAACGGCGACCTTCTTGCCGATTTCGACCTTATTGCCGAGGTTGACCTCGCGCAGGAAGTCAACGCCGCCGTATACGCCCTTGAGCTCCTCTCCCGCAATGCCAAGCTTTGCCGACTTCTGAGCGCCGATGGCAACGAAGAAGCCCTTGTAGCCCTGCTCACGCAGCTGAGCGATGGTAACATCCTTGCCGACCTCAACGCCGCACTTGAACTTAACGCCCATCTTCTTGAGAACATCTATCTCGGCATTTATGACCTTGCGCTCGAGGCGGAAGGACGGGATGCCGAGGGTGAGCATGCCGCCGGGGACCTTATTGCGGTCGAAAACGGTGACATTAGCATAGCCCATTTCTGCGAGATAGTATGCACAGCTCATGCCGGCAGGACCTGCGCCGATGATTGCGATCTTCTCTTCATAATCGGTGTCGGGGGTCTTATGACGGCGCTTTTCGGGAACATAGCGGGCCTTTTCGCTGAGCTCCTTCTCGGCGATGAACTTCTTGATCTCGTCGATTGCTACGGCGCGGTCGAGCTCGCCGCGGGTGCACGCATCCTCACATCTGCGGTTGCATATGCTGCCGCAGACCGCGGGGAACGGGTTATCCTGCTTTATGAGCTTGAGAGCATCAAGATATCTGCCCTGAGCAGCCATCTTGATGTAGCCCTGAACCGCAATATGAGCGGGGCATGCCGCCTTACAGGGAGCGGTGCCGGACTCGTGGCAGTTTTTCTGATTATTGTTCTTATAGTCCATATCCCACATATGCTCGCCCCAGTGGTTATCGTCGGGAAGCGGCTGCTTGGGATATATAACGGGGCCGTTCTTGGTGCACAGCTTCTGACCGAGCTTTGCTGCACCCGCGGGGCACACCTCGACACACTTGCCGCAGGCAACGCACTTTTCCTTGTCAACATGGGCGCGGTATGCGGAAGCGGACATATTCGGGGTGTTAAAAAGCTGAGAGGTGCGCAGAGCAAAGCAGGAGCCGAGAGCACAGTTGCAGATGGCGAATATCTTGTTCTCGCCGTCGATGTTGGTTATCTGGTGGACATATCCGTTATCCTCGGCGCGCTGGAGAATGCGCATTGCCTCTTCATAGGTTATGTCGCGGCCCTTGCCGGTCTCTGTGCAGTATCTTGCGAAGGTACCGACAGCTATGCACAGCTCCTCCTGCATTTCGCCGCAGCCCTCGCCCATAATGCGCATTGCATTGCGGCAGGAGCAGTAGCCGACGCCGAGCTGCCCCTCGTACTTCTTGAGCCAGTGGGAGATATGCTCGATGCTTACCGACTCGTTGGTTGCGGGTATTGCCTTCTCAACGGGAATGACATGCATTCCGATGCCGTTGCCTCCGGGAGGCACCATGGGAGTGATCTTCGTCAGGGGCAGGAATGCCATGCGCTCGAAGAACTTTGCAATCTCGGGATGAGCCTCGACCTGCTCGAGGTTCATGTTCATAAGCTCTGCCGCACCGGGAACGAAGATGGGCAGAACATACTGACGGCTGCCGTCGGGAGTATCGTAGTTATACTCCAGAACGCCCTTCATCGACAGTGAGTCCATTTTCTCCTGAACATAGGAAACGCTTTTGCCCATTTTTGCCGCGATCTTCTCGGGAGTGGTGGGCTTGCGCAGATCCATTGCCAGCGCTACATCAGCCTCGTCGTCGGTGACTACGCACGCCATGCCGTAGTACTCCGGGTCGGTCTCGGTGAGCTTCTCAAGTCCGAGCTTGTAAGGTATGCGGTCGGTCATTTTTTTGCCGAGCTCAATGATTTTTTCTCTTGCCATATGTATCCCCTTTCAATTTATATATAGTTCTTAGTCCTTTCGTGCGATGCCAGTATATCACAACTGTGTGCTCAGGCACAACATGAAATTGTTAGATAATTCTCAATTGATGCCGTTTTACAGGTAGAATTTCGGCTCCTTGCGCCCGGAGCAGAGCTTTTTGAGCGTGAGATGTGCGGCAAGACGCATGGGCGCGGGCATTTTGCGCGAGTCTGTCGAGCACATATTTACGCATCTCATGCAGCTTATGCACTTTGTGGGAACGGTGCGCATATGCTTGCCCTTTATGGCGTTTGCCGGACAGTATTTCTCGCAGATGCCGCAGCCGATGCACTCCTTCGACGCAACGGGGTACAGCGGCAGACCTGCCGCCTTTTTCTTCGCGTAATTGGGGTCACCGGGCATTTTGACGGGGCTGAAGCTGTCCATAGCCTTGAGCTTCTGGAGAAAATCATGCAGCTTTGCCTTGTCGCTCGCATCGGGTCTGCCCGCGCCGAACTCGGGGTCTATTGAGTGCGGGGCTACCATCTCGCAGCCGCCGACGGTGACAAAGCCATGCTTCTCGGCAAGCTCGCTCATCTCAAGCAGCGCATCCTCAACCGCGCGGTTGCCGAAAACGGCTACCGGAACGCAGGGAGTGCCGTTGCCCTGGATGATCTCCATGCGGCTGTACATGGGCTTGGGTATCCTGCCGCCGTAAACGGGGATGCAGAAGAATGTTAGCGTGTCCTTGTCGATGGAGGTGTTCATGCTCGGAGTGGTCAGCTCCTGCATGGGGGCATCATCGAGCTCTTTGCTGATGATGTCGGCAACGGACTTGGTGCCGCCGCAGGGACTGAAGTAAAAAATCGCGTATTTCATGGTCTTTTCCCTTTCCTTTTCCTCTATGTAAATTTCTTTTACCCTACCTTTATGCAGTAAGTGCGCATAGCGCGCGTTCCGATGACGACATAGTTATCATACATTGCGGGCGACGCCTCTATATTGCCGCCGAGGTTCATAGAATCGAGCTGCTCGCCAGTCTTGCCGTCGATGAGATACATATTGAAGCCGGAGTTGCAGTAGACAAGATATCCGTTGCCGTCCTTGTCGTAGAAATCTACCGGCGAGCTCCACGAATACATGGAGGTCTCCTTCTCCCATACCATCTCGCCGGTCTCCTTTTTAAGGGCGACGAGCGTTCCGGAGCTTGCGCCCGGAGTGCGCGCAACGGGCACGAATATCATGTCCGAAAGATTATTCTTGCCAACGGCGATCGTGCCCTGAACGCCGCCAGAGAGGTCCTGCACGGTGTAGCACTTATAGTCTGTGCGCCAGACTATCTCGCCGGTCTCGGCGTCTATCTTGAATATCGGAATATCCGCCGTAGAGTATGAGCGCCAGCCATAGTGGAACGAGGTGCTTATGTAGATATACGGGTGCCCGTCCTCAACATCCACAACGGGCGAGCAATTCGTATCGTCCAGAATATCCTGCACCCACACAAGCTTCAGCGTGTTGAGATCGAGGCACATGAGGTTGCCGCCGTTATCGGCAAGGAATATGTAGTTATTGATTATCGCAGCCGATGACTCGACGCCGAGCCAGTACTTGCTGCCCGAGCGCGAGCTGTCATACTTCCACTTTACTATATTGTCCGGATCGACGGACAGCTCACCCGTCTGTTCGTTATACTTAGTGTTAAGATGGATGATGTAGAGTATGCCGTTCTCGCCGGGGTAGATGAGCTGGTCAGTCTCGGCGCTGACAAGGGGCGACGAGTCGAACATATGCCAGCCGCGGTTTGCGAAGGTTTCGTTATGACCGAACTCGAACATGACGGAGTTATCTATGAGGTTTACAACAAGCACACGCGATTTGCCGTTTACGCTGTTAACGCCGGAGCCGACATACAGTATCGGATAGCCGCGCGGGTCGAGCGCACCCGCTCCCTTGAAGTTGAAGCCGAGGTTGAGCGGATCGCGGGTATACTCGCCGGTGGTGAGCTCGTAGAAGTACACATGCCCATCGAGAGTTGCGTATATGACCTCGACAAGGCCTGCCTTCTCACGCGCCCAGTCGTACATTGCGGTCATATTCTTGCGGGTCGCATCGGGCCACTTGACGATGAGCGGCTGACCTGTCCAGCCGCTGCCGGACCAGTATATACCGTCGGTATCGCTGAGTCCGCTCGTTGTTTTGACCCATGTCTTATTGAGCGTTTTGCTGCTGACCTCGGCAGTGCCGTAGGCGGCACCGTTGCGGAAGTTATTGCCGCGGAAGGTGATAACGCCCTCAAGCTCCGTGTAGCGCTCGGGCAGATCGAAGTTTATCTCATACTTGTTCTCGTACTCCTCAACGACCTCGCCGTCTACCATTATTGCGGTGCTCGATATGAGCTTTTCGGGAATGGTGTCGTCAGTGGCGTGCGGCTCGAAGTCGGGCAGTCCCACCGGCGTGGGAGTCGGCTCCGGAGTGGGCGTAGGCGTGGGGGCTGCGGTCGCCTCCGCGGTTGGCTCGGGCTTATTGAGCTGCTTGTTTGCCTGGATCCCCTTGAAAACGACAAACGCCAAAAGCGCCAGAAGCAGTACGAATATTATGATGCCTATAACGGTTTTGACCGTACTTTTCTTTTTCTCTTGCATATCTTTACACCACCCGATATTTCATATCTCACTCGGTGAAGTGAACATGGTTATTTATATGATCCTGGCAGAAGCAATGATACCCTGCGCACCTTGAGCAGTATCTGAACTCAAGCTCGGGGTGATCGGTATCGGTCCTGCCGCAGACGCAGCATTTGTAGTTATATGCCTTCTGGCGCTGCTCATATTTCATTTTCTGCTTTTCACGGTTGAAGTTGACGGTGGTCTTTCTGTACCGCACCGAGCCGTTTGTTAACGACGATATGAGGTCAGAGCCGAAGAACACGAGGTAGTTGAGTATCGCAATGAGCGGAAGCAGGTTAAACGGAAACGGCGTTGCGAGCATGGCATAGACAAACAGCGCAGCATCTACATATGCAAGCCACTTTATCTTCACCGGAATGATGAACATAAACAAAACGCGGGTGTCCGGATAAAGGGTCGCAAACGAGAAGAACATGGACAGATAGATGTAATATGTCCCGATGCTCACCGACTGCTTCGTTATCAAGTATATCACCATGCCGTAGATTATCGTGAGCACGATGCCGCTGAAGATGAAGATGTTGAACCGTGCGGTGCCCCACTCGCGCTCGAGCGTGCTGCCTATCCAGTAATAGAAGTAGAAAAACAGCAGCTCCCACATGCTGAGACTCTGCGGGATGAATATGAATGTTATGAGCCTCCATACCTCGCCCTTGAGTATGCGGTCGGGGGCAAACTCAAAGTAGTTGAGCAGCGTGCGGCTGCTGTCCATAATGCTGAGCAGCCAAACCGCGAGACTTATAACGACTATATACAGCATGAGATTCGGTATGCCGAATCTGGGGTGTCTATAGCAGAACATATCGATTTTCTTATTGAGCTTTTTCATGCGTTTTTCCTTTCGGATATAGTAACACTGATTATATACCATATTGCATCTTACATCTAAAATAAGCTATTGTCCACAAAAAATTGTCGCAGGAATAACTTTTCCCTTTAAGTTTTTGCAATTATATGTTAGACTGTATTTTGTATTATTATCTGTACAGGTGAGACAATGCAAAATAAAGAGAACAGCTTTGAGAGCAAAAACGATATAATCGAGGGCAGAAACGCCGTTATAGAGGCTCTGCGCGTCGGCAGGAGCATAGATAAGATATTTATCGCCAAGGGTGAAACGGACAAAACGCTCGGACACATCGCTTCAAAGGCGCGCGAAAACGGCATAGTGGTCGCCGACGCCGACCGCCGCAAGCTCGACGCGATGAGCGTTACCAAGGCGCATCAGGGCGTTATCGCGCTCGTCGGCGTGAATGAATACTGCTCGGTAGAGGATATACTCGCGCTTGCCCGCGAAAGGGGCGAGCAGCCGTTTATCATAGTGTGCGACGAGGTGAGCGATCCGAGAAACCTCGGCGCAATAATCCGCAGCGCAGAGTGCGCGGGCGCGCATGGGGTCATCATCCCAAAGCGCCGCAGTGCGGGGCTCACCGCAATAGTCGGCAAAGCATCTGCCGGTGCAGCAGAGCATATGAAGATAGCCCGCGTTCCGAACATCCCCGCCGTGCTCAAGCAGCTCAAGGACGAGGGCGTTTGGGTATACGGTGCGGCGGCCGGCGGCTCAAGCGAGCTGTGGAGCACCGATCTCACCGGCTCTCTTGCCATCGTTATCGGCTCCGAGGGCGACGGTATGGGCAGGCTCGTGCGCGAAAACTGCGATTTCATCGTGAGCATACCCATGGCGGGAAAGATAAACTCTCTCAACGCCTCCGCCGCCGCGTCAATAATCATGTACGAGGTCCTGCGTCAGCGCCGGAGCTGAGTACACAGGGATAGCTTTATGAACACATTCAGTAACGACAAAAATGAATTTGATCTCGACAGCATATTGCGGGAGTTCGGCGCTCTTGACGAAG
>SAMEA104315424__coassemble_364_pt1 | contig 59845 bp, 68 predicted proteins | sample SAMEA104315424__metabat2_low_PE_018 | metagenome-assembled genome bin SAMEA104315424 (sample SAMEA104315424) | gut metagenome | biome: Monkey gut; feature: monkey-associated habitat; material: faeces | place: China | collected 2013 | reverse complement strand
GCCTGGACGGTGAGACTCGTGTGGTCATGGAGGCCACAGGAAACTACCATGCGCCTGTTGCAAAGCTGCTCCACGACGCGGGGCTATATGTTTCCGTCGTCAATGCAAAGCTGGTGCATGGCTACGGGAACAACGATTTGAGGCGGGTCAAAACCGACCGAAAGGATGCCGTAAAGCTGGCAAACTACGGTATTGACCGATGGCTTACTTTGCCGAGGTATGTCCCGGAGGAAGATACCCGGCTTTTGTGGCTAAATTTTGGCATTGCCGCTGCACCGCCTGACCTCAACTTAAAACATTAGCTGGCCGCCGTTTCATTTTTGAGATGCGAAGCGGCTTGGTTCGGTGCGGCTTTTTTGCACACCGCATTACCTTGAAATTTCTTCTTGACTTTTCTTAGCAGGTCTTCCTTATAACTTCTTCGGCGGTTTTTGCCATGAATGCAATTATTTCGCTGCAATTTATATTGCCCTTGAGGTCTGCGCAGCGCACATAACCGTATTTCTCGCGGGCAATGCCCACGCATTGCTGCGCAATGGCCGCAACCTTCTGCTTAGCCTCGGTATTTGCGGCGTCGTTAAACGGAAACACCAGATCGGTCGCCATGACCGCGCCTGCAACGGCTCCGCAGATCTCACCGCTTCTTAGACCGCCGCCAAATCCGGCAGACAGTGCCAACGCCGTTTTTTCATCCATTCCGGTATATTCGCAGCAGGCGGCAAATACCGACTGAGCACAATTATATCCGCTTGCGTGATATTCCAATGCTTTTTGCCCTATATCCATGATAACCTCCAAAAAAATTAAGCCCCCTGCCGTTAAGACAGAGGGCGTAGTATACGCGGTACCACCTCTATGCGCCGCTGCCTCGCGGCAGCAACCTCGGTGAGTGCAAGACTCTGCGCTGTATCGGGCGCACCCGTCATCGCCTACTAAAACTGTTCAGCGAGCCGCTCCAAGCCGTATTCACCTACCACGGCTCTCCCCTTTTCAGCAAGCAGGGTCTCTCTGTGCAACCGTTGGCAGACTACTTGTGCTTTTCATCGCGTTATCTTTTCGGATTATACTAAACTAATCGTTTCTTGTCAACTTATATTTATCCGCTGCCGAAAGCTGTTCCTCGGCGCCGGCAAGCGTCGTTTCCGTAACTACATCGCCGCCGTGCAGTCTTGCAAGCTCCATGCGCCTGCCCTGCCGGTCAAGCTCGTTTATAACGGTATAGGTCTTGCCGCCGCGCTCGACCTTTTCTATCTTGTCGTGGCAGTCGGCAAGCGCCGCTATCTGCGGCAGGTGAGTTATGCATAAAACCTGCTTGCCGCACGATAGGTCGGACATTTTTTCGCCTACACGCTGAGCCGCAATGCCGGAAACACCGGTGTCTATCTCATCAAAAACCATGGTTTCTACGGTGTCGTTTTCGGAAAAAGCCGTTTTCATTGCAAGCATTATGCGGCTGAGCTCGCCGCCGGATGCGATTTTCGATATGCGTCCGAGCTCCATTCCGGCATTTGCCGAGATAAGGAACCTGACCTCGTCGGCTCCGGTGCGGTCAAAGCCTGCTGCATTAGCTAAGGGCTGCACATCGACCTTAAACCGAACCGATGGCATACTAAGATCCTTCAGTTCCGAGCAAATGCGCTTTTCGAGCTTTTCGGCGGCAGCTTTGCGGTATGACGTCAGCTCCGCAGCCTTTTTAACGCAATCGGCAATGCACTCCGAAAGCTTCTTTTCGAGCTTTTTGAGCATGTCATCGGAGTATTCGAGCGTGGAAAGCTCTTTTTGACTGTCGTCGAGCAACTTAATGAGCCCTTCCTCATCGGCATTGTACTTTCTGCGCAGCCGCTTGAGTAGTGCTGTTCTGGCTTCAAGACGGTCGTACTCATCGGGCGAAAATTCAAGACTGTCCCTAAAGTCCCGTATGCGCTCGGCAGCATCATATATGAGAGAGGATGCGTTATCAATAATATCAGCCGTTTCCCTGAGCTCATCGGAGAGCTGGCAGGCGCGAGCCATAAGACCGGATGCTTCGTCGACAAGCGATGCTGCATTTTCATCGCAGGCATACAGCGCGCTGTATGCTCCGTCAAGAGCCTCGGTGAGCTTTTCGGAGTTCCTGAGCAGATCGCGGCGTGCGGTGAGCTCGTCCTCCTCGCCTATCTTGAGCTCGGCTTTTTCGAGCTCTTCGATCCTCGCACGGAGTGTTTCGGACAAACGCTGTTTTTCATCCTCGTCCATCGAAAGCTGCTGTATCTCCTTTTTGCACCGCGTGTAAGCCGTGTAAGCCTCGGCAAATACAGCGCGCTGTGCATCGGTTCTTCCAAACCCGTCGAGATAATCGCGGTGCGACGCCTCATCCATGAGCTGCCGTCCGTCGTTCTGTCCATGAATATCAAGAAGCAGCGCGCCAAGCTGCTTGAGCTGCGCAACGGTAACGGGATTGCCGCACACACGGCAGTTATTCTTACCGTCGGCGGATATTTTCCGGCGAATAATGATCTCATCCTCAGGGTCAAAATCATTATCCTCGAACCATTTCTTTGCGGCATCCGTCTCAAAAACCGCAGATACGATACCGTATTCGGCACCGCTACGCACGAGCTCGCGGCTTGTACGCGCGCCGAGAACGGCACCGAGCGAATCGATTATTATCGATTTACCGGCACCTGTCTCACCGGTAAGAACCGTAAGTCCTTTACCGAATTCAATATCCGCCTTTTCAATAACGGCTATGTTTTCAATATGCAGCTCAGTAAGCATATTTGACCTCTTTATCAGAACATTTCATCTATCTCATGGCAGAAGTCCTCTGCCGCCTTACTGTCCTTCATTGCGAGAAACGCTGTGTCGTCGCCCGCCAGAGTCCCCGCAAGCGTTTCAATATGCATGGAGTCAAGCGTTGAGCACGCAGCGGATGCAAGCCCCGGCAGGGTCTTTATAACTATAATATTCTGAGCGACGGCATACGAGGTGACGCTTTCTCTGAATATCTTGCGCAGACGCATCTCGCGGTCGTTATTCATGGATTTACCGCTGACAACATAGTGGTATCTGCCGCTGCTGCCGAGCTCCTTTACAAGATGGAGCTGCTTTATATCGCGCGAAAGGGTGGCTTGAGTGCTGGCAACTCCGCGCTCGGCAAGCGCCTTTATAAGCTGTCCCTGTGTTTCTATCTCCTGCTCGGAGATTATCTGGAGAATGACGCTTTGTCTTGAGGATTTCAAATGATTTTCTCCCTTCAGTAAACTTTATACTGCAATTTATCGAATGTGGAATCATAAAAGCTGCGCTGACCGATGTATATGAGGTCTGCAAGCTTGCTTGACTGGCTGACGATAACAATATCATCATTGGCAAGCTCAAATCCATCCGTTCCGTCAACGGAGACATAAGCCCGCCTGTCATGTATTTTTTCGGCCTGTATCGTGATCTTGTGCTCAGGCGAAAGGACAAAGCTCCTTGCCCCCATGTAATGCGCACATATGGGGGACACGATAAAGTTTTTTGCCTCGGGCTCTACGATAGGTCCGCCGGCCGACATTGAGTAGCCGGTAGAACCGGTTGGGGTCGAAATGATTATCCCGTCGCCGGAAAAGCCCATGATGCGCTCTCCGTCGCACCATGCGGTGAGCTTTATGCAGTCACCCATACCGTGTATGACGGCGTCGTTCAGCCCGACATCCGAATATATCACCTCACCATTCCGTATGAGCTCGACATCTATCATCATGCGATAGCTTGATGAGTAATTTCCGGCAGCGGCTTCGAGTATAAGATCAAGCTCCTCCGGCTCAACGGATGCCATAAACCCCTTTGTACCTAGGTTTACGCCAAGCATAGGTATCTCCGTGTGGTTAAGATACCTCGCTGTGTGGAGAATGGTGCCGTCGCCGCCTATGACGATGTAAAGTGCCGCGCTGTCTGCGACCTTGCTCCATGCGGTAAGCGTTATGTCCTCGGGAATAACGGAGGCATCGTGCGCACCGAAAACAGGACACACCGCCACGCAATAACCGTTTGTTTCAAGGAGCGATTTAGCTTCCTTTGTGAGTTTAAGCCCGCAATCTCTGTATGGATTAGGGCACAGAACGATCAGTTTTGACATTTTTACCTCACAGACATTCGTGCGACGCCTCAACTACCGCCGCAGCATCGAGCTCAGGCGGTGTGCAGCTGCACTTTTTCATATAGCAAAGGTACTCGCGGTTGCCCTCAGGACCCTTTATCGGAGAATAGTCAAGGCCCATTACCGTCATGCCAACGGAGGGGGCAAACTCAAGGATGCTGTTTATTACCGACAGATGTACGCTCTTGTCACGAACAACGCCCTTTTTGCCTACATCTTCCCTGCCCGCCTCGAACTGAGGCTTTATAAGGCATACGAGATCGCCGCCGTCTTTAATGAGTGAGCATACTGCGGGAAGTACAAGCTTTATGGATATAAACGAAAGATCCATAACGGCAATATCTATAGGATCGGGTATTTGCTCGGAGCTTATATACCGGATATTAGTACGCTCCATGTTTATAACGCGCTCATCCTGCCTGAGACTCCATGCAAGCTGACCATAGCCGACATCGACGGAATACACCTTGGCGGCTCCGCTTTTGAGCAGAACATCAGTAAACCCTCCGGTTGACGCGCCGCAGTCCATGCATACTTTTCCTGTAGGATCGACCGGAAAGACCTTCAGTGCCTTTTCAAGCTTAAATCCTCCACGGCTTACATACGGCAGTGCAGCGCCCTTGACCTTAACATCCGCGTCAGGTGAAACCTGCATACCCGGCTTGTCCGCACGCTGACCGTTAACGAATACAAGTCCGCTCATTATAGTTGTTTTTGCCCGCTCCCTGCTCTCAGTGAGACCGAGGTCGAAAACAAGCTGGTCAAGTCTAACTTTTTTCACTTTACACCTCTCACGAGCTTTATTGCCTCATCCGCAAGGCTTTTATCGTCGAGCCTGCAGTGCTTCATGAGCTCCGGCACTGTGCCCTGTACAACTATGCCGTCGCCGAGATTTGCCGTGTATGCCGCTTTAAGGCACACACCGGCACGCTCTGCCGATGCCAATATATCCTCGGCAATGCACGAGCTGCTGCAAACATCCTCGCTCATAAGAAACACGCCGGTTTTCTTCATTGACGCAATTATCTCATCATAGGGGTGCAGATGAAGGCTCGAGAGCTTGAACACATCAGCTTCTATCCCCTCCGATGCCAGTATATCGGCAACGGAAAGCGCGGTATTTATCATGGTTCCGTAAGCCGCTATGGTTATATCCACGCCGTCTCTGAGTTTTACGCACGGAGAAAGATCACAGCCGGTGTACATATCTCCCTCGCCGCCGCGCGGATAGCGTATAGCAACGGGACCATCCATTTTGTTGACCGCCTCATCGAGCATCATTTCAAGCTCGGCAAAGCTTGCCGGACACAATATCTGCATGTGCGGCACAGAACGGAGGTAGCTTATATCAAATGCACCGTGGTGAGTCTCTCCGTCGTTTCCGACAAGTCCGGCACGGTCAACGCCGAAAACGACATGGAGGTTTTGCAGCGAAACATCATGTATCAGCATATCATAGGCTCTCTGGAGAAAACCCGAGTATATTGCGACGACCGGTGTGAGCCCCTGCTTTGCCATTCCGGCTGCCATGGCAACCGCGTGCTCCTCGGCTATACCCACATCGAAAAATCGGTTCGGGAAGCGCTCGGAAAAGGCTGTGAGCCCCGTTCCCTCGCACATTGCCGCCGTTATTGCGACGACATTGTGGTTTATCTCGGCTATCTGCATGAGCTTATTTCCGAAAACGGAGGAAAAGCACGGCTTTGGAGCCGGCATTTCACCGGTCGCGGGATCGAATTTCCCAACGCCGTGGTACTTGTCGGGATGCTCTTCGGCATATTTGCAGCCCTTGCCCTTTTTACTGATAACATGGACAAGGACGGGCGTTTGCATTTCCTTTGCCCAGCGGATGACCGTTTCGAGCTGCTCAACATCATGCCCGTCAACGGGGCCGAGATAGTAAATGCCCATGGAGTCGAACATATTTGTTGGCAATATGGATTTTTTGAGCATCTCCTTGAGTTTGTGATTGGCATTATAAATGCCCTTCATGTTTGAGAATGCGCTTCTGTACCAGCGCTTAAAGTTTATATAGCCGGGCTTAACGCGCTCTTTTGACAGAAGATTTGCCATTCCTCCGACATTTCCGTTTATGCTCATGCCATTATCGTTGAGTATCACGACCAAAGGCTCGCTGCTGCCGCCGACATTGGCAAGTCCCTCGTAAGCCAGACCGCCGGTGAGTGCACCGTCGCCGATAACGGCGACAACATCGTAGTTTTCCTGCTTTATGGTCCTCGCTCTCGCCATGCCCAGCGCCACGGATACGGAGTTGGAGGCGTGACCAGCTATAAACGCATCGTCATCCGCCTCGTAAGGTTTGGGAAATCCCGATAATCCGCCATAGCAGCGCAGAGTGTCAAACCGTTCTCTGCGGCCGGTTATTATCTTATGTGCATAGCTCTGGTGACCGACATCAAACACTATACGGTCGACTGAACTGTCATACACTCTGTGCAGAGCCACCGTCAGTTCAACGGTTCCGAGGTTAGACGCAAGGTGACCGCCGGTTTTGGAAACACTGCCGATAATGAACTGGCGAAGCTCATCACAAAGCTGCGGCAGTTCCTCCGGATTAAGGCGTTTAATATCGTTAGAGGAATTGACTTTATTCAAAATATTCAAAACAATACCTCGTATGTAGTTGATTATTCGCAAAATATGCTATTTTATATAATAACAAACCACAGCGAATATTACAATAGATATTCGCTGTGGTTTTACAGATTATTCACTTCAATTCTTCCTGGCGACCATGGAATCGGCAAGATCGCACAGGAAATCTGCATCGCCGAACACGCCGTTGAGTGCGGTTTTTGCGCTCTCGGTGAGTTTTTCGACCATTTGCATACACTTTTCCTCGCCCAAAAGCGCCATATATGTGTTCTTATGCTCCTGCAGATCCGAGCCGACTGGCTTTCCGAGCTGCTCGCTGGTGCTTATGACATCGAGTATATCGTCGCGTATCTGGAAAGCCGCGCCTACGCAGGCTCCGTATACGGCAGCGGCATCCAGAAGCTTATCGCTCCCTCCGGCTGCGGCGACGCCCATCCTGCAGGCGGCGATGAGCAGTGCACCGGTCTTCCGTGAATTGATCTCGTCGAGCTCCGCTTCGGTCAGGTGCTTGCTCTCACCCACCATATCGAGAAACTGACCGGCGCACATACCGTCGCTTCCGACGGCATCGGCGAGTATCTCAACGCACTTTGACCTTGCCTCGGCGGGAAGCTCTGAGCGGGCGATCGTGCCGAACGCCTCTGCCTGAAGCGCATCTCCGGCAAGAACTGCGGTGCATTCGCCGTAAACCACATGATTCGTGGGCCTGCCGCGGCGGAGATCGTCGTTATCCATACACGGAAGATCGTCATGGATAAGACTGTAGGTATGCAGCATTTCTATTGCACAGGCAACCGGCAGCGCCTTATTGATATCGCCGCCCGAAATGCGGCAAAATTCAAGTACCAGCATCGGGCGGATGCGCTTGCCGCCTGCGGTGAGGCTGTATCTCATAGACTCGAGAAGTCCATCGTAAGGCAGTCCCGATGAAACAAAATATTTACTCAGAGCCGCATCTATAATGTCTTTATATTCCTTGGCAGTCATAGTCATTCCTCAAACGGCAGCTCTTCAGGCTCGCCGTCGGCACCCTTTCTAAGCTTTACGACCTTCTGCTCGGCCTCGTTGAGGAGCCCGTTGCAGTTGGATATGAGGGCTGTTCCCTCTTCAAACAGCTTCAGCGACTCGCTCAAAGGAGCGTCGCCCTTTTCGAGAAGCTTTACGATCTCATCGAGCCTCTTTATTGACTGCTCAAAGCTCGGTTTTTCTTTATTCATGGCTTAATGCCTCACTTTCTTCTACAGTGCAGTTTATAACGCCGTCGGTGACGCGAAGGCTCAGCCTGTCCCCCTTATCGGCATCGTTAACGCTGCGCACGACACTGCCGTTATTGGTAGCTATGGTATACCCACGGCTGAGCACCTTGAGAGGACTCATTGCGTCCAGCGACGAGGCAAGGGCGACAAATCTGTGCCGGTTGGCGGAATTGAGCTTTTCTGCGGCGGCTATAAGCTTGCCCTGAACGAAGTCAAGCTCCGCTCGCTTTGACTCTATGTACACCATAGGATCCTGAAGCACTCTACGGCTTTTCAGATCGTCAAGCCTTGAGCTCAGGCGCATAATGCTTTTACGCACCGCCTGCAGCTGACGGATGTTCATATTATCAAGAAGCTCACGGATCTCTGCTTCATCCGGCACCGCTATCTCGGCGGCATTGGACGGAGTAGAAGCGCGCACATCGGCAACATAGTCGGATATGGTCACATCCGGCTCATGCCCTACTGCGGATATTACCGGCAGCTCGGACTCGTATATCGCGCGGGCTACCCGCTCATCATTAAACGCCCAAAGATCCTCAATGGATCCTCCGCCGCGGCCGGTTATTATGAGGTCCGCGACCTTATGGCGGTTTGCATAGCGGATGGCTCCGACGATCTCGGCGGGAGCCTCAACGCCCTGCACACGCACGGGAAGCAGAATGACCTTGGTAGAGCGCCAGCGCCTGCCGAGTATTCTTATCATATCGTGAACCGCTGCGCCGGCTGAGGAGGTTACAATTGCGATCTTCTCGGGATACTGCGGCAGCGGCTTTTTATGCGCCGGGTCAAACAGCCCCTCTGCTGCAAGCTTTGCCTTTAATTGCTCATACGCTATTTGAAGATCGCCGGTGCCCTCCGGCACAAGGTCAGAACAATAAAGCTGATATGCTCCGTCGCGCGGAAAAACCGATACACGACCAAAAGCAGTCACGCCCATTCCGCTTTCCGGACGAAAGCGCAGCTTAGACGCACTGCTTTTGAACATGACACATCGCAGACTGCTCTCGGAATCCTTCAAGGTGAAATAGTGATGCCCCGACGGATACATCTTATAATTTGATAACTCACCGCGCACACACACCTTGTTGAGCAAGGGCTCGTCATCTATGAGCGTCCTAATGATCTTATTAAGTTCTGAAACGGTCAGGCTCGTATCGGTCATTGCTCGGTCTCCGCTGGGACTTCTTCCGCGCCATCGCCGAGCCCTTCTCCGCGCACAAACCCGCCGAGGACTCCGTTTACGAATGAGACCGTTTCGGGCTCGTCATAGCCCTTTGCAAGCTCTATTGCCTCGTTTATGGCGGCTCCGGACGGAATGTCATCCATGTACAGTATCTCGCATACCGCGCACCTGAGGATAGCCATTGCGGTTTTGGATATACGGTCTACCTTCCAGCCTTGAGCATATTTTTCGATATACTTATCTATCTGCACACGGTAATCATCCATCGTGCGGACAAGGCGGGCTATATATTCGCGCTGCTTTTTCTCGGGATATTCCGCAAACAGCTCGTTTTCGGCAGAAAGTGTTTTATAATACTCCTCGTTAAAAAACTCATCGAGCAGCTCGTCCACTGGCCTACCAGTTGCATTTGCGGAAAAACCAAGCTGTACAGCTATCTCCCTTGCGGCGGATCTCTTCATCTTGCTACCTTACCCCTTGACTTACTTTTCAAACGCAACGCCGGACACATGGACATTTACTTCGGCTTTCTCTATACCGGTGACCGCCTGCACAACCTCGCCCACGGAGTTCTGCACTTCGCGCGCGATATTGACGATATTGCAGCCATAGCGAACAAGAATGATGACATCGACCTTAACGGTATCGTCGATTATTCTGACGGTGATGCCCTTGGACATGGACTTTATGCCGATGAGCTCGGCGAGTTCGCCAGTGGTGGTGTTGGAGATTGCGGCAACGCCGTCTACCTCGGTGACCGCAGTGCGGACCATTGCGGAAATAACTTCTTCGGATATATTTATGCTGCCGTTTTCGTCCTTGCAGCTGATGTAATTCTCACTCATGATTTTGCCTCCATTTTTAAATGCACCATGGGTGCACAAATTCTGTCATAGTATTGTACCACAGCCGAAGGCAAAAATAAAGACAAAAAGACGGGAAAACCCGTCTTTTTTACGAAGGTACTTCAATTACATTGAGCTGAGCTGCCGTGTAAGCGGTTTCGGAGGTCACGGTTTCGGTTATTCTGGCTACCGCCGCTTCGCTCAGGCCGTCCTTAGGTGCGGGAACTGCAACGGTTATCGAGTCCTCGCTCATATAGACAACGCAGTCGGCAAAGTCCTTGGCGAGGAGCTTATTTTCAAGCTGCGACTCCTTCATTGAGTAGTTTGCCATTGCTGATATTGCGTTCATTGCCGAATCTATCGTCTCCTGCGAGGCTGAATCCGACGCCACCGCGTCCTCAAGCATTTTCATAGCCTCATCGCGTGACACTTGCCGGTTGAGCCGCGCCTCGGCAAAATAACCGGAGGAGCTTTTCGTGTTTGCAGCTTCGTACGCCTCATTTGCCGCTTGCATTGCGGCATCCTCGGCCTTTACCATTGCCGGATCGGGCGTGCCCCACTTGTTGTTGTACGACCAGTTGAGATACACTGCTGCACAGACCAGCAGCAGTACTGCTGCAATAGTTATGTTTCGTTTAAGATGCTTCATGTTACCCTCCTATATTCGGTGCAGTTTTAATTACCTGTATCTTATCGCTTGAAAATCCGGTGAACGCCTCTACAGCCTTTACTACGCAGAGGCGAACGGCGGCATCATCCGCACCGTCGCATACGATCACGGCTCCGTTATCCGACAGCAGCGCTCTTGCATTGCCCACGCCCTCGCATTGCTCAAGCACCGTCTCGAGCCTTTTCTCATCTCCCTGACTTTCGACGCTTTTACTGCCGCTGCCCGACGCGGGAAAAAGCATTATTGCAAGCCCCAGGACAAGCGCAAGGATCGGATATTTATATTTATTTATCAGCTCTTTTGCCTTTTCTGTCATTGGTATTCGCTCCATTCCTGCTCATTTGAGCCTACGCCGAGCTGAGTTTCTATGTAATCGGTGAGCACCTGCTTCTGCTGCGGCGTGAGCCGAGCACATATCTTCACCTCAGTTGGATACCAATATCCATTGTCGCTCCAGCTCGCAAGCACTTCAACCGTTTTCAGTTCAGCGCCCAATTCATTGGCTTTGTCCAATATATATGCCCTGCACTCGTCTTCTATGATAGTGCGGTTTAAATTTTTGCTGTACTCAGTCCCATCTCCGGCATATTTTTCCGCATCTAGTCGATTCTGAGCCATAGCCTGCGAATACGATGTAAAGTCAATGCCTGAAAGCGGAGATATTACGGCAAAGCACATTGCTATGCCGCACAGTATCGTCAGAACCTTTTTTACTCTGCCGGCGGGCGTTATCATCATTAAGACCGAGCAGACTATGCCGGTATAGATGACCGCTCTGAGCCAATCGTGCATTACCACAGCCATCAGCCGCCCACCGCCTTTATCGAGATCGTCATTGATACAAACAGTATTATTGCGCAGCTTCCCGCGAGACCTAGCATCATGCCTATGGCGCTGCCGATGCTCGAGGTAAGCTCGGACAGTCTATCGCAGCCGAATGTGCGCACCGCCGCCGATGTGAGCTTATATGTGAGGTAATTAAGCGCCAACAGTGCAAACGGTGCGGCACAAACGGCAAGCAGCGCGAGCATCCCGAAAACACCCACACCGTTGCGGATAGCCTCCGCTCCCGCTACAACGGTTGAGGCTGCATCGGATATGATACCGCCCACTACAGGCAGTGCTGTGGATATTGCGGTTTTTGCGACCTTCGATGCGACTGCGTCCCCGCCCGAAGCAACGATTGAGCTTATGCTGATGTATATGGTGAATATTAAAGCGACCGCTGTCATTAAAAATATACAGAGCTTCTTTATAAGACCTGCTATATCACTGAGCCTTGCATTTTTAAATGCTGCTGCCGCTACCGCTGCGGCAAGGTAGGCATAAATAAGCGGAAGGATAACGCTCTGTGAGACTGTGACGAACGCATCCATAAAAAGAACTGATGCGGCATATTTCACCGTGGCTGCGCCTATTGTTCCGCAGGCGGCGGATGCTGCGCACATCGCAGGCAGCAGCGCTTTTGAAAACACTGACAGAGCGTTTATGGCTCCTGTTCCGGCGGAGGCAAACGAATTTACATCCGCAATACTTATAAGCGCTATCGCAGCGCAGCCCCCGAGGGATACATACTCCGGTGTTTTATCGTCAAACGCCGTCAGCACGGCGCATATGACAGCTATGGCTATTATGCTCAAAGCGCGCGTTACCGCGCCCTTAAAGCCCGATGAGAGCTCGTTTGTAAATGCCTCTGTTACTCTGTCAAGCCCCGCCTGGGTATCGCCGCCGACCTCCCCCGCTATGCCGTCGGCATAATCGGGAAGCGCATTATGCAGTGAAGAATCGTCATAGGCTTCCGCATAGCACGGAGTTATGAGCAAAACGGATATAAGAAATATCATCAGTGCAAATTTTTTCATATCAAACCGCCGATCGTATCCAATAGTGACCTTATCAGTGGGAGCGCGGTGAACAGAGCCGCCGCCGAGCCGGCTATCTCAAGCGCCGAGGCTATGCTGTTCTGTCCTGCATCCTTGCAGAAGCCGGTGCTTATATGTACAACTATTGCTATGCCAGCGCATTTGAGCACCGGCATGAACACCGCTGCGCTGAGTCCGGTGCATTCAATTGCATAGTGCAGCAGCTCTATGACCTCGCTTATCATTCCTACGGCAGCAAAGCATATGACAGCGGTCACGGCTATTGCTGCTGCAAGAGCGAGCTCCTGGTTGCTCTTTTTTATAAGCAGTATGCACAGCACCGCGATCATTGCGACCGCTGCGGCCTTAATTACAATATCCATCAGAGCTGAAACAGCGTTTTTATAAGCCCAAACAGCTCACTGATCTTCTGAACAACGACTATCAGCACAACTACGAGGGCTGCAATTGTCGTCATAAGCGCCTGCTCGTCCCTGCCTGAGCGGGTCAGCAGAATGTTAAGCACCGCAACGAGTATGCCAACTGCGGCTATCTTGAATATAAGCTCAATTTCCATTTTTCCTCCCGTGTCACACCAGCATTATGGCGAGCATCAGTCCGGATGCAACGCCTATGCCGATATACATTCTTTTGTTTGCGCAAAGCCCACTTTGAAGCTGACTCTGCTCGGTGGAAATGACTGTTATACAGCGCTCTATGGCGGCAGACTGCTCGGAGGCTTCATATCTTCCGAGCGTGCTTCCGAGTGACTTTAGGGCGAGCACTGAGCGCGGAGATATGCCCCTTAGTCCTTCCGCTACAGCACCGTTCCATATGCTGCCGAAACTGTTTTCACCCAAGTGCGTAAGCCCTTGCTTGAGATGCTCTGTAAACGGTTCAATATACCTGACTTGTCCACACGAAATAAGCTCGATGATCTCATCCATGGGCGCTGAGCGCGAGCTTATCTCGCTTTTCATTATCCCGAGCACGGCTATAAGTCCGGAGTATAGCCTGTCAAGCTGCGTAAGCGAACACGCCTTTATGAGCCCCGCTGCGGTGCAGGCAAAAACTATTATGGATGCTCCGAGCCAGCTCATGGCAGCACCTCGCAGCGGTAATGCCTGCGTCCGTTGTCGTTTTCAATGATTATGGCAAGTCCGAATATCCCCTCCTCAAGCAATTGCTTGTACACGGGACGCTTTTCGAGCTCCTGTACACTTCCGGCGTGCGCGCTGGCGATTATCCGTACTCCGCATCCGGCAGCGATCTGGGCGGCGGGAATATCCTCGGACGAGGAAATTTCGTCAACAACGATGGTCTGCGGGTTCATGGCGCGCAGCAGCATCATTGCTGCCTCCGCCTTGGGGATACCGGTCATCACATCGCAGCAGTCACCGAGCTCAAACTGTGTTTTTCCCCTGTATACTGCCGCAAGCTCTCCCCGCTCGTCGGCAACAGCCACCCTGTTTCCCGATAAAGACAGCAGGCGTATACTCTCGCGCAGCAGGGTGGTTTTGCCGCCTCCCGGAGGAGACAGGATGAGTATGTTATCGGTTTTCCCGATAAGTGCGGTTTGCAGTACATCTTGTCCGCAGCCTTTTATCTCGTGGGGTATGCGGATGGATAGAGAGCTAATATCTCTTATTCCGGTGATCCTGCCGCCGTGAACGATGCCGCAGCCACAAACGCCTATCCGTATACCGCCGCGGCAGCTTATAAAGCCCTTTGCTATCTCAGGCTGTGCTGTGTGCACCGAGGCATTAGTCGCTTTTTCCACAACGCAGGCAATATCGCCGTCTGTAACTGACTGCTTACCTATGACTATCTCTCGCCCGTCAATGAGCGCCGTTGGCATAACGCCTGTCCTAAGCCTAAATTCCTCGGCGTTTTCATACTCTTTTCCGAGGACTGCTGCCGTTTTTGCCGGCAGCAGTCTCACAGCTTCATCGTATGCGTTCATAGGCTCTCCTAAATGACCGGTATCAGCAGCAGTCTGCCGTCCGGTTCGCTGGTCTCTAGACCGTTTACCCTTTTGATGAGCTCAACATCGGATCCGAATTTTTTTGCAGCATCCCAAAGGTCACTGTCGTTCCATCGGCACATATATGCCGCCGCGCCGTTTCTTGCAAGCTCTTCCTCGAGCTCATCTACCTCGGATATAACGCTGAGCTTGCTTTTTGACACGGTGCTTGACTCAAGACATATGCTGACACTTGCGGAGACAGTATTCCCGTCAAAGCTGACGGAGCAGTCGGTGCACGCGGCATATATATGCTCAAAGCCGCCGCTCAGTTCCGCCTCGGCTCTGCCGCGGGCTCTGCATGAGCGCAGTGCTCCGTCAGCGTCTGTATATATCACATCGACATACACCGGAACGAGTACCTTGCCCTCGTCGTCGGAGAGCTCCGGCTTCGATAAAACGGTATGTGAGCACGATACTGAGCTTATACCGTAATCCGAGCTGTATGTAAGCAGAACACTTACGCTTCTTTTTTCGTATGCCGTACCGTTTATGATCTCAAGGTCACTTTTGTTCAGCTCGAGCGCCTTTCTGCATGAATAAGCATCGCTTACATAGTCGATGCTCTGCTCCTGCACGCACACGACCTGCACCACAGCCCTAATGTCTGCGGAAAGCTTATTCTCAAACGATTCAAAATACTGACCTGTCACCATTGCAGTGGCGCTTACCTCTGTTGCCGACGGCTCGTCGGGGAGCGTGAAAAGCTGAGAGAAAGCGAGGTAAAAGTGAACGGGCTGCAAGGTATCGGACACTATGTAAAGCGCTTCGATATCCATTCTTCCCTTTACAACGAGCTTGCTTCCGACGATCTCGCTGCCCTCTACTGAAGCGGTCGTGAATGCTTTTATAAATTCGCCGCCGTCAACACTTTCAGGTAACTGCAATTCATCCTCAAGGCTAAGAGACTTCTCACCTGCAAGGGTGATGCTCTTATACTGCGCAGAGGCTGTTTTGAAAAACATTTTCTCCGGAACCGTGTCCGGAGCCTCCGTCCAGCTCATATCGGCATACTTATAGCAGCTCTGTTCCATGTTTATTACCGCGTTTATAGCGACCTTCCTCGGGTTTGACGCTCTTGCGTCTATGCTTATGCCGGTTATTCTTGAGACCGACACGGTCGTGCTGTCGGCGCCGGCGGTATCGAATGTGACCTCAAACGGGAAAGTTGAGCTTATAAAGCGTATCCCCTCGCCGCTTTCGGGCACATACAGCACCGTGGCATCAAGCTCGCCCGATATGCTTACCGCGTCCTGCCGAACATTCTTTTCGCGGATCCGGCACTGCTGACGGCAGCACAAAATGCGCTGAATGTCCTCCATCGTGTCGGGCACGATGATTTCCTCGCTTAGCTGTGAGCTTGACTGCGACGAGCACAGCAGCTTATACTCGCTTTTTTCCCTGCATTTAAGTTCGACCTTCATGGCATTTCTCCTTAAAATCATGCTTTGTACAGACTATGCCGGACTTGCCTTAGTTATTACACCGGTTCTTACCTGCAGCGATAAAGCCATATGCCGAGGCATATAAGCGCCGCGGCGAGCATGAACCACCAAAACTGTGTCGGAAGAATAAGCGACAGGATTATGATGACTCCCGAGATTATCGCCAATGCAGCAAACAGCGCACATGGACCTTTACGCAAAAAACCGCCCCCAGCACACGCGTTTTTTATAAACACTATGCCGGGGACGGCTTTATTATTCTATTTGTTTTCCCAAAACTTATTCTTTGAGATCATGTCGTACAGTCTTACATACGAATCATATCTGCTTTTTCTTATCTTCCCCTCATGCAGCGCCTGAGTTACGGCGCAGCCGGGCTCCTTGAGATGGGCACAGTCGGCAAAACGGCAGGAACCGATATGCGGCTTAAACTCTCTGAAATCATATTGCAGATGCTGTTTTTCAATGGTCTGCATCATCTCAATCTCAAACGATGCAAAGCCCGGTGTGTCGGCAATGAATGTGCCCTCACCGGCATCAAATAGTTCGACATGGCGCGTTGTGTGTCTGCCTCTGCCAAGCTTTTCACTCACTTCGCCTACGGGGAGCTTGAGTTCTGGCAGCATTGCGTTCAAAATACTTGATTTTCCGACACCGGAGTTGCCGGTGAAAGCGCATATCCTGCCGCGCAGAAGCTCTTTGAGCTCATCAATGCCTTCGCCGGTCTCGGCGCTGACTCGCAATGTCTCAAATCCGGAGGATGAGTATATGGAATACAGCTCATCGGCGGGGTCAATATCCGTTTTGTTTATGCACACGATCAGCTCACAACCCGCTTCCTCCGTTATAACAGACACTCTGTCTATTAAAAACGGGTCAGTTATTGGATTTGTGTTGGCCGCTATGAACACGAGGGCATCTATATTCGCAACCGCGGGGCGAATGAAGAAGTTTGATCTTTCATGCACGCCGGTGACATAGCCCTTTGTTCCGTCGGCATCGAAGCTGACGGCATCGCCTACAAGCGGAGATGTGCCGTCGAGACGAAATTTGCCCCTTGCCCTGCACTCGTACACATTGCCCTGCGCGGCTACATAGTAAAAGCCGCTGAGAGCCTTGATTATGATACCTTCCATTTAGCCTCCGCTTCCGGACGAGATGGTGAAATTTATCTTAGTGTGCTCCTCGACCTGCGTTCCGGCGGCTACATTCTGGTCTATGACCGTTCCAGCCTCGAGGTCGCTTTCAGCAGTAGTTATGGTGCCTACGCTGAGCTTGCTGCTTTCGATCTTCGCTATGGCAGCGTCCTTGGTCAGTCCCTTGAGCTGTGGCATCTGAGTCATGACTATTTCGGGTCCCGTGCTTATAACGATCTTTACCTCGGAATCCTCGTCGGCTGCAGCTCCCGCTACAGGCTCGGTGCTTATGACATAGCCCTTTGTTATACTGTCAGACGGCGCCTGAGTAATGGAATACCTGAATCCGGCATCCTGAATGATGCTTATAGCCTCATCCTTATCCAGATTTATAATATTAGGGACTTTAAGCAGCCGCTTTTGATCGTCAACGGTCTCCGCTGCGCAGATGAGCTCTATCTCTATCTTATCGCCCTTGGAGCCTATCGTCTTGCCCTTTCCGGCTTCCGGAGTCTGCGAGAGGATAATCCCGTATTCATGCTCAAGATCGACCTTGAAAGTGACCTTGAAATCATATATCTGCTTATTATCCTTATCGTTTATGACATCCTCATAGTACCTGCCGACGAAATTATCGACCTTGACATTTACAGGGTCTGAAAACATATCCTTGATAATATAGCCGTAAAGAAATACGAAGACGACGACAATGAATATCAGCACCGCGAGAAAACCGGTCGTGAACGCGAGCTTTCCGCCGCGTTTGCGTTTTTTAGGCTTTTCAACCGGCTTATCGTCAATAAGTATGGAGTCGGTATCCTCAAGTATGTGGTTTGCAAGGCTCTGATTTTTAAACTGCTCGAGATCATCAAGAAGCTCTCCCGCCGTCTGATATCGCGTGTCAATGTCGGAATCCATGGCTTTGAGGCATATCCGTTCAAGCTCCTCGGGCACATCGGGCGCTATCTCGCGGGGATTGACCGCCTGTGTGTTCATATGCATGACGGCGACCTCAACATCGGAGTTGCCTACATACGGCAGCTTTCCTGTGAGCATCTCATACATGACGATACCGAGCGAATATATATCGCTGCGTGCATCGGGAGCAGCGCCTCTCGCCTGCTCAGGCGCTATATAGTGGACAGAGCCAACGGTCTCACCGTTGCTTTCCTCAATGTCATTTTGCAGTGAGGCGATGCCGAAGTCTGCGACCTTTATCATCCCGTCCTTGAGCAGCATGATATTCTGAGGCTTTATGTCACGGTGGATTATGCCCTTTCCGTGGGCATGCTCAAGAGCCTTGGCGATCTGTATGGCAAAATCAAGCGCCTCGGATGGGTCGAGCGCGCCCTTTTGCCGCAGGTACTCCTTGAGCGTTATGCCGTCTATGAGCTCCATGACTATATATTCAACATCATCGCTGTGGCTGACATCGTAAACAGAGACGATATTCGGATGAGAAAGCATGGCAACCGCCTGCGATTCAGCGCGAAAACGCCTTCTGAACTCCTCGTTTGCGGCGGTCTCATCCCGCATTATCTTAACGGCATCGTATCTGTTGAGTCTGTGACACAGCGCCTTATATACATTTGCCATGCCGCCGGAGCCTATGAGCTCAATTACCTCATAGCGCCCGTCAAGCAGCTTACCTATATATTTGTCAGTACTGTTTTTCATATTGGCACCCTCGAATGTCAAGTTTTAACAAGCACGATAGACACATTGTCCCTCGCACCGCGCTCAAGCGCAAGCTTCATAAGCTTTCTGCAAACATCATCAGGCAGAGCGTTTTCGGTGTAATAGTCGTGGATCTCCTTATCGGTGACCATGTTGCTCAGTCCATCCGAGCAGAGCAGAATGCCGTCGCCCTTGGCAAGCGGGCATTCAAAATAATCAGACTCAACGCTGCAATCGACTCCGAGAGCACGCGTGATAATATTCTTCTTTGGGTGATGCAGAGCCTCCTCGGGGGTTATCGCCCCCATGGATACAAGCTCCTGAACATACGAATGGTCGCAGCTTATCTGCTTTATGCCCTCTTTTGTCAGGTGATAGGCGCGGCTGTCGCCAACATTGACGAGATAGGCCTTGCGGCGGGCGATTATGCCGCCGACAAGAGTGGTGCCCATACCGTCGTAATTTGCGTCGAAGCGGGAGTATTCATAGACAACGCCGTTTGCCTCGTCGCAGCTATCCTTCAGCAGCTTTTCCTGGTTTCCCATGAAAAGGCGCGGAGCCGCAAGGCTGTCATAAACACGGCTGACAAACTCCTTGCTTGAAAGACGGCTTGCGAGGTCTCCGGCTTTTGCGCCTCCCATACCGTCGCAGATGACCGCGACGACGCAGTTTCTCTTGTCGCAGTTTTCGATTATATAGCTGTCCTGATTTTCGCTTCTGACCTTACCCTTGTCAGTGATCCCGAAACTTCTCATTTTATTTGTCCTTCTGCATCTTTCTGCGAAGCTGACCGCACGATGCATCCACATCGCCGCCGAGCTTACGCCGCACGGTGACATTAACACCGTTTTCCTCGAGAACCTTTACAAAAGCTTTTATGTGTCCCTGTGTTGACGGGTGAAAGCGGCTTTCCTCAACATGGTTCATAGGGATAAGGTTAACATGCGCGCTGACATACTTTGCTCTTTTCGCAAGCAGATGCGCATGATATTCGGTGTCGTTAACGCCGTCTATCATTATATATTCAAAGGATATTCTGCGTCCGGTGCGCTCGTAATAGCGCTTGCAGCATTCCATGAGCTGCTCAACTCCCCTGCTGTGATTGGCAGGCATTATCTTTGAGCGGGTCTCATCGTCCGGAGCATGCAGAGATACCGACAATGTCAATTGTAAATTAAGGTCCGCCAGTTTGTCAAACATTTCTGTAAGCCCGCAGGTGGAAAGCGATATATGGCGCATGCCGATATTCATACCGTCGGGCGAATTTACGAGTTTTAGAAACCTTACCACATTGTCAAAATTATCGAGCGGCTCGCCGATGCCCATGAGAACGATATTAGAGATCGTCCTTCCCGAATCGAGCTGCGAAAACATGACCTCCTCGAGAATTTCCCTAGCCTCAAGACCTCTGACAAGGCCGCCTATCGTCGATGCGCAGAAAGCGCATCCCTGACGGCAGCCGACCTGCGTTGAAACGCAGACGGTGTTTCCATGCTTATAGCTCATGACGACGGTCTCGACCGCGTTTCCGTCGCTGAGCTCCCAAAGGTATTTTATTGTGCCGTCAAGCTTGGATACCTGCTTGCTAAGCACCTTGGGACGGTAAAGCGTGTAGTTCTCCTTGAGCTTTTCTCTGAGCGACTTTGGAATATCGCTCATCTCGTCTATATCGCCGATGCCTCTGCCGAGCCATTTAAACACCTGTTTTGCGCGGTATCTTGGCTCGCCGAGCTCACTTAACAGCTCCTCAAGCTCCTCCGGAAGCAGATTTCTCAGGTTTTCCATTATTTTCTCCTCAGTTTACAGATAAAAAAGCCATCCGTGCCATGAATATCGCTCCAAAATGTCATATAGCCTTTGCCTGCTGTCTCGCCGTTGGGAAGCACAAAGCTCTCAGCGGAAAACTCAGGGTGCCTTTCTAAAAACGCAGTCACTATATCCTCGTTTTCCTCCTTGAGCAAGGTGCAGGTGGAATACACAAGCACACCTCCGAATCTGACGGCGCTTGACAGATTTTCGAGTATCGCTGCCTGGATCGGCGGAAGTCCGGCACTGTCGGTCTGCGGCTTAAATCGTATTTCCGGCTTTTTGCGTATGACACCGTAACCCGAGCACGGCACATCGGCGATTATGACATCATATTTATCGCTTACAGGCTCTCTTGCGTCACGCGCAAATGCGTTTATGGAGCTGAGTCCGAGCCTTTGCGCTCCGCTTTCAATGAGCCGTATCTTTTTCTCGTGAATATCGCAGGAATCTATGCTGCCGCGGTCCACCATAGCGATGGCAGCGGCAAAGCTCTTGCCTCCGGGGGCTGCACAGGCGTCAAGAACATGTGCGGTCTCATTGAGTTCCGCGCACAATGCAGCGCACTTGGCGGCAGGGTCCTGAACATAAAACAGCCCCTCATTAAAGCCCGGCATTGCTGTGACGCTTCCTGATACAGTGATGCAATCCGGCAGCCAAGGATGCTTTGAACAGACCACGCCAGCATTTTTGAGCATTTTCATAAGCTCGTCTGTGCCGGTCTTGATGGTGTTTACCTGCAAGGTGGTCTCCGGTGCGCTGTTATTTGCCTTTAAAAGCGCCTCGGCACCGTCGTAACCACGCCTATCGACCATATACTCGGCAAACCACAGCGGGTGGCTGTATTTTACCGACAAATACGAAGCGGTGCCCTCGTCCGGAATTTCCGGCAGCCTTTCGGCGCTGCCGAGCTTTCTCAAAACGGCGTTGCAGAAGCCGGCAGCCCTTGAATAGCCAAGCTTTTTACACAGCGACACTGCCTCGTTTACTGCGGCTGACACGGGTATCTTGTCCATGAAAAGTATCTGATATGCCGCACAACGCAGAATATCCCGAACCTTTGGCTCAATCTTTGACGCGGATCTGCTGAAATGATCAATATAGAAATCGCAGAGGGTCATATTCTGGAGAACGCCGAGGCTTATACCGACCGCCAGCGACATTGAACGGTCATCCAGCGCGTATTTAGTTTTCACGGTATCGGTCAGTGCCGACGACCATGCTCCGTCCCGCCTTACCCTTTCAAGGGCATAGACGGCGGCTTCTCTGGCTTTATCCAATGCTTAATCCTCTATCTTTATGGGGTGTCCGAGCAGATAATCCGCTGCTTTCATGCGCTTTTTCCCGGGTGCCTGAAGCTGAGTTATCATAACCGTTTCGCCGCCTCCGCAGGCGACCTCTATACCGGATTTGCCCGCACTCACGATGCTTCCGGGTGCTTTCTCGGTCTTTGTTTGTGTGTATTCGGCTCCGTATATCTTAAATGCTGCGCCGCCGAGCTCCATTGTAGCAACGGGCCACGGCTGCAATCCGTATATCCATTTTATTATTTCTCGCGGAGATTTTGTCCAGTCTATGGGGCTCAGGCTCTTGTCGAGCATTTTCACATAGCTCGCTTTGCTGTGGTCCTGCGCTGTGCGGGGGGCGCAGCCGGCATCAATATCGCGCAGCGTTTTGTCAAGCAGCTCGGCACCCATTACCATGAGCCTGTCAAACAGCTCTCCGGATGTCTCAAATTCGCCTATCTCAGTCTCGGCAGTATAAATTATGTCGCCTGTATCCATCTCCGAGGCGAGATACATCGTAGAAACTCCGGTGACCTTATCGCCGTTGAGCACTGCCCATTGGATGGGGGCGGCTCCTCTGTACTTGGGCAGAAGCGAGGCGTGGACATTAATGGCGCCGTATTTGGGCACTGTCAGCATATCATCGGGCAGTATGCGCCCATACGCTACGACAACGAGAATGTCAGGCGCAAGCTTTTTTATAAGCTCGGTCGCGCTGCCGTCGCGCAGCTTTGCCGGCTGATAAACGGGAATACCGTTTTCCACCGCAAGCTCCTTGACGGGGCTTAACGAGAGCTTCATCCCGCGGTCACGCGGCTTGTCCGGCTGGGTGAACACCGCGGCAATATCGTATTTTTCATCTATGAGCTTTTTAAGCGATGCCGCCGCGAAATCCGGCGTTCCCATGAAAACAATGCGCATTAATCTTCCTCGCTTCCGCTTTTGATCTCATCCTCGCTGAGCATGCGCTCTGCCTTTTCCGTGAACAGATGTCCCTCAAGATGGTCGAGTTCATGGCAGATGCATCGTGCAGTAAGCCCATGACCTTCATATTCAAACCACTCGCCGTTGCGGTCCTGCGCCCTTACGGTCACGACCTCGGGACGGCGGACGATCCCGTACTCTCCGGGTACGCTGAGGCAACCCTCCGCGCCGACCTGTTCGCCGGAGCTTTCAACGATAACGGGGTTTATGAGCTCAAGTATCTGCTCATCCTCGTCCTCGCCGACATTAGTCTCGATAACGAGTACGACTCTGCGCAGTATACCGACCTGAGGAGCTGCAAGTCCGACTCCGTTTGCGTTTTCAAGCGTTTGTGCCATATCGTCAAGTAGCTGGTGCAGTCTGTCGTCAAACTTCATCTGCTCGCGGCAAACCTTGTGAAGTATTTTATCTTCCTTTGTAACTATGTTTCTCAGCGCCATATTCTGCTCCTAATCCGACGGGTTATTGTCAGCAAACACGCTGACACCCCTGTATTTTCCCGAGCTGCTGCACCGTATAAGTGTGTCAGATACTATCGCTCTGACGGCTTTATCGGCTTTGCAGCATATATTTACTCTGTATCTGTACCTGTTATTGACCTTTACTATCGCCAGCGGCGCAGGTCCGAGAACCGCGGCACCGCCGCCGAGCGATGCTCTGAGCACCTTGGCAATATCAGTGCAGCACCTGATAACTGCACTTTCCTCCGCACCGGATGCGGTTATAGATATAATGTCGGCAAACGGCGGCGTGTTTTGCAGCCTGCGCATGCTGAGTTCGGTTGCGTAAAACCCATCATAATCCTGCGCGGCGGCGAGGCGGATGGTCTCGTTCTGCGGCGTGAATGTCTGAATGACAGCCCTTCCGGGCTTGCTGCCTCTGCCGCTTCTGCCTATGACCTGTGTTATCAGCGAAAATGTGCGCTCTCCGGAGCGGTAATCGCCGCAGTAAAGGCTTTGGTCGGCGGATATTACGCCGATAAGGGTGACATTTTCAAAATTAAGTCCCTTGGTCACCATTTGCGTTCCGACCATTATAGGGATCTTTTCGTTTTTAAACTTGCCCAACAGCACATCGTGGCTGCCGGCAGCCTTAACGGTGTCGGTATCCATTCTCAGCACTGCCGTGTCGGGATAAAGCTGCCTTAGCTCCTCCTCCACGAGCTGAGTTCCAGCACCGACATATGTCAGCATACCGCCGCACTCGGGGCAAGAGCTTTCAACTCTCTGCGAATATCCGCAGTAATGACACATCAGCCGCTTATTTACGCTGTGGTATGTCAGCGATACGCTGCAATTCGGGCATTTGTATATGTGTCCGCAGTCGCCGCAGCAGATAAGCTTGTTGGCTCCTCTGCGGTTAATAAACAGAATACTCTGCTCGCCGCGCTCGATATTCGTTTCAAGCTCCGATCTCAGGACCGAGCTGAGTTCACTTCCGTTTCCGGAACGGAGCTCATTTTTCATATCGACTATCGTGACGGACGGCAGCTTCATCTCATTATACCGCTCTTTGAGCTCAAAATAGGAGTACTTCCCTGTTTCGGCGGCATATCTGCTCTCTATATCCGGCGTTGCCGAACCTAGGAGCAGCAGCGACGAGGTCTTGGCGCAGCGGTATTTCGCTATATCGCGCGCATGATAACGCGGGGAGTTTTCGCTTTTGTAGCTATCCTCCTGCTCCTCGTCGATGATGATGAGCCCTAGATCGTCAAACGGGGCAAACACTGCGCTGCGAGTGCCTATGACAAGCCGTGCCTCGCCGTTTTTTATCCGCTTCCACTCGTCATAGCGCTCCCCGAGGGAGAGACTGCTGTGTAAAATGGCAACATCATTGCCGAAATAGCCAGAGAATGTTCGTATCATCTGCGGAGTGAGAGCGATCTCGGGCACGAGCAGTATCGCGCTTTTGCCGGCGTTGAGCGTGTCGGCGATAAGGTGGATGTACACCGAGGTCTTGCCGCTGCCGGTAACCCCGCACAAAAGTGCAGCCTCGGGCGACGGGTTGGAAAGCAGCGAACGCAGTCCGTCATAAACGCCCTGCTGGGAGGTACTGAGCACCGGAAGCGGCTGAAGCTTTCCGCTCCAAACCTCCGGTCGCCGGAAAACCTCTTCGTGCTCAAGCTCCACAAGCCTCGCGTTTATAAGCGCGTTGAGCGATTGCCGCGACGCACCGGTAAAATGCAGAGCCTCACGCACGCTCACTCTTCCGGCAGTACTTAAAATTTCAAGCAGCGATGCCTGCATGGGAGCCTTGCGCCGCTTCTGCTGCGCAGCGGAATATGCTTCGGAAGCATCGACTGTGAGCTTTATCATCTCGCGCGTTTTATCGTTAACGCGACGCTCACCATCGGGCTTAAACCAAAATCCCGCGGGCAATATCGTTTTCACTGCATCGTAAACCGTGCAGAACAGTCTGTCATGCATCCAAAGCGCAAGCTTTAGCTGCGCGTCTGTCAGCACGGGGTGCTCGTCAAGACAGCTTTCTATAGGCTTTAGCTTTTCATACTCGCTTTTGTCCGTGAGCGCAAGCACTATGCCCTCGCTGCAGCGGTTGCCGCGCGAGAACGGCACAAAGACTCGCATTCCCGGCATAAGCTTAGCCTGCATACTCTCGGGTATGAGATAATCGTAGGGCTTATCAAGACTATATGTTGCGGCTGCTACCGCAATTTTTGCTATGTGACTATCAGGCATTCCCGACCTCAATTAAGCAAAATTCAGCGGAGCAGAAGGCTCCGCTGGATAGTTATCGTTTTTCTATGGTGAGCTTACCGGTGTAAACCTCGTCGATAGCGGCGGAAACCGGCTTTTTATCGAGAATGGTGCCGTTCTCTTCAGCGGCGGCGGATATTGCGCGGGCTCTTCTCGCAACGAGATTTACCAGCTGATAGCGGTTACCGGTTTTGCTGACGAGTTCGGCAACGGGGGGATAAAGCATCATGATCAGTCTACCTCACTTAAATAGTTTTTTCTAAGGTCATATTTGCAGTACTCGGCGGTTATTATTGCGGAAAACTCCTTGGCTGCCTTGTCTGCATCGTCGTTTATAATGATATAGTCGTAGAAATCCGCTGCCGCGTATTCCTCTTTTGCGCGGAACAGTCGAGCCTCTATCTTGCGTTCGGAGTCGGTTCCCCTGCTGCGCAGGCGCTTTTCAAGCTCTGCCATAGAAGGCGGGATTATGAACACCATGACCGCCTCGGGCATTTTCTGATGCACCTGCAGGGCGCCCTGCACCTCAATATCAAGCAGCACATTCATGCCCTCATTGAGCTTCTTTTCAACATATGCCTTCGGAGTTCCGTAGGAATTTGCCACATACTCGGCATGCTCGAGAAATTCATCGTTCTGCACCATGTCGCGGAACTTGTCCAGATCTACAAAGAAGTACTCCTTACCGTCGATCTCGCCGGGACGGGGCTTGCGGGTCGTTGCCGACACCGAAAAGCACACATCGTCGCGCCCCTCAAGGGCTTTGAACACGACCGTGCTCTTCCCTGCGCCGGACGGTCCGGATATCACTATCAGTTTTCCTCTTTGTTTAGCCATTTGCTGCACCTTCCTCATTTTTGTTTGAGATCCGCGCTGCCAGCACATCGGTTGCCAGCGCCGATAAAATTACATTTCCGCTGTCCATGATGAGCACGGCTTTTGTGCTTCTGCCAAAGGAAGCATCTATGAGCAGCCCTTTTTCGCGCACATCCTGAATCATACGCTTTATCGGCGCCGATTCGGGACTCACCATGGCGATTATACGCTCAGCCGACACCATATTGCCAAAGCCGATATTAACAAGCTTCATACTGTGCCTCACTCAATATTCTGTATCTGCTCACGGATCTTTTCGATCTCGGACTTGAGGTCAACGACCACATGAGCGATCTCGGCGTTCTGGCACTTTGAGCCGGTCGTGTTAGCCTCGCGGTTAAACTCCTGAAGCAGAAAATCGATCTTTCTGCCTATCGGCGAACCGGTCTCGAGCATCTGCCTGAGCTGAGCAATGTGACTGCGGAGCCTGACAGTCTCCTCGTCAACGGCTATCTTATCTGCAAATATAGCGGCTTCGGTGAGTATGCGCGACTCGTCAATACCAGAGGAGCCGAGAACCTCATTGAGCTTTCCTAAAAGGCGCTCACGATAGTCCTGAACAGTTTTCGGAGAGTTTTCCTCTATAATGGTCACAAGCTGCTCAATAGTCCGGAGCTTTTCCAGAACATCAGCCTTGAGCTTGTCCCCCTCTACGATGCGCATACGGTCAAAATCGAGCAGCGCCTGCTCCGCGATATTGCGCACACCTGTGGCGACGGCATCGGCATCAAGCTCCTTTTTCTCGACTGATAAAACATCCGGCAGGCGGCTCACACCCATTACGCTTATATCGTTTGTGAGCCCGTGTTTATCGGCAATGCCTTTGAGCGCTTCGAGATAACCGTTTAACAGCGGCTCGTTTACCCTTACGACCATGTCATTTGCCATGGATGTATCTACAGTCACGAACACATCCACCTTGCCGCGGCTTATGTGCGAACTCACCGCCTGCTTTATCGTCTCCTCCGCAAACAGGAAGCTGCGCGGCATTCTTATTGCGGTATCAAGGAATTTATTGTTTACGCTTTTTAGTTCTACGCAAACCTCTATGCCCTCGACAGTGCCCTTGGCGCTGCCGTAGCCAGTCATGCTTTTTATCATATTTTCCCCCATCTCAGCGAAGCTGAGTGATCTCAAATTTTATAGGATTTTTGCGTTTGCTGTGACGCTGGTATACGATGACGACCGCAACGGCCACCGCAAATGCGGCAAAGCTGCACAGTACGCGCATTCCCTCGCCAAGTCCGAGACTTGCGGCAATAGCATATCCAATCACAAACAGCACCATAGGCACTATATACAGCAGAAATGCCGCGCTGAATATCTGAGAGCTCAAGCTCTCTATTATGACCTTTTCACCGGGCTTGGCGTGCACGGTGTTCTTGGCAAACGCTTTTATCTCGTTCTGAAAAACGCAGCTTTCGCAGTTTCCGCAGTTGCTGCCGCAGGCAGTTCCTCTCGATACGGCGACCTCTGCCATCCCGTTTTTAAAAACCTTTGTAACTACTGCATCCTGAGTCATATTAAGCTCTCCTGTAAATTAATCCTTGATTATGGTTACAGTCACTCGCACATCGCCGACAGCTCCGACATTGTCATGTCCCACGACGGTGACCTTCGCGTTTACAATGACCTGACCCGTAGTCGAGCCGTAATCGGACAGATCCGCAACGACGGTTATGTCCTCCGGTCGTATACTGTTCAGAGTATACGAGTCAAGCGCACGCAGTGTTACCTCGATCTCCTTGGTGTCAACGGTCACGCGGTATCCGGCGGTTACGCCCTTGCAGGCTATATTCGTCGTAGTGAATGTTTTGGTGTGAGTTCCCGACACCTCGATGGTGACCTTGGCATCGCTGACACCGGTTATATTCTCTACTCCCTCCGGAAGCGTTATCGGGAATGTATGCTCATAGCCGCCGTCAAATGACGAAAGGTCGATAGTACCGAGCTGGATGGACTCCATATCGTCAACGATACGCGAATCGCCGGCGACCTTTATCGAAACGGGATTGATCGTCACCCTGCAGTCGCTCTCCGTAACACCTCCGCCGGAAACGATGGAGACCTTCAGCGGAACATCCTTGGTTTTCAGTATCGGCTGGGTCGCGGTAACGGTGTCTGACGAGAACTTGAGCCCGTCCTTAGAAATGGCATTGTCATTTTTGTCCCTGAGCGTAAACTCGGCTTCTTCAATATAAGCGGAGTCAATGGTCTGATCCTTGCCAAATGTTACCCATGCATGGTCTATCTTCTCGATGCTTGCCTCGGGACCTTCAACGATGATGGTCTTGGGCTCGAACACGACCTCCTCGGCAACGCAGCCTTCGGCTATTGCACCTTCAAAGCTGCCCTTTATCTCAATGGTCTTACTGCCGTTTTTGACGACCGTGAAGTTTATCGTATCGGGGTTTTTGCGCACCACAGTAATGTCGTTTTCATTGATATAGCTGGGGAAAACGAGCTTATATGTCCAGGTCATGTTATTCGGCTGCGTTATATTGCTGACATCAATGACGGCCTTTATATCAGAGGCCTTGAGCTTGGATATATTGCTCCGGCTTCCGCGCACGGATATGCTCACCGTGTTGGCGCTTACACCGGTTATCGAGAGGTTTTTCTCGTTCAAAAGCTCTTCCTGACCCTGAAATTCCACCGGTATGTCGGTGAGCGTTCTTCCCTGGTCTGTCGTATCCTGGCTTGTTACATATGCCCACATCATGAGGGAGCACAGCAACGAGATCACCATCCAGAATACCTTGCTGTCATATATTTTTTTAGTTCTTTTTTTCTGTTCCATCGTTGTTCACCTTATGCTTGTTAAAAAAACGAGAAAAAACTTCGACTGCGGTATTCTTCTTGGTCTCTTCAATAACGAGCTCGCTTCTGAGAAGCTTTTCAAGCATTGAAACCGATAAGTTGCGCTTGAGCATACCCTCAACGGCTACGGATATTGCACCGGTCTCCTCGGAAACGATGATCGTTACGGCATCGGACACCTCGCTTGCGCCTATACCGGCGCGGTGACGCATTCCGAGATCCTTGCTGAGGTTCGTTTTAGATGTAAGCGGCAGCACACAGCCCGCTGCGGCGATCCTCGCGTTTCGGATGATAAGCGCACCATCGTGCAGCGGTGCCTTGGGATAGAATATATTTTTCAGCAGCTCTGCGGTTATATCGGCATCTATGATGGTGCCGGTGGTCATTATATCGCTGAGCTTTACGCTGCGCTCAAATATGATAAGCGCGCCGGTCTTGCTCTTGGACATCTGCTCGCAGGCAAGCGCGGTCTGCGTGATCGCGGTGTCGATCTTGCTTGTTGCCTGTACCTTAGAGGAGAATATCCCGTAAAAGTTCTTGCTGCCCATTTTCGCAAGCAGCTTGCGCAGCTCGGGCTGGAATATGATAACGAGTGCTATAAGACCGATCTCAACGGTTTTTCTCAATATGAAGTTTATCATAGTGAGATTTAATACCGACGGTCCGGAAAGCCACAGCACGATGAGCAAAACGAGAATGCCCTTTGCAAGATTATAAGAGCTCGTCTTGCGCACAAGATCAATTACCTTATAAAACAGATAAGCGACAATGAGTATGTCCAAGACATCCCAAACGCTGATCGTTGAAAGGTAATTGAGTGTTCTTAAAAAGTAACTCGAAAAGTCCTGCATTTATAAACCCCAATCATCTTTATCTGCAGACTGCAGACGCAGTCCGCAAAGTACTGTAAATTTAATCACTATATTATAATATATATAACCGGAAAAGGCAATTAAATATTGATTAATTTTCTTCTACGATATTCGACTTATTATTCTGCACGCTCTGAGCATTTGCTGCCTTGAAATAAACGGTGAAAAGCTCAGGCGAACCGTGCCTCTGTCGATCGTTCCGACGGTTTTGTGTGCAAGCGGTGCACAGTGCAGACCGCACCTTGCCGCAACAGCATTTTTCCCGAGCATTTCGCAAAAGCTTTCGCAGTCAATGCTCTCATGCTGTACCGACAGAACGCCTGCCTGCGTGCCGGAATGGGAATACACCTTGAGCGCCGGTATACTCCCCAGTATATCCGCCATTTCAGCGCACAGCGATGATTCGTATCTGCCTATTGTATCGGCACCGGTTTTTAGAACATACCGAATGCCGGCGCACAGACCGGCTATTCCGACAACATTGTGGGTACCCGCCTCGGCCGCGTCCGGAAGGTATTCCGGCATTGTCTGCAATATACGCTCCGAGCCGGTGCCGCCGCTAATGAGCGGCTTGGGGCGTTCCTTGCACAGCAGAACGCCCGTACCCTGAGGTCCCATAAGCCCCTTGTGTCCGGGCATGGCAATAAACGCGGTGTCAAGGCGCTCGGCATCAATGCTTTCTATACCGGCAGACTGCGACGCGTCTATTATAAAAGGCACATTGTGCTTTTTGCACAGCTTTGCTATCTCCTCCACTGGCTGCACAAACCCAAACACATTGGACACATGATTGCATATAACAAGATCCGCGGCGGGTATTTTCTCGGAAAACGCACGCAGCACATCCTCCGTGTCAAAAAGACTTCCCTCCGCCACATCAATGACGGCACCCATCTCGTGCAGCGGGCGCGTTACTGAATTATGCTCATAGCCCGATATTACGACCCTGCTGCCGGACTTTGCAAGCGTATTTATAGCAATATTGAGCGCATGAGTCGCGTTCATGGTGAACACTACATTTTCAGGATGCGGGAAATTCATCAGTCTGCATACAAGCTCGCGGCACTCGTATACCTTTTCCGCGGCGTTCATCGCCGCCGGATATGCGCCTCTGCCGGGGCTCGACATTGTGCTCAGGGCGTTCATCATCTCTGTCTTTACAGACGGAGGCTTCAAGAAGCTTGTTGCCGCAGAGTCAAGGTATATCATATAAATACCTCCGTGAATGTTCCGTCGTCACGCTGGAGAAACACCTTCCCCTGCATGAGCCCTTCCCTGCGCAGCAGCGCTGCCGCCGCTGTTGCCTTATGCTGAGAGACACTGACGCTGTAGCTGCATCCGCTGCCGCTCAGTCCGGCAGGAGCTTTTTTTATCGTGGCAGATATTGCATTTTTCTCAAGAGCTCTTGCCGCTGACTGGGCATAAGTCAGCGACCGGCACATAAATATATAGCGCATAGTGATCCCCTTCGTTTTTTCTATATTCTATGCGCCGAGAACTACTCCTGTTAAAACAACAGACAGCCATACGGCTGTCTGCGAGGTATTCAGTTTATAAGCACAACGGCATGCGCCGCAATGCCGAGCCCCTGACCGGTGAAGCCGAGGTGCTCCTCCGTAGTGGCTTTTACGCTGACACAGCTTATATCTATCCCGAGGGTCTCTGCATAAACCGCGCGCATGGCGCCGATATACGGCTTCAGCTTGGGCATTTGCGCAATGACGGTGCAGTCAACATTCGAGATGCTGAAGCCCTTGCTCTTGAGGGTATCTACGACCTGCCTGAGCATTCCGATGCTGTTTGCATTGAGGTACTTATCGTCGTTGTCCGGAAACATACCGCCAATATCGTCCAATGCGGCAGCCCCGAGCAGCGCATCCATAAGCGCATGAGTAAGCACATCGGCATCGGAGTGCCCTAAAAGTCCCTTTTCGTAGTGAATCTTTACGCCGCCGAGGATGAGGTCTCTACCCTCGACGAGCTTGTGAACATCGTAACCGTGCCCGATATGCATTTACTTGCCGCTCCTTTCCGCGAGGATACCCTCGGCAATGTACAGATCCCGCGCAGTCGTGAGCTTAATGTTATCGGCATCGCCGGCAACTACAGTGACCTTATATCCGAGAGCCTCTACAGCCGAACAGTCGTCGGTTAGCTTTGTGCCCTTTTCCTGTGCCTTGGCAAGCGATACCTTTATCATTTCTGACATAAAGACCTGAGGGGTCTGCATAAGCGCGACAAGCTCGCGCTGCGGAGTTTCGGTTACAACGCCCTTGGAATTAAGTATTCTGACCGTGTCGGTAGAGGTTACTGCAGGAGCTGCGGCACCGTGGATCTGCGCTGAGTGTACCACTCTGCCGATGAGATTATCGCTCAGGAAAGGTCTTGCACCATCGTGAATTGCGATAAGCGTTGCTTTTTCGCTGACATTGTTTACGCCAATGAGCGACGACTCAAGCCTTGTTTTGCCGCCGAGCACTACTCTGCTTGCCTTACTTATGCCATAGTTGTGGCATATATCGGCAATTTCCTGAAGTCTTTCATATTTAGTCACGACTACTATCTCGTCGATGCAGTCGGAGCTTTCGAGCGCCATAAGCGTATGCGCTATGACGGGCTTTCCGCCGATGGGCATGAGAATCTTATCCCTGCCCATGCGCTGTGAATTGCCGGCAGCGAGCACCACCGCAGAGCAAAAATGCTCGTTTCCGGACTTTATCTTAAAAAGCTTGTTGATATTATCAATAATAGACATGACTTCACCGCCTTACAATGATGCATACAGCCGCTGCTCAACGCCGTCGTAATCCGTTTCGGTCGCTATAACGAGCTCGGAAATGAGTATCTGCTTTGCGGAATGGAGCATTTTGCGCTCACCTGTGGACAAGCCGCGCTCGTTATCCCTGCACATCAGCCCCTTAACGACCGATGCAACATCAAGGAGGTTGCCGCTTTTTATCTTATCCATATTTTCACGATAGCGTTTATTCCAATTCTGGGTCATTGAGACTTCGAGCTCTTTAAAAGACTCAAAAATATTTTCGGCTTCGCTTTTCGAGATTATCGACCTGACGCCGATATTCTCGCAGCCGGCAACTGGCACCATAACAACCATGTCGCCCACAGGCAGTTTAAGGACATAGTAGTCCCGCTGCTGACCGCTTATCTTCTTAGTAACAACACTTTCTATAACGCCGGCACCGTGCATGGGGTGAACGATATAATCCCCGATCTGAAACAAGACGACTCCTCCTTAACTGTTTTCTTAATTTAATTATACACAAAATGTTGTTTTTTTGCAAGAAGATTAACGGGTTTCCTTTGATATTTCAATGAAAATAGCCTGCCGCACATGCAGCAGGCTATTACATTGAGTTGAATTTATCAGTCTTCGACTATCTCGCCCTTGGCTTCGCCGTCAGCGGAGACCTCGTAAATAAGAGCATCCTCGCCGTTATCCTCGACCTTGGGAACCTCTACCTCAGCGGCAGCGGGCTCCGCAAGTGCGCGGATGGAAAGGGAGATCTTGTGGTTTTCCGTGTCGATAGCGGTGATCTTCGCCTCGACGACATCGCCGACGGAGAGAACCTCTTCGGGCTTACCGATGCGGCGGTTTGCTATCTGGGAAATGTGAATAAGACCATCAACGCCGGGCAGGACCTCAGCAAATGCGCCGAAGGTCATGAGCTTTACGATCTTGACCTCAACAGTGTCGCCGACATTGTAATTGGTGGTGAACTTGACCCAGGGATTCTCGTTGGGATCCTTGTAGCCGAGGGATATCTTGCGCTTTTCCTTGTCGAAGTTTATGACATAGACATCGACCTCGTCGCCGATCTTGAACATCTCGGCAGGATTCTTGATGCGGCTCCAGCTCATCTCGGAGACATGGACCATACCGTCGATGCCGCCGATGTCAACAAATGCACCGTAGCTGGTCATGGACTTTACGACACCGTGATACTTCTTGCCGACCTCCATCTCGTTCCAGATGGCCTCTGCCCTCTCGCGGCGCTCCTTCTGAGCGACGGCACGGATGGAACCGACAACGCGCTTGCGGCCGCGGTTGACCTCGGTGATCTTAACGCGGACCTTCTGCTTGAGGAGCTGGTTCATGTCTGCTTCCTTGGGCAGACCGGACTGCGATGCGGGAACGAATACGCGAACGCCCTTGACATTGACGACAACGCCGCCCTTGTTTATCTCGGTAACGGTACCCTCGAGGAACTCGCCGCTCTCAACGGCTTCCTCAACTGCAGTCCAGCTCTTAGCTGCGTCAAGACGCTTCTTGGAGAGCATAACGGTACCTTCAACATCGTTTACGCGGACAACAACTGCCTCGATAGTATCGCCGACCTTGACAGCGTCTTCAACCTTGATGCCGTCGTCGGTGAACTCGGTGGTGGGAATGAAGCCTGAATACTTGGTGCCGATATCGACACTGACTTCAGTGCCGGTAATAGCAACGACATAACCGGTTACCTTATCTCCATTATATATAGTCTTGATGGATTCCTCCAGCATTTCGTCGAAGGACATCTCCTTCTCTTCTGCTGCAGCTGCATCAATTTTGATTTCTTCGCTCATCTTATTACTTACCTCCTTAATTATCCATGCAGGCGTGGAAGCTCCGGCAGTCAGCCCAACGGTTTTGACATCGGAAAACGCGCTCATATCCAACTCGTCCGCATTTGCGACGAACTGAACTCTGGGACAATGCTCGCTGCAAATCGCCGCGAGATGAACGCTGTTTGCACTGTGTTTTCCGCCGATGACCACCATTGCGTCGCACTCAGCCGCCAATTTTGCAGCCTCTTCCTGACGCATGGATGTCGCACCACATATTGTATCAAAGATTTGAAGATTTGTACATCTTTTTTTTAAGAAATTCGCACATTCGGTAAAATTACTACGAGTCTGGGTAGTTTGGACTACCATCGTTATAGGTTTATCCAACAAATCGCCGGATTTTTCGCACCATTGCTGCAATTGCTCCGCATTTTCGCATATAACGCAGTCGGTGCACCAGCCCTTTACGGCCTCCACCTCGGGGTGTCCGTGCATACCGATTATGGCGACGAACCGTCCATCGCGCTGAGCCTCAGATACGAGCTCATGTATGCGCTTTACCTTTGGGCAGGTGGCATCGGTTATGATGGCGTTTTTCCCGAGCAGCTCGTCATATATAGCTTTTGAAACACCGTGCGAGCGAATTAAAACACGCCCGCCATCGGGCAGCATATCCGGACTGTCTATAACCTTGAGCCCTCGCTTTGACAGATACTCAACAACATCGTCGTTATGAATGAGCTGACCGAGGGAATAGGCTTTCCCATCCTCCAGCATTTTCTGCGCCATATCCACAGAACGGCTGACGCCGAAGCAAAATCCAGCGCTCTTTGCAACGATAAACCTCTCCATTACCGTTTTACCGCCTGTCTGCCTGTTTTCTCCGATATGAGCCCGCACACGGCTTCGATGCTCTGCCCGAGGGTGTTCCCGCTCGTGTCCAAAAGAACGGCATCATCCGCAGGCTTGAGCGGAGCGGCTGCGCGCGCAGTGTCCTGCTCATCGCGCTTTATCATATCAGCCAGCACTTCGTCAAAGCTGCACTCTACGCCCTTGGCGGTAAGATCGTCATAGCGGCGGCGTGCTCTGTCCTCGGCGTCGGCGGTGAGGAATATCTTAAGGTCGGCATCCGGCAGAATAACGGTGCCGATGTCTCTGCCGTCCATTATAACATCATGCTCACGGGCCATGCTGCGCTGCATTTCAACCAAAAATGCGCGCACCTCAGGTATGGCGGATACTTTAGATGCAAGCATGGATACCTCAGGCAGTCTTATATCCCGGGAAACATCGTTCCCGTCGAGGTACATCCGCTGCTCTCCCGCATCGTTATACATCATTTTTATGCTGAGCTTTGGCAGCATTTCTACAACTGCGGCGCTGTTATCGGCATCAATGCCGTATAGCTTGGAGGCAAGCCCTATGGTTCTGTAGATAGCTCCGGTGTCAACATAAATGAAGCCGTAAAGCTCGGCTGCCTTGCGGGATATGGTGCTTTTGCCCGCACCGGAGGGACCGTCAATTGCAACAGAAATCATTGTTTACCCATCCTATATAGAATTTGCGGCAACGAATGCCGTTGACCATGCTATTTGCAGATTAAAGCCGCCGGTGTATGCATCAAGGTCCATTACCTCACCGGCAAAGTACAGCCCGTCGACGAGCTTTGACTCCATGGTTCGCGGGTTTATCTCCTTTGTGGACACTCCGCCTGAGGTGACTATCGCCTCGTCTATCGGGCGCGGCGAGCTCACGCTGACCGGAAACTCCTTGAACAGGCGCAAAAGCTCGTGCCGCTGCTGGCGGGTTATGGAGTTTACCTTTTCGTCGGCAGGTATGCCGGATAGCTTAACGAGCACCGGTATCATAGTCTTACCGGCGAGATCGCACAACGCATTTGCAAAATCACGGTTGGCGTACTTTTCAAAGTCGCGCAGCAGACGCGCGTCAAGCTTTTTCTCATCCAGTGCCGGTTTAAGATCAATGCTCAGCCGGTACTTTGCGCTGCCCCAATTACGCATATGCGAGCTTGCAGACAGCACGAGCGGTCCGCTGACTCCGAAATGCGTAAAGAGCATTTCGCCAAGCTCCCTGTATATGAGTTTATCGTTTTCATACGCCGACAGGGTGACATTTTTAAGCGAAAAGCCCTGCATTTCGGCGCAGTACTCATCCTCGCTCTCAAGCGGAACGAGCGAGGGGCGGCACGGCGTTATGCTGTGCCCCAGCTCCTTTGCAAGGCGATACCCAGCCCCCGCAGAGCCGGTCAGCGGGTATGACATACCGCCTGTGCTGATAACGGCGGCACGGCAGCTAATTCTGCCGCCGTCGGTCTCAACGCCGCAGACCTGACCGTTTTCGGTGAGCACGCGCACCGCGCTGCTGCGCACATGGCGCGCCCCCGCGCGGGTGAGCCATCGCGTGAGCGTTCCCGCAACATCGTTGGCATTATCAGACACCGGAAAAACGCGGTTTCCGCGCTCGGTCTTTAGCTTCAGACCATGGCTTTCAAACAGCTCCATAGTATCGCGCGGAGAAAGGCGGTTGAGCGCACTATACAGAAACCTTCCGTCGCCGGGCATATTATTCAAAAATTCTTTTATATCGCAGTTATTTGTGACATTGCAGCGTCCCTTGCCGGTTATGCGCACTTTTCTGCCGAGGACCTTGTTAGGCTCAAGCAGGATGACATCAAGTCCCCGCTCGGCTGCAACGGCGCTGCACATCATTCCTGCGGCACCGCCGCCGATGATAACCGCGTCAGCTTTCATACCGCTCATGTATTCTGAATATGCTCTGTCCGCTCATAGACATCATGCTCAGACCATATGGTTTCAAGTCTCTCAAATGTTTTGGACAGATTGTCCTTGTTCTTTATGCCGACCGCAACGATTATCGCATTTATAAGGCTCATGGGCGCAACGAGCGAGTCAAGGAAAGAAACCATGTCGCTTTTGGCATGAAGGCACACATCGGAAATGCCGTTTAAAGGCGATGCAGGTCCGTCGGTTATGGCGGCGGTCATTGCGCCCATTTTCTTTGCAAACTCCATGGCATCGACCGTGTGGCTCGAATAGCGCGGAAAGCTTATTGCTATAAACAGATCGCCCTCGCCTATTCTGATTATCTGCTCGTAGACCTCGCTCGCGGCGGTGTCGTGAATTACATTGACATTGCTGCGGAGCAGATTGAGATACAGTCCGAGGAATGTTGCAAGTGAGGTCGATGTCCTCATACCGACGATGTATATGTTTTTCGCGTTTATGATAGAATCAATGAACTTGTTGAAGTTATCCTGTTCGAGCACATCCAGAGTAGCCTGGAGATTCTGCATATCGCTTGCTATTATCGAGCGCACGACATCATTATCGTTTATCATGCTCTTGGCGACCTCAATACGCTGCACCGAGGTCAGGCGGTTTCGGATCATCTCCTGAAGTGCCTTACGCATACTCGGATAGCCGTCATAGCCAAGCTCGGCCGCAAATCGAACGACCGTTGACTCGCTGACGCCGACTATTTTGCCGAGCCTTCCGGCAGTCATAAACGCGGCTTTGTCATAGTTATTGAGAATGTACTTTGCTATAGTTTTCTGACCCTTTGAGAATTTGCTGCCGCCTCTGGCAAGCACTTTGAGAAGATCGTTCTCCATATCGTTCATCTCCATTTAAAACATAAACCACATTTTACTGTCTATTTGTCCGAAATGCAATAGCAATTTGCAATTTTTTTGCCCCGCACTTGCAAAAAAGCAGAGCTGCGGGGCAAAAAGCTAAAACTTTTAAAGTATTAAAACTTCTTTTTCATTATACATCTTGCAATTCTTCCGGCGTGAGGTACCTCCAATGCCCCGACTTCAGGTCGCCCAAAAGCAGCTTTCCCTCCGCAACTCGCTTGAGTCGGGTAAGCTTTAGACCGGCAATATCGCACATTTTTCGTATCTGACGGTTCCGTCCCTCGTGAATTACTATCTCGAGCACGGTGCAATCGCCGTCTCTGCCGATGACACTGACCTGAGCGGGCCGTATCACATATCCGTCGATGCTGAGCCTGCTCTGCATGACGCTGAGCGCCCGCTCGGTGCAATCGCCGCTTATCCATGCATGGTACGTCTTATTCGTATCCGACGACGGGTGCATCATTCGGTTGGCAAACTCGCCGTCATCGGTCATGATGAGCAGCCCTTCCGAGTACATATCCAGCCGCCCGACCGGATACAGCCTTACGCCCGCATCTCTGACGAGCTCGCTTACGCAATGACGGTTCTTTTCATCGCTGAGCGTTGTAACATAGCCGCGCGGCTTATTAAGGATTATATATGTACACCGCGCCGGACGAGCTATGAGCTCGCCGTCGATGCGAACATCGTCGGTATCCGGATCGGCGCTGTCTCCGAGCTGAGCCATGAGCCCGTTAACGGTGACGCGCCCTTCGCGGAGCATACCCTCAGCCTTGCGACGCGAGGTCACACCCGCCGCCGATATTATTTTCTGCAATCTCTGCTTCATCGTTCCTCACCGATAGCATAATATGGTCCGAGCATAGTCTCAAACATTCGCATGAACCGCTCATGGGTACTGAGCTTTTGGTCCGGACTCTGCACGACATCCTCAGTATAAACCAAATCCTCCTGCGCCGCAAGCTCTCCGTTTATCAGCACCTTCATCTGCCCCACTATTTGCCCCGCTATTCCGCCTGCGAACAGTATGCGCGGAGCCTCGATGCTGACATTTACCTCGTCATCGCTTTTAATGAGCATACGAATATCATTTTTAGGCACGGCGTCAGCCACCGTTTTTATCGCGGACGCTACCGGAAGGCTCACCTTGAACGAATCACCGCAGTATGACAGCATGCGGTAATTTTTAAACGCCTCATCCAGCAGGTATTTATGATCGTTCCAATCATCGGGCGCGTTAAGGGTAACGCATATAAGACGCATGCCGTCCCGCTCTGCGCAGCTTACGAGAGTTCTTCCGGCGGCTATGGTATAACCGGTCTTAACGCCGATGCAGCCGTCGTACTCGCGCAGAAGCCGGTTGTGATTATAGTAGGTCACATCCTTTATCGTTGCGCTTGAGGACGAAACGATACTTTTAAAGTCATCGTTTTCCATGCAGTATGCCGTAAGGCGAGCCATATCGCGCGCTGTGGAATAATGCTCGGGATCGTCAAGTCCGTGAGGATTTCTGAACGAACTGTTTTCCATGCCAAGCTCGGCTGCCTTTTCATTCATCTTAACGGCAAACGACAGCTCATCTCCGCAAAGGCTGCATGCCAGCGCTGCGGCAGCATCGTTTCCCGAGGCGAGCATCATGCCAGTGAGCAGTTCGCGCACGGTGTAGGATTCATATGGGTTTGCGTACATGCTCGACCCCTCTATGGCGCTCCACTCCGGCTTTATGACGATCTCCTCATCAAGGTCATAGTTTTCTATTGCGACGATAGCGGTCATGATTTTCGTTATGCTCGCTATGAGCATGTGCTCATCGGCATTTTTCTCAAAAAGCACATCACCGGTGTCCGCGCACAAAACTATCGCGCTTTGAGCGCTCAGCTCATGCTCGTCAGCAAGTGCTGAGATCGGGAGTATACCGATAAGTATTGCGGCTGATAATAGGAATGTAAAAGTTTTTTTCATAAAATAAGCACCACCTTCATAGGTAGTGCTTATTATTGACGCTTGCTTTCCTTTTTAGTCTGCCTTTTTTACATTGGCGATGCTTTCTATCTTATCCATCACATCGGGTACCATGTCGATTATCCTGTCAAGCCCGTTCTGCGCGGGAGGTGCGACATTGACCATGCGGACGCCGCCGTCCTTTACAACGAGAAAGCCTATGGGCTCGATTTTTACGGCAGCAGCGCTTCCACCGCCGTAGCCCTGCTGCTTTGTTCCGAGCGAATCACCGCCCGCTCCGCCAAATCCGAAGCTGAGCTTTGACACCGGAATTATCGTCTGTCCGTCGGGAGTTACTATCGGCTCACCAACGATGTTATTGACTTCAACAAGGTTCTTGATGTTCGCCATTGTTGACTGCATCATTTCGCTCAATTTGTTGTTTTCCATTGTGTGCCTTCCTTTCGCGTATACGGTGTATCCTGTTTACAGCAAGCAATTGTACAAACTTAAAGCCTACGGCAAGGGCTATGCCTACGAGCCTTCCGACTCTTATTGACGCCTCGGCCTCGGCTTCAAAGGCGCTTTTTCCAGATTGCAGGTCGAGGTCAACAAGAATATCTCTGTTTTTTACATTGAAGTCGCTTTCAAAAAACGGTATCGCCGAGCCGATAAAAGCGTTTATGGCGTTATAGCGCACCACAGCGTCATAGGGATCCTGCGCAGATATGAGGCAGTGCAGCTTTATAAGCCCGAAGGTTATCCCGTTTTTGAACCGGCGCAGTGCACGCATGGCTGCTTTTGCAAGCTCCAGCCACTCGTCAAGCGTAAAATCGAGAGAAAAGCTTTTTTTCGGCTTTTCCTCTTTACCGACATCAGCTTCCGTAGGCTGCTCGTCCTTCGGCTTAGGCGGGTATAATCTTAGCCTATACAGCCTCCATGCGCTGGCATACACCCTGAGACCGGCACTGCCATAGCTCACATAAACGCCCAAAGGAATGAGCATGAGCAATGTCAAAAGCGCTATAATGATTATCAGTGCTATCAATCGCACCACCCCGATGAATTATTTTAGCTCCTCCATCCGGAGCTGGTTATCACCCACGGTATTCAGCTTCTCAATCGCATCCTCGAGCTTTTTAACGCCGTCTCCGGAGCTTATGTCGGGAAGTTCGGGCAGCTCCTCAAGCGAGCTTACGCCCATCGTGCGCAGGAACACATCGGTAGTGCGCAAAAGCGAGGGCCTGCCCGGAACATCAAGCTTGCCGCAGCGCTCTATAAGCCCGCGGTCAAGCAGCACACCGACGGTGTACGAGCTGTCAACTCCGCGAACCTGGTCTATATACGCCCTTGTGACGGGCTGAAAATATGCAATGACCGCAAGCGTTTCAAGCGCAGGCTGCGAAAGCATGGGCGGCCTGCGCTGCTCAAGAGTTTTGCTGATAATACCGGCATACTCGGGAGAGGAGCACATTTGCAGCTTGTTATCCAACTTTAAAATACGCACGCCGCGCCTGTTAAAGCTATACTCATCCGCAAGCTCCTTTGCTGCGGCAAAAACATCGTCCTCTTCCGCTTCAAGTATCAGCGACAGACGAGCTGCCGGAACCGGCTCACCGGCTGCAAAAAGTATTGCCTCGATAGCCGGTTTTATATTCTCAATTTCCATTACTTATCCTACTCTACGATTTTTTCAAGAATTTCGTTTACATTGCCGCCGATGAAGCTGAGCGTATAGTCCGCCTCGTCTCCGGTGAGCTCGACACTGCCCATGCTGCACAGCTCAAGAATGGATATGAAGGTCGCAACTATCTCGGAGCGGCTATGACATGAGCCGTACAACTCGGAAAGTCTTGCCGGACCGGACTGGAGCCGCTCAATAAGCTCGCGGCTTTTTGTGCGCACCTCGTAAATTATACGCGCAGGTGCAATGCGCCGCGCAAGCTCCGGCTCAACGGGCTTTCCGCCGCGCGTTGCCACAGCGTACAGCGCTTTGAACAGATCCGCGGGATCGTGGCGGTATTCATACTCTCTCGAGGACACCGGCAGCGGTTCGGGCAGCTTTGCATAGTACAAAAGCCCCTTCTCCGACGCCGCTTTAAGCTCGGGCGTTACCTTCTGCACGGCAGCGTATATATCCTTGCATTTTAACTGCTCAAGGGAGCTCATAAGTTCTTCGAGCTCGCTGACCTCTTCCTCGCCGGCGAGCAGAGTGCGAGTTTTGATATACAGCAGGTGCGACGCCATCTGCACAAACTCACTGGCTATCTCGAGGTCCATACGCTCCATCTGAGCAAGATACTCAAGGTACTGATCGAGTATCTCCGCAATTTTAATATCGCGTATTTCTATTTTGTTTTTGGAAAGCAGCATCAGTATAAGACTGAGCGGACCGTCGAAGTCCTGAAGCTCGTTTTTATCCTTGACTATGCTTTCAAGGTGAAAAGTCGGATTATCCATATCATCAGAAGAATAGCCTGCTCGAAAGGTCAAAGCCCCACTGAGCAAACGAAAACAGTATATTAAACAGAAATTCGGTGGCTTTCTGCATGGGAGAGCCTAAGATGTCAGTCGCAATAAGAATAAACAGAATGATCATGCCGTAGCGCTCGTAGCGCATGAGCTTCATATAGCTTCTGTCGCTCATCAGTGAAAACAGCACCTTTGAGCCGTCCAGCGGCGGCACTGGTATGATGTTGAAAACGGCGAGTGCAAGGCTCAGATATGCCGTTATGTAAACCATATCGCGCACTTCTATGGCAAATTGGCTGCCGGAGAGTGCGCAGGGGGCATATATCATACCGTAGATAAACAGCACAACGCAGGTTATGATGACGTTGGACACGGGTCCGGCGAGGGCGGTTATCGCCATATCGCGTTTCGGGTGCTTAAAATTGCGCATATCCACCGGCACCGGCTTTGCCCAGCCGAATTTAAACACAACCATCATGGCAAGGCCGAATATATCTATATGCTTTATCGGGTTGAGCGTCAGCCTGCCCATATTCTTTGCGGTGTTATCGCCGAGCTTATACGCCACATACCCGTGGCTCAGCTCATGCAGCGTTATACAGATCAGTGCCGGTATTACCGACATGAGCATATGTACGGGAACCGACCAGTCGAGATTGCTCATCACATCGCCAAATGAACCCATGTAAGTAACTCCCTTAAACATATTCGAGTATCCGCGCCATGAGCGCGTCTCTGCCTATGCCCTTTTCCGCGGAAAACAGAATGAGCGGTACAGTCTCGTCAAGCTCAAGCGTTTGGCGGATAAGCTCGAGATTAGGCTCTATCTCGCTTTTTTTCAGCTTATCGCATTTATTTGCAACGACCACAAGCGGGCATTCGGTGCTTTTAAACCACTGAGCCATAGTCACATCGTCGGCAGTGGGCTTATGGCGGGAGTCAACTATCATAACACCGAGGTCGATAAGCCCCTCGGCGGCGAAAAACTGCTCCATGAGCTTGCCCCAGCGCTCGCGCTCGGACTTGGACACCTTTGCATAGCCATAGCCGGGAAGGTCTACGAAATAGACCTTCCTGTCTATGAGGAAGTAGTTTACATGAATGGTTTTGCCGGGCGACTGACCTACTCTCGCAAAATTTTTCCGATTAAGCAGACGGTTTATCACCGAGGATTTGCCGACATTCGACTTTCCGGAAAACACGATGTTGGGCAGCTCATCTCTTATAAAGCCCGACGGCGATGCCGCACTTTTTATAAACTCGGCGTTATTTATATTAAGTTGAGCCATTTTTCACCTACTGTCTGATGCCGGCGCGGGTCTTCTTGCCCTGCATCGGCATAATTATCTCAGCCTTTGCCTCGGGATCTTTGCGTACGAGCGCCGTTTCGAGCACCTTATCGACCTTATCTGCAAGCACAAAGTTGAGAGCAGCCCTCACGGTGGGATCTATCTCTTCAAGGTCGGGCTCGTTGTCGGCGGGTATGATAACCGTACTTACGCCGTTTCTGTGCGCAGCCATTGTCTTTTCCTTAAGTCCGCCTATGGGCAGCACCCTGCCGCGGAGACTTATCTCTCCCGTCATTGCGACATCGCGGCGCACGGGAGTTCCGGTAAGCGCGGAGACTATCGCGGTGCACACGGTAACACCGGCGGAAGGACCGTCCTTGGGTATGGCTCCCTCAGGAAAATGGATATGGATATCCTTTGTCTTGTAGAAATCCGGCTCGATACCGAGCTTACTGATGCGGCTTCTTATATATGTGACCGCTGCATGGCAGGATTCCTTCATCACATTGCCGAGGTTGCCGGTGAGCTCGAGCTTGCCGGTGCCGTCGACTACCGCGACCTCAACATCGAGCACTTCCCCGCCGACGCTCGTCCATGCAAGTCCTCGCACAAGACCGACTTTATCGGTCAGATGCCGCTGCTCGGGCTTAAACTTCGGCGCGCCGAGGTACGGCTGCAATGCACCGGAGCGCAGGCTGAGACTCTTCTTTTCGCCCTCGGCAACAGCCACCGCCGCCTTGCGGCATATATCGGCTATCCGGCGTTCAAGATTTCTCACCCCTGACTCGCGGGTGTAATAGGTTATTATCTCGCGCACGGCATCATCGCTTATTTTAAGCTGCGAGGCTTTAAGCCCGTGCTTTTTGCGCTGCTTGGGTATGAGATGCTGCTTTGCTATGCTGAGCTTTTCCTCATCGGTATAGCTCGAAAGCTCGATGACCTCCATACGGTCAAGGAGTGCGCGCGGGATGGTGTCGATAGAATTGGCAGTTGTTATAAAGAACACATCCGAAAGATCGACCGGAACCTCAAGGAAGTTATCCCTGAATGCGGAGTTTTGCTCGGGGTCAAGCGCTTCAAGCAGAGCCGCCGAGGGATCGCCGCGGTAATCCGAGCCGAGCTTATCTATCTCGTCGAGCACCATGAGCGGGTTCATGCTCTTTGCCTGACGCAGACCGGCAATTATCCTGCCCGGCATCGCGCCGACATATGTCTTGCGGTGTCCTCGTATCTCGGCCTCATCATGCACACCGCCGAGCGATATACGAACACAGTTGCGCCCGGTTGCGCGAGCAATGCTCATCGCTATGCTCGTCTTGCCGGTGCCCGGAGGTCCTACAAGGCATAGCAGACTGCCGTTTGCTTTGGGAGCAATGCTCCTGACGGCAAGATACTCAATAACGCGCTGCTTGACCTTTTCAAGGCCGAAATGATCGTCGTCAAGTATCTTTCTCGCCTTTTCAATATCCGTGGTCTCCTTGGTTTTCTTATTCCACGGCAGTTCAAGGCACACATCGAGGTAGCCGCGGATCACGGTAGCCTCGGTAGAGCCGAACGGCTGCTTTGCAAGGTGGGATACTTCCTTGAGCAGCTTTTCCTCTATCTCCTCGGGAAGCTTCAGCTCGCGGATCTTCTGACGGTACTCTCCTATATCGTCGGTCGTATCCTCCTCGCCGAGCTCCTGCTGAATGATCTTCATCTGCTCGCGCAGATAATAATCGCGCTGACTGCGGTTTACCTGCTCATTCGTTGCCTCTGTGAGCTCCTGCTCTATATTCATAACATTCAGCTCGTGATTGAGCATTTTTATGAGCATTTCAAGGCGCTTGCACGGATGCAGCTGCTCCAAAAGCACCTGCTTCTGGCGATAGTCAAGGCGCACATTCTGCGCGGTGTAATTTGCAACAAATGCCGGATCGTGGCTTATGACCAGATTGAGCAGCATTTCCGGAGGCATATTTCCGGATAGCTGGATATACTCGTCAAAAAGTCCCACAGTAGTGCGGATAAGGGCATCGCGCATATCGGACGCCGCTTTTTCGCTTTTATCGGGAACGCATTCTATTTCGCCTAAAAAGCACGGCTGATCGGATATCAAATTCTTGACTCTGCCGCGATATTCACCCTCAGCCATGACCTTGCACAGCTTGCTCCCCGGCTGACGGACGAGCTGACGGATGCGGCATACAACGCCGTATTCATACAGATCGTCGATGCCGGGCATGTCGTTTGAAATGTCCTTCTGCGTTACGAGAAATATCTCCTGATCGGCAGTGGTAGCACTGTTGAGAGCGGCAAGCGACATAGGGCGCTCGACATCAAAGCTCAGGAGCATTCCGGGAAATATGTTAAGTCCGCGCAGCGGCAGTATAGCCATTGGACGGTCGTTAATTTTCGTGTTCATATGCTTACCTCCTTATGAGGGGACTGAAAAAATAAGCGCAGCAAGACCGGCAAGCCCCGTCTTGCTGCGATAATGTGTTATTTTCTGATTATTTCGGGGCGGGTGCCGTTACGCACACAGTCTGCCGTTACGATCACCTTTTCAATATCGTGCTCGGACGGAACGGTATACATGATGTCGGTCATGATGCTTTCCATAACGCTTCGCAGACCGCGGGCTCCGATCTTCATCTCAATTGCTTTGTCGGCAACGGCTTCAAGAGCATCATTTTCGTAGATAAGCTCAACACCGTCGTAGCTCATAAGCGCCTCATACTGCTTTGTCATGGCGTTTTTCGGCTCCGTAAGTATGCGCACGAGATCCTCGCGCTTTAACGAGGTGAGCGGTGCGATGACCGGAAGTCTGCCTATAAGCTCGGGGATTATGCCGAACTTGAGCAGATCGTGCTGCTGCGCCTGCTTTAAAAGCTCGCCCACATCGCGCTCGGTGGAGCTTTTTATCTCCGCGCCGAAGCCCATACTCTTTTTATCGGTGCGCTTTTCGATTATCTTATCAAGACCATCGAACGCGCCGCCGCAAATGAAAAGAATGTTTGTGGTATCTACCTTTATAAACTCCTGATGCGGATGCTTGCGCCCGCCCTGAGGCGGAACATTAGCTACCGTGCCCTCAAGGAGCTTCAAAAGCGCCTGCTGAACGCCCTCTCCTGAAACATCACGGGTTATAGAGGTGTTCTCGCTCTTGCGGGCGATCTTGTCGATCTCGTCGATATATATTATACCCTTTTCGGCGCGTTCCACATCGAAATCCGCCGCCTGCAAAAGTCGCAGGAGTATGTTCTCAACATCCTCGCCGACATAGCCTGCCTCGGTGAGAGTCGTTGCATCCGCAATGGCAAACGGGACATTGAGCATTTTTGCCAAAGACTGTGCAAAAAGCGTTTTGCCGCTTCCGGTGGGTCCGATGAGCAGAATGTTGCTTTTTTGCAGCTCAACATCGTTATCCCCCGCATAGAGGATGCGCTTATAGTGGTTATACACCGCAACCGAGAGGACGACCTTTGCTCTGTCCTGCCCGACGATGTACTCATCGAGCTTTGCCTTTATCTCGGCAGGCTTCGGAAGATCTTCAAATCTGAGACGGTTTCCCTCATTATCGTGCATGGGGATCTCGTCATCCTCGGCAATTATGCTCATGCAGAGGTTAATGCATTCATCGCAAATGTATGCACCGTTTCCCGCTATGAGTCTGCCGGTCTGCGCCTGCGTTTTGCCGCAGAAAGAGCAGCGAATGCTCTTTCTGTCGTCTGTTCTTGCCATATTTGTACCTCGAGTTAAAAAGTGTGAATATGGGGGAACAATTTGTTCCCCCATACAGTCATCGTCTGGTTATAACCTGGTCGATAAGACCGTATTCCAGGGCTTCCTGCGCGGACATAAAGTGATCACGCTCACAGTCCTTTTCAACGGTCGCAATGTCCTTACCGGTGTTTTCAGCGAGGATCCTGTTCAGATTTTTCTTTATCTTGAGGATCTGCTCGGCCTGTATCTGGATGTCGGTGCACTGACCCTGGCTGCCGCCGGAGGGCTGGTGGATCATTATCTCGGCATTGGGAAGAGCAAAGCGCTTGCCCTTGGCTCCGCTTGACAGCAGGAACGCGCCCATGGACGCTGCCAGTCCGATGCAGATCGTTGACACATCCGGCTTAATGTACTGCATGGTATCATATATAGCCATGCCGGAGGTGACGCTTCCGCCGGGGCTGTTAATGTAGAACATGATGTCCTTGTCGGGGTCCTGCGCCTCAAGGTAGAGAAGCTGCGCCACAACAAGGCTTGCAGTTGCATCATTAACTTCCTCGGAAAGCATTATGATGCGGTCGTTCAGAAGTCTGGAGAAAATGTCATAAGAACGCTCTCCGCGGCTTGTCTGCTCAACAACATAGGGTACCAAACTCATAATAAAGTCTCCTTTCGTATCGGTCTGCTTATCCAGGAGATCATATCCGAAAATCAAGCGGATTATTCAGCCTCTGCTTCGGGAGCTGCCTCAGGTGCTTCCTCGGTAGCAGACTCAATAACTATCTTGCTTGCCTTTTCCTTTTTGAACTCGTTCTTGATGTATTCCTCGCCGAAGTACTGACGGATCTGATCAGCGGTAGTGCCGACGGTCTCGGCAGCGCCCTTGATGTAGTCCTCAAGCTCTTCGTCGGTGATCTCGATATTCTCTGCGGTGGCGATAGCGTCAAGCAGCAGCTCCTGCTTTATCTGGTACTCGGCTGCGGGACGGATGGTAGCGTTTATCGCTTCCTCGTCGAGCCCCATCATCTTCTTGATGTCGTCGGTGCTCATCTTCGGGTCGGTAAGACCGAAGTTTGCCGCATAGCTGCGGATGAGCTCGTCGATCTTCTCTTCCATCATGCTCTCGGGAATTTCAACGGTCATGTTGTTGCACGCCTTGGTCATGATAGCGGTGCGCCACTTAGCGTCCATCTGCTCCTGCATGACGCGCTCCATGTCCTTGCGGGTGTCGGCTCTGTACTCCTCAACGGTGTTGAACTCGGAGACATCCTGAACGAAATCATCGTCAAGCTCGGGGAGCTCGGTCATGGACAGACCGTTGAGCTTTACCTTGAATACGACATCCTTGCCTGCCATCTCGGGAGTGTAATCCTCGGGGAAGGTGATGTTTATATCCTTCTCGTCGCCGATGTTCATGCCGACGATCTGCTCCTCAAAGCCGGGGACAAAGGTATTGGAGCCGAGCTCGAGCTCATAGCCCTCTGCGCTGCCGCCGTCGAAGGGTACGCCGTCGAGGGTGCCGACAAAGTCGATGTCGGCGGTGTCGCCCATCTGAGCCTCGCGCTCGAGGTCGATAACTCTGCCGTTGCGCTTGCGGACGCCGTCGATCTGACCGTCAACATCCTCTTCAGTGATGATGAAGGTCTCCTTGACTGCGCTGAGGTTCTTGTACTCGCCAAGAGTTACCTCGGGGTAGAGCTCAACATCGAAAGTGAGAGTGAGGACCTTGTCGTCGGACAGATCCATGTTGGAAACGGCGGGCTTGCCGATTATGCGCAGACCGCAGTTATCATAGCCGTGCTCATATGCGGGAGCGACGAGGGAATCGATTGCGTCCTGATAAAACACATCGCTGCCGTACATACCCTCAACGACTGCGCGGGGTGCCTTGCCCTGTCTGAAGCCGGGAATGGAGATGCTGCCCTTATTCTTATTAAATGCCTTGGTTACTGCCTCGTCAAATTCCTTTGCGTCAACCTCGACCTGGAAGCTGGCGTTTTTGGAGTCCTTCTTTTCTACATTCTTGACTAACATTTATATTTTCCTCCTAATATAATTCACATAGACCAAAACATAATAACAGATATTTCAGTCAAAAGCAATTATTTTCTTTTAACACGCGCTAAATAAGCTTTATCGGTGCAAAATTTATATGATCTGCCGAAACAATGGTAAATTCGGTGCCGGAAATAGTGCCTCCAAAGGCATATTTGCAGCCTGCACCGTGTATATGTCCGTAGCAGCAGCGGCGAACATGGTATTTCTCGAGCAGCGCGAGTATCTCCGGACACTCATAGCTCATGTATTTAGGCGGATAATGAAGAAAAACCATAATATCATCGGTTTTCGCCGCTTTCAGCGACGCTTCAAGGCGCATGACTTCCCTGTTCATTATCTTTTTATCGTGCTCGTCACCCTTGCATTCCTCGTAAAACCAGCCGCGAGTGCCGCAGATGGAAACGCCTTCGTACTCAAAGCTCGAATTGTGGAGCACATCTATTGAATTAATGCCGTTTTTCTCAAAAAAGCTCCGAGCCTTTGTTGCGGTAGTCCACCAATAGTCGTGATTGCCCTTGAGAATTATCTTGCTGCCGGGCAGAGCCTCGATAAACTGAAAATCCGGCAGAGCCTCGTCCATCGTCATTCCCCAGGTAATATCGCCGCACAGAACGGTTACATCGTCATCGTTCAGAGGCTCAAAGCCTTTTTTAATCTTCTCGACATAGTTGGCCCATCGTCCGCCGAATATATCCATTGATTTGTTCGTACCGAGCGAAAGATGCAGGTCGCCGATAGCATATAAAGACATAACGCCTCCGCATAAAATCATAATAAACTGTCAAAGCTAATACCGTCTTAGGACAATAACTCTGGAGGTAATACGATGAACAACAAGAAAATGAGTTCTGACAAGATCACCGGTGTTGGCTGCGATGTCACAAACTGCAAGTACAACACCATCGACTGCAAGTGCTCGGCATCGCAGATAAAAGTGCAGAACGAAAAGGCTACCACCAAGTCTGAGACCTTCTGCTCCACCTTCTGCCCCCGTGGCTGCTGCGACTAAGCACTACAGCGGGGCTATGCCCCGTACATACTTATTTAAGGAAGTCCGCGACAGCCGCTTTCATATCCTGCTTGTCCACAACAAGGTCAAAGCGCTTTTCGCGCCTGTCAAGTCCCGCAAGGGGCTTGGGCACTTTGGTTCCGGTGACCTCGGAGAGCATTTCGATGAGCTGTGTGCCGGATGCTGCGTTGTCTCTGCCAAGGGCGCTGAGGACACTGTCGCAGAACTTGTACGGGCTTGCCGTTGACACAACGACGGCAGCGGCGCTATTTCCCTCCGATGCGCGGTAGTCAATAAGCTTTTTGTAAGCCACGGCAGTGTGCGTATCCATAAGATACCCGTTTTCGTCATATACACTGCCGATGGTCTTTTTCGTATCCTCGTCGGTGCAGTAGCCGCCGACAAAGTACTCAGATATAACGCTTTTTATCTCGCCGCTGACCTCATACCTGCCGGTTTTTGAAAGCTGCGACATATATCCGCTGACCTCATCGGAGCTTTTGCAGACACTGTAGATGAGTCTTTCAAGATTGCTGGATACGAGAATGTCCATAGACGGCGATATGGTCGTGTAAAACTTGCGGTTGCGGTCGTAAACTCCGCGCTCGAAGAAGTCCGCAAGGACATTGTTCTGGTTAGATGCGCATATGAGCTTGCCGACGGGCAGTCCCATATTTTTTGCATACCAACAGGCGAGAATGTTGCCGAAGTTGCCGGTAGGGACAACGAAGTCAAGGGCATCTCCGTACTCTATGCGTCCGGAGTTTGCAAAATCGCAGTAAGCGGAGAAATAGTAAACTATCTGCGGCAGGAGCCTGCCCCAGTTTATCGAGTTTGCCGACGAGAGGAACCATCCCTTTACGCTGAGCTCTCCGGCAAAGTCTTTGTCCGCAAATATCTGCTTTACGCCGGTCTGGCCATCGTCGAAATTGCCCCTGACCGCGGCAACGCTGACATTATTTCCGGTCTGGGTTATCATTTGCAGCTTCTGCACATCGGATACGCCGTTGTGCGGGTAAAATACAAGTATTTTCGTATCCTCAACATCCGCAAAGCCCTCGAGAGCCGCCTTGCCAGTGTCTCCGCTGGTCGCAACGAGGATGCACACCTTGCGCTTTTCGCCGCACTTTTTGAGAGAAGCGGTGAGCAGATGCGGGAGCATCTGGAGCGCCATATCCTTAAATGCACAGGTCGGACCGTGCCACAGCTCGAGCACCGCCGTTTTGCCGTCCACAAAATGCAGCGGAGCCGTATCTGGCGTGTCGAAATTATCGCCATACGCCTTTGCTATCATAGTTTTGAGCTCATCTTCCTCAAACTCATCGAGGAAAAGGCGCATTATGCCGAGCGCTCTGCCGCGGTAACCTGTCTTTCCGAGCGCTTTTATATCATCCAAAGTTAGCTGAGGCAGAGTTTCGGGCACATAAAGCCCGCCGTCGGGCGCGAGCCCGCGGGATATTGCCTCGGAAGCGGTTACCTTGGCGTTGCTGTTCCTCGTACTGAAATATAACATATTCGATCCTCTTTTCGGTCAAAATGCGTTTTCTATGTGGTTAATTGTAACTTTTTTAGTGTTCACACCATCGGGAGCATAGACCTCTATCACATCAAAGCGCGGCTGAAGCTCCGTTTCGTTTTTTTGCAGCCAAAGCTGAGCGGCGATGGTAACTCTGCGCTGCTTTGCGCAAGTTACAAACTCGCGCGCCTGCCCAAAATCGCTGTTTTTCCTGAGCTTAACCTCTGCGAAGACTATAAAGCCGCGTTTCCTTGCAATAATATCTATCTCGCCTTGACGGCAGCGGAAATTTGTTTCAACTATCCTGTAGCCGTGCAGCCGCAGGTAGTTTGCTGCCTTACGCTCGCCGAAGGCGCCGAGTTTTTCTTCAGTCATCAGTGCATTTTCCTCAAAAAACTCATACGGTGTATAGGACTCGGTCCGAACTCACGCAGAGCGGCATAGTGCGCCTTTGTGCCGTAGCCCTTGTGCTTTTCAAACTTATACTGCGGGTACTTTTCCGCCATTTCGAGCATATACCGGTCACGGGTGACCTTCGCGAGAATGGATGCCGCGGCAATATCTGCGCACTTTGCATCGCCCTTAACAACGCAGCGGCTCGGCATTTTGATTGCGCTGTCGCGGTTGCCGTCGATAAGCGCGAGAGTCGGCGCGGGATCAAGCTTTTCTATTGCCCTGTTCATTGCGAGCATTGCGGCGTTTAGGATATTAAGCTCCTCTATCTCCTCAACGGTCGCAAAGGCTATGCCGTAGCTTACGGCGGCGCTGCATATAACATCGAACAGCGCTTCCCGTTTTTTCTCGCTGAGCTTTTTGGAGTCGTCCAGCCCCTTGATCTCAAGACCGCGCGGCAGAATGACAGCCGCTGCGCACACAGGTCCGGCAAGCGGTCCCCTGCCGGCTTCGTCAACGCCGCACAAAAGTGCCTCCCCGCTGTCGTATATTTCGTTTTCGAGCTCCCACAGATCTGACATCACGGTTTCTCCAAACTTATTCTGCCGAGCTTCCCGTCGTGGTACTCGCCCAGCAATGTGTTAGCCATGCGCTCAATATCATATTCGCCCTTTGAGATGAGAAAGCCGCGTTTTTTTGCAGCCTGCTCAAGCAGCTCAAAGCCGTTCATGTCGGGATCGGGTTCAAACTTATACCTCGCGGTGAGCGCATCGGGGTACATTTCCCGAAGCCTCAGCATGAAATTTGCAGCCAGCGTTTCCTTATCGAGCACATCGGCTTTTATGGCGTTTGTAATCGCCAGCATTTCGCCGACCTCCTGCGAGTCGAACTTGGGCCAGAGTATGCCGGGGGTGTCAAGAAGATCGAGTCCCCTGTCAATATTTATCCACTGCTTGCCGCGCGTGACTCCAGGCTTGTCGCCGGCGATTGCCGCCTTGCGCTTTGCCACCTTATTTATGAATGTGGACTTCCCGACATTGGGTATGCCGAGTATCATAACGCGCATGGGTCGGTTCACTTGCCCTTTAGCGGCGTAATCAGCGATCTTATCCTTCAACAGCTCACGCAGGGCGGGCGCAAAGCCATTTACGCCCTTGCCGGTTTTCGCATCGGTCTCAAGTATCTTTATCCCGCTCTGCTCAAAATAGGCCCGCCACTGTGCGGTTATCGCGGGGTCGGCAAGATCGGTGCGGTTCAGGATGATAAGCCGCGGCTTTCCCTCGGCAAGCCTGTCTATATCAGGGTTCCGGCTCGAACGAGGTATGCGCGCATCGAGTATCTCGCACACGGCGTCTACCTGCTTGATACTGTCCTCTATCATGCGCTGAGCCTTTGTCATATGCCCCGGGAACCACTGAATATTCATTTTTTCAAAATTTACGCTGTCCATATCAGTCTCCGTAAGGGCTCCCTATTCTGTCGAGCGGGAATATCTTAAACAGCACTTTGCCGACGATAAGCCGCTCATCGACCATGCCGATGGAGGCACGGCGGCTGTCGGACGAGGCGTTTCTGTTATCGCCCATGACAAAAACGCAGCCCTCGGGCACGGTCTGAGCACCCTTGAAGTCGAGCTGATTTTTCGTGAGCTCCGCAATGTACGGCTCGTCGAGCAGCTCGCCGTCGACATACACTCTGCCGCGGTCGAAGTCAATATCGATGGTCTGACCCTCGGTGGCGATAACGCGCTTGACGAGCGCCTCGGACTTGTAATCATCCTTGCGGAAAATGACTATATCGCCCTGCTTCGGCTTATAAAAAATATCGGAAACTATGAGCTTGTCGGCATTAAGAAGCGTGGGGTTCATAGAATCGCCTTCTACATCCACGACTCTGAATAAAAAGACGAAAACTATAACGCAGATGACCAGTGCATAAACAAGGCACTGTATCCACTCGTATACCTCGCTGCGGGAGTTTAGAGTCTCGGCGCTTTCCGGCGCTTTGACCTTTGTTTTATCTTTCTTCATATTGCGTACCTCTCGATAGTTTATCAATGTATTATACACGATATTATGCTCTTTAGGCAACAACTCTTTATTAACAAAAACAAAAAAGAGGCTCTCGCCTCTTTCAGCGCGCAAAAAAGTCTGTGGCTTTTTTGCACGCTTCAAAAACGCCACATTTTTTGTGAAGCATGCGCTTCACGAAAAATCTCGCTACGCTCGTCAAAAAGCCTATAAAACAGGCTTTTGATGGCTATTAATCCAATTGCGAGCGGGGGCTTGCCCCCTCGCGCTCCCCCGCTGCACACTTAATCTGTACGCAGCACCATAGTTTTTTGCCAATCTAACAAAAAAAGAGGCTCTCGCCTCTTTTTTTGAAAAGATAATGGGTCTTGAGCTTACAGGCGCTCTTTGACCTTTGCCCTCTTACCAACGCGCTCACGCAGGTAGTACAGCTTTGCACGACGGACCTTGCCGCGGCGAACTGTCTCAACGGAGACGATGGACGGAGAGTGTACGGGGAAGACCTTCTCGCAGCCGACTCCATAGGAGATGCGGCGGACGGTGATGGTCTCGTTGATGCCACCGTGCTTCTTGGCGATGATGGTGCCTTCAAAAGCCTGGTTGCGCTCACGGCTGCCTTCCTTTACGCGGACGGTGATACGCACGGTATCGCCGACATTGAGCTCGGGCAGTTCGGGCTTCATGTACTGTTCGCTGAGAACTTTGATCAGATCCATAGTCTAATCCTTCCTTTTCTTTAGGCGTTCGTGCCGGAGGACTCCCTTGGGTCTCGGCAGAGGACCGCTTGATAGCCTGCTTAACTCGCAAGCCTTAGTATGTTATCATAAACTTGCCTGCAATGCAAGCATTTTCAGCGGAAAACCTGCATATTTTCATCGAATATTTCTAGTCTTTTGAACTTGGCGAAATCGGGCGCTATGTTGGGTGCAAGCTGCCTGAGCGCATCGGCGATAAGCTCAGGATTGAGCGTGGGCTCCTGCGCGGATATAACGGCGCGCATTACAACATCTCCGCCGCTTTGCTCAAATGTTATGCTCTTTATTGCCGGACGAATATCGCTCTGCCCTATTCCGCGCTTTGTTTTCTTCTCTATAACGATGCTGTCGGCGGAGTAAAACTCATTAAGTGCCGCAGCCATTTTTCCGGCATCGCGCTCGTCATACTCAAAAACGCCGCTTACCTCAAGCCACTTTATCTCCTTGACCTTGCGCTCGGGCTCGTAGACCTCCATGACCTCAATTCCCTCCGGCATCTGCACGGAAAGGCGCGATCTTATCTCCTCACAAGGCATATCCTCAAGCATTTTAAAGTCCATTATCTCGCAAACGCTTGCGCAGCCTACCGACAGAGGCAGCGCGATGGAGATGTTCGGATGGGGGTTAAAGCCCTCGGAGTACTTGAGCCTGCACTCTGCGCGCATAAACGCTCTCGTGAGCGTGCGCATAAGATCGAGGTGCGATATATATACCGCTCTGCCAGTTTTCGAAAAAAGCATTCTGTACTTATCCATCGCATTTTCCTCCGTTCAGGAGCTTGGCGGCTCCGCAGCCCGCGCACTGTTTGCGGCAGTCCGGCGACAGCTCGGACTTATATGCCTGCTCACGCTCATGCCACAGGTGAGCACGCCTTACGCCTACATCGACGAGGTCCCATGGCATGACCTCATCGCGCTCGCGCAGTCTGTGAGCATAAAACTCCGGCGATACTCCTGCATCGGAAAACGCCTGCATCCAGCGGTCAAACGAGAAATAATCGCTCCATGCCTCAAGCCGTCCGCCCGCTCGCCAGACATTTTCTATGACCTTGCCGATGCGCCGGTCTCCGCGGGAAAGCGTCGCCTCAATATAGCTGGTCTTTGGATCGTGCCAGTTATAAACGACATTCTTTGCTTTTATATTATCGCGCAGGAGGTTCACCCTGCGGATATACTCGTCCATGGTCACCTGCTGCTCCCATTGGAACGGACTGTGGGGTTTGGGCACAAAGCACGAGGTCGATACCGTTATGCGCACTCCCCTGTTTTTGTTTTTCGCGTATAGCCGCCATGTGTGCAGCACCTGATTTGCAAGCTCGGATATGCCGAGGATGTCCTCATCCGTTTCCGTCGGCAGCCCAAGCATGAAGTAGAGCTTAACGGTGTTCCATCCGCCCTCGAATGCAAGGCAGCAGGTGTGCAGAAGGTCCTCCTCGGTGACATTTTTGTTTATAGCGTCACGCAGGCGCTGACTTCCCGCCTCCGGTGCAAATGTCAGACCGCTTTTACGAGTTTTCTGAATGCGGTGCATTATGTCCATGGAAAAGTTGTCCGCTCTCAGCGACGGCAGCGAAAGTCCTATGCTGCGCGGCTCGCAGTATTCCAGAAGCTCATCGCACAATTCGGACAGGTGCCGGTAATCGCTCGAGCTGAGCGAAAGGAGCGTTATATCCTGACAGCCGGTGTTTTTCAGCAGCTCTTTGCCTTGCCGCGCGAGCGTTTCGGGCTTTTTTGCCCTTATTGGTCGGTATGTATGCCCCGCCTGACAGAAGCGGCAGCCGCGCACGCAGCCGCGAAACAGCTCAAGATTTACGCGGTCGTGCACGACCTCGGTGGTCGGGACTATCGGAGATGTCGGAAACGGAACGGAATCGAGATCGGCTACCACTCTTTTTGTAACCTTTTCCGGCGCTCCATCTTTTATGACGAAATGATTTATGGTGCCGTCGGCATTGAGCTCGGCTTTATAAAACGACGGCACATAAACTCCGCCGATCTTTGAAGCCTGCTCCAAAAGGCGCTGCTTTTCCCAGTCCTCGCGCTTTGCAGTTCGCAGGAGCTCAAGCAGCTCGTTATTCATTTCCTCGCCCTCGCCGAGCAGGTAAATGTCGATAAAATCCGCCATAGGCTCGGGGTTAAGCGCAGCCGTGCCTCCCGCTATGACGAGCGGAAACGGCGATTTGCGCTCCGATGAATGTATCGGCACCCCCGCCATGTCGATCATGTCGAGCACCGTTGTATACGCCATCTCATAGCCTATCGAGAACGCCAGTATATCGTGCTCGGATATGGGGTCTCCGCTTTCAAGTGCATACAACGGCACGCCGTTTTGCTTCATCAGCTCGTACATATCGCCCCACGGCGCATACACGCGCTCGACCCAGACATACGGCAGCGCGTTCATTGTGTGATAGAGTATCCCCATGCCGAGGTTTGACATACCTATCTCATATGTATCGGGAAAGCAGAATGCCATGCGCAGCTCGACCTGGTTTTTATCCTTGATTATCTGGTTAAACTCGCCGCCCGTATATCTCGCGGGCTTCTGCACTTTTGGGAGTATTCGTTCAAGTCGTTTATCCATAATGTATCTCCATCCGAATATATCTTTATGATTTTACAACAACCGCATACTTTTTACAATACCCGTTTGTGCGATAAGCAGCCATACACCCGCTATGAGCAGTGCTGTTCCGTAGTCCTTTGCAAGGCTTAAAAGTCCGCAAACGGCTAGTATGGTCCCTGTTACGATACCTATGAGGTACATTATATCCGCGCATTTTTTGCGTCCGATGCAGCCGCTCAGCACCGTATACACCATGCGTCCGCCGTCAAGCGGGTACACCGGAAGCAGATTATACGCAGTAAGCACAAAGCCGACCGCCGTCAGCAGTACGGCGAACCCGTTTTCAGGGTAATGCGAACAAATCGCGGCAAATATGAGCCCCGCGGCGGGACCGGATGCCAAAACTATAAGCTCTCCCACTGCCGACTCGATGCCGTTACTGTCCATGCACAGTCCTGACGAGTCAAAGCGCACGGATACAACTTTTCCTCCGAACAGCTTTATTGCCGCCGAATGCCCCAGCTCGTGTATGACAACGGAAATTAATACAGCGAGAACAGCTTTAATGCCGACCGCAAAGTAAACCGCCGCCATAAGCAGCACCGCCCACGGGCTTATCGAAAACCGCCTCTTCACAGGTAAAACTCCGGATTTAGGTACACTCCGTTGTGCTCGAGCTCAAAGTGCAGATGCGGTCCGGTCGCGGCTCCGGTGGAGCCTACGAGCGCTATAACATCGCCCTTTTTGACAGGTCCGCAGTTCATGCATATCCTGCTGCAATGGGCATAGAGCGTTCTGTAGCCGTCGGGATGGTCTATCATCACATACTTTCCGAACGAGTCGGAGTCGCCCTGCGCAACTATGGTGCCGTCGGCAAACGCAGATATTTCCGAACCCGTCACCGCCGCAAAATCGGTGCCGTAATGATACTTCACCTCATTTTTTATCGGATGCATCCTGTATCCGAAGCCCGAAGATGTTACCCCTGCTACCGGACTTGTATACTCAAACGGCAGCTCTGGGCGCTCGTAGGTGACCTTTTCAGGCACTGCGTAGTCTGCATACGGCTCCTGCGCCTGCAAAAATGCCGCAACTGCGGGATGCTGTGTCGGCTCCGGCTCGGGAGTGGGTTCCGATGTGGGCGTCGGTGCCGCCGTAGGCACGGGAGTAGGAGACGGCGTCGCGGCAGGTTCCGGTGTCTGCGGCGGCAGTGTTTCCGTGGGCTTGGGGTTGCTCTGCACAGTGCGCTTAATGAATGCCGATATCGGCTTCTCGGCTATTATCTCCCTGCCTAAATCAATAGCGGCCGCAGTCTGCTCCCGCTCGGTTATAAGCAGCCGGTTTATGCCCGACGACAGCTCTTCCGCAAGTGCCGGTGACAGCATCCTCACGGCGGTCAGCAGCAGAAATATCCCCGCGCATATGTATATTTTCACTTCTTTCATTACCATCACCTCATCTGTTCATCATATGCAGACAAGTAGGAATAAATTATTCTTGACAAGAACGGCAATGCTTATTATAATGTAAAAGCTGTTTCGGGGTGTAGCGCAGTTGGTAGCGCGCTTGGTTCGGGACCAAGAGGCCGGGAGTTCAAGTCTCCCCACTCCGACCAAAAGAGACAAACAAGTCTAAAAAGCTTGTTTGTCTCTTTTTTATCCCACGAA
>SAMEA104315424__coassemble_363_pt1 | contig 59886 bp, 58 predicted proteins | sample SAMEA104315424__metabat2_low_PE_018 | metagenome-assembled genome bin SAMEA104315424 (sample SAMEA104315424) | gut metagenome | biome: Monkey gut; feature: monkey-associated habitat; material: faeces | place: China | collected 2013 | reverse complement strand
CGCACTGCTCACCGGAGCAACGCTTATCGTAAAGCGCGTAAAGGGCGTTCGCCGTGCGGCGATGGCACCCGTACTGCCGAGCCGCGAAAATGGGCTTATGCTCATCGACTGCGGCGCAAATGCCGAGTGCACTCCCGAGTACCTGCTGCAATTTGCTTATATGGGCAGCTTCTATGCCCGCAGGATGATGGGACTTGAGAATCCGCGCGTGGGTCTTTTGAACATCGGCGTCGAGCCCACCAAGGGCGGCGCATTGCAGCACGAGAGCTATAAGCTCCTCACCAAGGCAAAGGAAGACGGGCGTATAAACTTCGTCGGCAATGTCGAGGCAAGCACGATGCTGCTCGGCGGCGTGGATGTCGTCGTAACGGACGGATTTTCCGGAAATATCGCCCTTAAAACCGCAGAAGGCGTTGCAAAGTGGCTGTTCACCGAGCTTAAAGAGGTGTTCATGATGAGCACGAAGAATAAGCTCGCTGCGGCGGTCATCAAGAAGGATGTAAAGGGTATCGCAAAGAGGATAGACCCCAACGAGGTCGGCGGAACGGCGTTCCTCGGCATATCCAAGCCCGTTATAAAGGCTCACGGCTCCTCCGGCGATGAGGCGTTCTTTGCCGCTATCCGTCAGGCAATGGCGTTTGCCGAGGCGGACATAGTCGGCGATATCGAGAAAAATATAGATTACATGAAGATTTCGGAAGAAGTGTAGTAAGTGAAACAGTTTGAAGAGAAATTAGGCTATACATTCAAGGATAAGCAGCTTCTTTTAAACGCGTTGACGCATAGCTCATATGCAAACGAAAACCGCGCCGAGGGCATCCCGAGCAACGAACGGCTCGAGTTTCTCGGCGATTCTGTGCTCGGCTTTGTCACGGCAAAGCACCTTTATTCGGTCACACCGTCGCTGCCCGAGGGCAAGATGACGAGGGTGCGCGCCGAGCTCGTCTGCGAGCACAGTCTGTACGGTGTCGCGCAGGAGCTCAACCTGGGAGAGGCTCTGCGCATGGGCAGGGGCGAGGAGAAAAACGGCGGCAGAGCCCGCGCGTCGATTCTCGCCGATGCCGTCGAGGCGGTCATCGCAGCCATTTTCCTTGATGGCGGCATCGAGCCTGCCGAGCGATTTATAGAGACCATGGTTCTCAGCCCCGAGAGCATTAAGGCGCACCATGCCACCGACTATAAGACCGAGCTTCAGGAACTCGTGCAGCGCAAAGCCGATCAGGTGCTCAAGTACCGCGATGCTGGCGAGTCGGGACCGGATCATGATAAGGTGTTTCTGTCCGAGGTCAGCCTGAACGGTGAGATCATCGGTGCCGGCAGCGGAAGAACGAAGAAGGAAGCGGAACAGGCTGCCGCCTGCGAAGCGCTTGAGAGGCTCGGTAAATGACACCACGAAACAGTATAATCCCCGTGTTTGTACCGCATTTGGGCTGCCCGAACGACTGCGTTTTCTGCAATCAGCGCAGAATATCCGGCAGTCAGGAGCCCGCAACGGCGCAGGCCGTCAAAAATGCAATAGAAGCAGCAGCCGCCTTGACCCCAACGGGGACAAAGCGGCAATTGGCGTTTTATGGAGGCAGCTTCACCGCCATACCCGAGCGGCAGCAAACGGCGCTTTTAGATGCCGCAAAGCCGTATCTTAATAACGGTACCATCAGCTCCATAAGGCTTTCCACTCGCCCCGACGCCATAGACACCGCAGTCTTAAAGCGCCTTAAAAATTACGGCGTTGAGACGATAGAGCTCGGTGCACAGTCCATGTGCGACAGGGTGCTTGAGCTTTCCGGCAGAGGGCATGACAGCGCGTCGGTGGCAGAAGCGTCAGAACTCATAAAGTCGCACGGCTTTCACCTCATCCTGCAAATGATGACCGGACTTCCGGGCGATACCGACGAAAGCTGTGTTGAAACGGCAAAGCGCATAATAGCGCTTTCGCCCGACGGGGTGAGGATATACCCAACGGTCATCGTGCGCGACACAGCGCTTTGCGATGCGTGGCGAGCAGGAACCTATAAGGAGCACACGGTGGAGGATGCCGTGCGCGTGTGCGCGAAGATCGTTCCGCTGTTTGACGCAGCGGGCATACCGATAATCCGAATGGGACTAAACCCCACGGAGGACCTCAGCGGCGGAGATGCCCTCGGCGGAGCATACCATCCGGCTCTCGGCGAGCTTGTGAGATCGCGCCTCATGCTCGAAAAAGTGCGTGAGATGCTTGACGGAACACCTCCGCAAAGCTCGGTAGCGCTGCTTGTAAACCGTTCGGATGTTTCAAAAATGGTAGGGCAGCACAGGTGTAATGTGGAGGCTTTAAAGCGGGAGTTTTCGCTCAAAGAGCTGAAAATTCGGCAGTCGGATGAAAAAATCGGGCAAATACGCGTTATCAGGCTTGATTAAGGCTGTCGTTTATTATAAAATAATCCGAAACATTAATTATCAGAGGTAGAGCATTTGTATCTTAAAGCATTGGAATTGCAGGGGTTCAAGTCATTTCCGGATAAGACCCGAATAACATTCGAAAAGGATGTAACCGCGATAGTCGGACCTAACGGCTCCGGCAAGTCAAATATATCCGACGCGATACTGTGGGTCATGGGCGAGCAGCGCTCAAAGACCCTGCGCGGCGGAAAAATGGAGGATGTCATCTTCGGCGGCACCGAAAAGCGCGGAGCGCTCGGTTTTGCGCAGGTATCGCTCGTTATAGATAACTCCGAGCATATTTTCGACTGCGACAATACCGAGCTCATGCTCACCCGCAGATACTACCGCAGCGGCGAGAGCGAGTATTACATAAACCGCGAGGCGGTCAGGCTCAAGGACATAAACAGCATTCTTATGGACACCGGCCTCGGCAGAGACGGCTACTCCATCATCGGTCAGGGAAAGATAGCCGAGATCGTTTCCAATAAAAGCACCGACCGCCGCGAGGTTTTCGAGGAAGCCGCCGGCATATCGCGCTACCGCAGCCGCAAGGAGGAGTCCGAGCGTAAGCTTGCAAAAACCGAGGAAAATCTCCTTCGCATAAACGATAAGATAGACGAGCTCGAGCTTCAGGTCGAGCCTCTGCGCAAGCAGTCGGAAACGGCGAAAAAGTACCTCGTTCTGCGCGATGAGCTGCGCGTGCGGGAGATCTCCGTGTGGATGGCGACTCTCGATAAGCTGCGCACCCAGGCGCAGGTCATAGGCGCGGATTACGAAAACGCGAAAAACGCGCTCGACGAGGCCCACAGAAGCCTTGAGGCGCTGTACGCGTCGGCCGACAGCATATCCGAGCGAATGCACGAAAAGGACATCGAGGCGGACAAGGCGCGCGAGAGATTATCGCAGACCGAGGGAAGAGCCGCCGAATGCGACTCTCAGGCGGCGGTGCTCAGAGCCAACATTAAAAGCGGCGAAGAAACCGTTGAGCGCATGAAAAGCGACATAGCCGGAGCTCAGAGCCGCTTGCTTGAGATAGAAAAGCAGATAGACGAAAACGCTGCCCGTGCGCTCTCCCTTGCAAATAGCATATCCGAGCTCACACAGAAGGAGACCGGCAGCAATAATGTCATAGAGGGCTGCCGCATGAAGCTGCAAAGCCGCGAAAATGCGGTAAGCCAGCTCAGAGAAAAGGTGAGCCGCCTTTCGGTGGACTGCCGCAGCATGGATGCCCGCATACATATGCTCTCGGAAATGGAAAAGGAGTACGAGGGCTTTTCAAAGTCCGTAAAAACGGTCATGCGCGAATCCGGAAGAGGCAATCTGCGCGGCGTGCACGGACCGGTTGCAAACCTGATAAAGACCGATAACGAGTATGCGCTGGCTATAGAGACCGCGCTGGGCGCAGCAATGCAGAACATAGTTATCGACACCCAGAACGACGGACGCAGCGCCATTGAAATGTTAAAACGCTCCGATTCCGGCAGAGCGACATTCCTGCCGGTGGACACCGTTCGCGGAAGCATCATGAAGGATGCGCCTGTGAATGATGCGGGCTTTGTAGGTGTTGCATATGACCTCGTAAGCTTTGACAAGGTATACGACGGCATATTCGCAAACCTGCTCGGCAGGACTGTTGTTGCCGAAACGCTCGGCGATGCCGTGCGTATGTCAAAGGCAAACGGCAACCGCTTGCGCATAGTCAGCCTTGACGGGCAGCTCATAAACGCCGGCGGCTCCATGACCGGCGGCAGCGCCGCACGAGGCACGGGCATACTCTCGCGCGCAAATGAGCTTGAAGCTCTGAAAAAGCGCCGCGTCAGCCTCGGCAGGGAGTATGATAACTCCGAGCGCGAGCTCGATAGAGCCGTAAACGCCCTTTCGGGACTGCGGTATGAGCTTGATGCCGCCATAGAGGAGCGCGCGGAGATACTGCGCGATAAAGCCTCGGCTGAAGCGGAAAAGCGCGCGACCGAGTCCTCGGTGCAGCAGCTAAGGGCGCTGTCCGAGAGTCTGTCCGGCGACAGCGAGCTCAGGCGCGGCGCCATAAAGAGGGCAGAGGATAACTGCCGAGATATTCAGACAAGGCTTGATGCTGTTTTGAAGCAGCGCGATGGTATACTCGCTCAGGCAGAGGGTATAAAGGCCGAAATAGCGGAGATAAACGCCAAGAGAATGGAGCTCGAGGGAAGAAGGACAAAGACCGATAAGGACAGTCAGGAGTCCAACCGCCGCCTGCTCGAGCTTGAGCGAAGCTGCGCAAAGCTTGAACAGAAAAAGCTCGCAGCCGATATGGAGGAAAAGCAGATCCTCGATAAGCTGTGGGATAACTACGAGCTCAGCTTTTCGGCAGCGGAGTCGCTGCGTCAGCCGGTCGAGAACCTGCAAAAGGAGACCCGCGGCATAAACGATCTGCGTCGTCAGATATCCGCGCTCGGAACGCCGAATATCGGCGCTATCGAGGAATTTGAGCGCGTTAACACCCGCTATGAATACCTCACCGGTCAGCGCAGCGATATTGAAAAGGCGAAAAAGGACCTGCTTGGCATAATAAACGATGTTACCACCGAGATGAAAGAGGTATTCCTCGGTCAGTTCAGACTCATCGACGAAAACTTCAGAGAGACATTTCTGGAGCTTTTCGGCGGCGGCAAGGCATCCGTTATACTCGAGGACGAGTCCGACCCGCTCGAGTGCGGCATAGAGATAAAGGTTCAGCCGCCCGGCAAGGCGGTGTCGAACATAAGCCTGCTGTCCGGCGGAGAAAAGGCGTTTGTCGCTATTGCACTTTACTTTGCGATACTCAAGGTGCGCCCGACCCCGTTCTGCGTTATGGACGAGATAGAGGCGGCTCTTGACGAGGCAAATGTCACGAGATACGCCGATTATATGCGCAAAATATGCGATAAAACGCAGTTTATAGTAATAACCCACCGCCGCGGCACTATGGAGGAGGCAGATCACCTCTACGGTGTCACGATGCAGGAAAAGGGCGTTTCCAAGGTCATAGAGCTTGACCTTGATCAGGCACAGCGTTCGATAGAAAACGACTAAGGAGGGCAACATGGGCTTTTTTGATAAAATGTTCTCCGGTCTTACAAAGACCCGCAAGAACATCGAAGAACTCGAAGAGGTGTTCCGCAACTATGACATAGACAGCGAGGATTTCTACGATGAGCTCGAGGAAATGCTCATCATGGCTGATGTCGGCGGCGAAACGACGGCAAAGATCATGTACGACTATAAGCACATCCTGCTCAGATCGCGCATAAACCGCGGCAGAGACGCGAAGGCTGCGTTCGTTTCGTACATGCAGGATATGCTCGGTCAGATGGACACCGCGCTCAAGCTCGATACAAAACCGTCGGTAATCCTCATGGTCGGCGTAAACGGAGTCGGCAAAACGACGACTATAGGAAAGCTTGCCGGAAGTATGACCGCCGAGGGCAAAAAGGTGCTGCTGTGCGCGGGCGACACATTCCGTGCCGCGGCAGCCGAGCAGCTCGGCATATGGGCAGAGCGCTCCAGCGCGGACATAGTGCGCCATGAGGAGGGCAGCGACCCCGCCGCCGTCGTGTATGACGGTATATGCGCAGCCAAGGCGCGCGGAGCGGATGTCGTTATAATCGACACCGCCGGCAGACTTCACAACAAGGCAAATCTCATGAACGAGCTCAATAAGATAACGCGCGTTGTGCGCCGTGAGCTGCCGGAGGCGGATGTTGAAACGCTCATGGTGCTCGACGCCACCACCGGTCAGAACGGACTTATCCAGGCAAAGCAGTTTCTCGAGACTGCCGGCATAAGCGGCATCGTTCTTACAAAGCTCGACGGAACGGCAAAGGGCGGCATCGTTTTCGCAATTTCAAACGAGCTGAAGCTGCCTGTCAAGTATGTCGGCGTCGGCGAGGGCATAGACGATCTTATCCCGTTTAACCCCAAGGAGTTTGTGGAGGCGCTGTTTAAATGATGAAGCTCATATTGGCAAGCAACAACGCTAAAAAAATGAAGGAGCTGCGCGCTATCCTTTCCGATATGGATGTTGAGATACTGTCCCAGCGCGAAGCCGGATGCAATTTCGAGGTTGATGAGACCGGAACGACCTTTGCCGAGAACGCGTATCTCAAGGCAAAAGCAGTGTTCGACGCGACCGGTGAGGCTACCGTTGCGGACGACTCGGGGCTTATGGTCGAGGCTCTCGGCGGTGAGCCGGGCGTTTATTCCGCGCGCTATGCTCCCGGAGGGCACGATGCCACCGATAAGGAGCGGTACGAATACCTGCTCAAAAAGATGGGCGATACCGAAAACCGCAAGGCAAAGTTCGTTTCGAGCATATGCTGCCTGCTGCCCGACGGCAGGATCATCCGCACCGAGGGCGAGTGCCATGGCCGGATACTCACCGGGCCCTGCGGCGAGGGCGGCTTCGGCTACGATCCCGTATTCATGCCCGACGGATATGATGAGAGCATGGCTCAGCTCGGGACAGAGGTAAAGAATAAAATATCACACAGAGCCCATGCGCTCGCAAAATTCAAAGAAGAACTGAGGAAAACCGATGGCATTGACAAGTAAGCAGAGAGCCCAGCTTCGTTCCATTGCGATGACTGAGGACACGATAATCCAGATAGGCAAGGGCGGCATAACCGAAAATACGCTCACGCAGGTAAAGGACGCGCTCAAGGCCCGCGAGCTCATAAAGGGCAGAGTGCTTGAAAACAGCCTTTTGACTGCGCGCGAGGCGGCCGATGAGCTGGCGGAAAAGTGCGCGGCTGAGACAGTTCAGACTATAGGAAGTAAGTTCGTGCTGTATAAACGCAATGAAAAAGAGCCTAAAATAGCTCTTGTAAAAGATAAGAAAAAATGAAAATAACTATCTACGGCGGCAGCTTTAACCCGCCGCACTGTGGTCACATTGAGGCAGCCCATGCCGTTCAGGAACGGCTTGAGCCTGATAAAATGCTCATAATACCGGCGAGCATCCCACCTCATAAGGACCTTGCCGACGGAAGTCCGGATGCCGCCGAGCGTCTTGAGCTCACGCGGCTGGCGTTTGCGGACATTCCGAATGCCGAGGTGTCGGACATTGAGATTAACCGCGAGGGCAAAAGCTATTCAGCGGACACGCTCGAGCAGCTCATGAAGCTTTATCCCGATGCGGAGTTTACCTTCGCAATGGGCAGCGATATGCTGCTTAGCTTTGAGCAGTGGTACCGGTTCCGCTTCCTGCTTGAGAATATGACGCTCGGCGTTTTCTGCCGCAACGAGGGCGAGGACGCGCGCGTTATGCAGCAGGCGGAGTATCTGAAAAAGACCTACGGCGCACGGTGCGTTTTCATAAACCATGAGCCCAAGCCTATGTCCTCGTCGGATATTCGGAGCATGCTGCCTGAACGCAGGGGAGCTTCGTATCTGCCCGAGGAGGTCTATGCCCGCATAATCAAAAACGGCGACTACGGCGCTCGGCCGGAGCTGTACTGGCTGCGGGAAAAGGCGTATGCGATGCTCAGCCCCAAGCGCGTTGCCCATGTGGTCGGGTGCGAGGCTGAGGCTGTAAACCTCGCCATGCGCTGGGGCGAGGATCCCGAAAATGCCGCGGAAGCCGGAATACTGCATGATATTACGAAAAAACTTGTATTATCCGACCAATTGATATTGTGCCGCAAGTATGGTATTATAAACGACACCGCAGAAGAGGAAAATGTAAAGCTTCTGCACGCAAAGACCGGCGCGGCGATAGCAAAGGATCTTTTCAACATAAGCGATGAGGTCTACGATGCCATCCGCTGGCACACCACCGGCAAACCGGATATGACACTGCTTGAAAAGATAATCTATATGGCGGACTATATCGAGCCAAACAGAGATTTTGAGGGCGTGGAGAAGCTTAGAAAGCTCGCCTACGAGGATCTCGATAAGGCGATGGCACTGGGGCTTGAAATGAGCCTTGAAGACATAAGAAGCTATGGGCAGGAGCCGTACTACGCGACTGCCGAGGCGTATGAATGGTACGCAAAGTATACAAATACACAGTAATAACGGCAGGGGTGCCGGTAGAGAAGGGAACAATGATATGCAGCTATTTGGAGGCAAAAAAGGCGGAAAGCACTCCGGTAACGGCAGTGGCAGAGGATCTGCCGCCAATAACAACGATTATTACAACTATGATTATGCCAAAAAGAGCGCGCCTGTAAAAAGCGATAGCGCTCCCAAGGCGAAAAAGCCTGCTGGAAAGCAGAAAAAGAAGGGTAAGGCGGGTAAGGTCATCCTTATAATCCTGCTGTGCATTGTACTGCTGCTTGCGGCGGCATATGTCTATGTCGAATTTTTCATGAGTGCCCCGACAAGCGATAATAAGGGCATCAATAACAACGATAATAAAGGCGATCCCGCAGAGGTCGTAGAGGGCAGAAAGCCCGGAGTGTATACGATACTCGTCGCGGGCGTCGATGTTGTCAGCAATAATACCGACACCATCATGATCGGGCGGCTCGATACCGTAAACCACACGCTCAATGTCGCCAGCATCCCGCGCGACACGCTCACTAACATCAAGCACGAGGTCAAAAAGGCAAACTCGGCTTACCACTATTCCGCATACTACTCCGGCGTAAAGAGCAGCTCCTACTACGGCTGCGACCCGATAGCCACCATGCGCGAGGAGCTCATCCAGTCGTTCCTCGGCTTTGATGTTGACGGTTATGTCCTCGTCAATATGGAGGCAGCCGAGAAGGTGGTTGACACCATCGGCGGAGTGCAGTTCGATGTTCCCCCCGGAATGGACTATGACGATCCCACTCAGGATCTGCACATCCACATTCCAGAGGGCGCTCAAAAGCTCACAGGCGAGCAGTTTGTCCAGCTCATGCGATTCAGAAGCGGCTATGCCGGCGGCGATATCCAGCGCATCGACATGCAGCACGAGCTGCTTATGGCGGTAGCAACCCAGATGCTCAGCCTTAAGAACATCCCCAACCTCAGCGAGGTCATTAGCATTGTCACCGACAACATGAAAACGAGCCTCTCCACCGAGGATATGCTCTACTACGCCAAGGAGTTTTTAAAGCTCGATAAGGATAACATCAAGTTCATGACCATGCCCGGCGACACCAACGGCAGCGTGTTCGGCTCAAGCTATGTGTTCTGCGATATAGACGCATGGCTCGACATGGTAAACGAGTACCTCAACCCGTGGGAGACCGATGTCACCTGCAACAATGTTGACATCGTGACCTATAAAAACGGAAACTTCTATTCCACAACGGGCGAGCTCAAGGGCGGGGTGTCCTCGTTCCTGAACTACAGCTCGTCGAGCGCTATGGGCTCGGCGACGGTCTACCCGTATACGGGAAGCACAACAAGTAATACCGACAGTAAGGATGATAACCGATGATGACACCAGATGAAGTCGTAAAGATAGCGGCAAAAGCTCTCAGCGACAAAAAAGGCAAAGACATAAAGGTCCTGAAAACCGATAAGCTCACTACCCTGTGCGATTATTTCGTTATCTGCACGGGTACATCCTCAACGCATATAAAATCACTTACAGACGAGATCGACAAGCAGATGAGCGAGGCTGGCGAGCCTCCCATCCGCCGCGAGGGTTATCGCAGCGGAAGCTGGGTGCTTCTCGACTTCGGCTGTGTCGTGGCTCATGTGTTCACCGAGGAAGCCAGAGACTTCTATAATCTTGAGCACCTGTGGTCCGACGCTGAGGAGATCGAGCTCTCATCCCTTATAGGCCCCTGCTAAGGGGCATTCCGGACACAAAAATTACTATAAGGGAGTTACTAACAATGAAATACGATTTTGCAGCAATTGAAAAGAAATGGCAGGCTATCTGGGAAGAGACAAAGCCCTACGCGGCAGTCACCGGCGACACCACCCGCCCCAAGTTCTACGGACTTATAGAGTTCCCGTACCCATCCGGTCAGGGACTTCATGTCGGTCACCCCAGACCGTTCACTGCCCTTGATATAGTTTGCCGCAAAAAGAGAATGGACGGCTATAATGTTCTGTATCCCATCGGCTTTGACGCTTTCGGTCTGCCGACGGAGAACTATGCCATCAAGACCCACATACACCCCGCAAAGGTCACCGAGCAGAACATAAAAACATTCACATCTCAGCTCAAAATGCTCGGCTACGGCTTTGACTGGGACCGCGTTATCGACACCACCGACCCCAAGTACTACAAGTGGACTCAGTGGATATTCCTCCAGATGTACAAGCACGGTCTGGCATATAAGACCACCATGCCCGTCAACTGGTGCACCTCCTGCAAGTGCGTTCTTGCAAACGAGGAGGTCGTTGACGGTGTGTGCGAGCGCTGCGGCAGCGAGGTCATCCGCAAGGAGAAGAGCCAGTGGATGCTGGGCATCACCAAGTACGCTCAGCGCCTAATTGACGATCTCGACGATGTTGATTACATCGAGCGCGTCAAGATCCAGCAGCGCAACTGGATCGGCCGTTCCACCGGCGCTGAGGTCACCTTCAAGACCAATATCGGCGACGAGGTCACCGTTTACACCACCCGTGCCGACACGCTTTTCGGCACCACCTACATGGTCATTTCTCCCGAGCATCCGCTGCTCGATCAGTGGAAGGACAAGATAGCAAACTGGGCTGAGGTCGAGGCGTATCAGAAGGAAGCGGCAAGAAAATCCGACTTCGAGCGCGGTGAGCTCAATAAGGACAAGACCGGCGTTCGTCTTGACGGCGTTGAGGCTGAAAACCCCGTAACGCATAAGATGCTGCCGATGTTCGTGTCCGACTATGTCCTCATGGGCTACGGTACCGGTATCGTCATGGGCGTTCCGGGACATGACCAGCGCGACTGGGAGTTTGCCACAAAGTTCGGCCTGCCCATCGTAGAGGTCGTTGCCGGCGGCGATGTCACTAAGGAGGCGTTCGTCGCAAAGGACGACAGCGCGATAATGGTAAACTCTGGTTTCCTCAACGGCATGACCGTAAAGGAAGCCATCCCCGCTATGAAGAAATATGTCGTCGAGCAGGGCATAGGCAAGGAGAAGGTAAACTACAAGCTGCGCGACTGGGTATTCTCCCGCCAGCGCTATTGGGGTGAGCCTATCCCCATGGTAAACTGCCCGAAGTGCGGCTGGGTGCCCGTTCCCGAGGAGGAGCTCCCGCTGCTGCTGCCCGATGTTGAGAACTATGAGCCGACCGATAACGGCGAGTCTCCTATCGCAAAAATGCGCGATTGGGTCGAGACTACCTGCCCGAAGTGCGGCGGCAAAGCCGAGCGCGAGACCGACACCATGCCCAACTGGGCTGGCTCGAGCTGGTACTGGCTCAGATATATGGACCCGCACGATGATAATGCGCTCGTTTCCAAGGAAGCGGTGGATTACTGGGGTCCCGTCGATTGGTATAACGGCGGCATGGAGCATACAACGCTTCATCTGCTCTATTCCCGTTTCTGGCACAAGTTCCTGTATGACATCGGCGTTGTTCCGACCAAGGAGCCGTATGCAAAGCGCACCAGCCACGGCATGATCCTCGGCGAGGGCGGCGAGAAGATGTCTAAGTCCCGCGGCAATGTCGTTAACCCGAACGATATTGTAAACCAGTACGGCGCGGACACCCTGCGTATGCACATCATGTTCATCGGCGATTTTGAGAAAGCCGTTTCGTGGTCGAACGAAGCCGTTAAGGGTTCCAAGAGATTTCTTGACCGCTGCTGGAACCTCATGGACATGGCGTCCGACGACGAGGGCTACTCGGATAAGAACGAAGCCATCATCCACAAGACCATCAAGAAGGTCGGCTCGGATATTTACGAGCTGAAGATGAACACCGCTATCGCGGCTCTCATGACCATGGTCAATGAGTTCTACGCAAACGGCTGCACCAAGGGCGAGGTGAAGACCCTCATCCTGCTGCTGAGCCCCTTTGCGCCGCATATCACCGAGGAGATGTGGGAGCTCATGGGCTTTGCCGCAAAAGAGGGCAAGATGGCAATGCAGATGCGCTGGCCCGAGTATGACGAGACAAAGACCGTTGACGCCACCCGCGAGATGGCAGTTCAGGTAAACGGCAAGCTCAAGACCACCATCACCGTGCCTTCCGACTCCGAGGACAGCGTCATTGTTGACACCGCCTGCGCCGACGAGAAGATAAAGCGGCTCATGGAAGGTAAGCAGCTCGTTAAGACTATCGTCGTAAAGAATAAACTTATCAATCTTATCATAAAGTAAAGGTTGACATTGAGCAGAGAAATTAGTATAATATCAGTCGTTAAGCCATGAATTTGGCCCTTAAAGCGCCGAAAGGTGTTAATGGAGGGAGTGAAATAAATGTCTGAAGTCTATGTCAAGGAGAACGAATCTCTGGACAATGCTCTTAAAAGATTTAAGCGCAGCTGTGCCAAGGCGGGCGTACTTGCCGATCTTAGAAAGAAGGAGTACTACCAGAGCCCCAGCGTAAAGCGCCGCAAAAAGAGCGAGGCAGCACGCAAGAACAAGAATAAGCGTTACTACTGATAACGCAAGTAAAATTCCGCATCGAATGATGCGGAATTTTTTTATGCTCAGGCAGCTTTTTGCATGGTCAACAGAGCGTTTATTGACTTTTATGGTAGAATGGAAATAAACTGGATTTACAAACGAAAGGAGGAAGCAGCATGGAGATGAACAAAACAGGGAGGCTTATCGAGCAAATGAGAAAGGAAAAGAATATGACTCAGGCAGATCTTGCCGATGCCGTCGGAGTGTCGAAGCAGGCGGTGTCCAATTGGGAGCGCGGCAAGCGCTTTCCCGATGTTACGCTCATCGAGGACCTTTCGCGCGTGCTCGGCGTAAGTCCGGCGGAGATAATCCGCGGCGAAAGAGCGCCGGAGTCGAGCGTCAGCGCTCCAGAGGTTACGCAGCTCGTTTTCGAGGCACTGAGCGTGCAGAGGAAGGAATTAAACCGAAGATGGCGGCTCATAGCGCTCATGCTCGTTGCGCTGACGGCGATGCTCTGCCTCGGCTGGGGCTATTCGTTCTTTCTTGACAGGTTTATACTGCTCAACTTCGACTTGCGCAATCTGCCCCCTCTGCTCATTGCAGCAGTGTTCGGCTGCGCCGTTCGCTATTTCAGCGCCGACAAGGAGACATTTTACAGATACTCGCTGACGGCCATGACGGTATGGATAGTCTGCGAGGCATTTGCCGCGATAGGCTTTAAAAACGAGGCGGTCGCCGAGGTGGCTTTCGGTCTTGTCTACGCCTGTGCCGTCGCCGCAATTTATATCCTCTGCGGACTTATCGGCGCGTGGCTTACGCACTGTGTGCTCCTGCTTGTTAAGCGGAAGAAAAAATGATCTGACAATAAAAATGACCCACCTTGCGCTATCGTCGCAGGGTGGGTGATTTTCATATTTCGCTGAGAACGGCGCACACTCCGTCAAAAGCCTTTTGCGCAGCAAACCGCACATTTTTCTCGAAGCTCCCGAGTCCGGCTTCATCCTCGGTGTCCGATATTGCCCGCACGCAGTTAAACGGAACGCTCAGCAGGAAGCACGCGTGAGCCGCAGCTGCAGTTTCCATGTCGCAGCATAGGGGGTCAAAGCGCTCGACTATGCTCTCCCGACCGTCGTCGGTTATAAAAACATCGCCCGTTACGGTCCTGCCGCATTTCATTCCGGCAGCCCGACCGATCCCGACAATATCCTGTGCGCACAAAAAGTCGGGATCTATGCTGCTTGGATGGTAGTCTGTTATAAGCTGTGCCGTGAGATCGTGGTAGATGCAGTCCGTTATCATAACACAGTCGCCTATGTGCAGCCCTTTGGCGATAGCTCCGGCGGCGCCGGACATTATAACGCGGCTGCATCCCAACTCGCGCACGAGCAGAGCCGCGCCCATGGCGGCGTTTACCTTGCCCAAGCCGCAGAACACTGCGGCAATATCCTGCCCGCACAGCCTGCCCTCGATGTGTTTTGCGCCGCACATTGCTTTTTCACCGCAGCCGAGAGCCGTTTTGTACGGCTCAAACTCGGGCTCGCAAGCGCAAAGTATGCCTATCTTCATCATTCTACCTCCCAAGGCAGCTCAACGAGAGTATACTCATGTCCGACGCTCGGCAGAAACTTTTCGGTTATGTCCGCCGTTTTTATCCTCAGCGTCGAGGTGTTTATGCAGGGGTGGCAGCCGATGTATTCGTCGTTCAGAAGATCCTTGTCGATGATAAGATGCACTCTGCCGCCGTCGTTGAGAAGCCCGAGAACGCTCACAGAGCCGGGAGTTATGTCCAGAAGCTCCTGCATATGCTCGGGGGATGCAAACGAAAGGCGCGCCGTGCCGATCTGCTTTGACAGCAGCTTGGTCTTGAACGGCTTATCGCCCGGCATAAGCAGCAGATAAAACTCGGTCTGCTGACGGTTTGTAAGAAAAAGATTTTTGCATATCTCGGCGCCGAGCGTAGCCTCTATCTCGTGGCAGGCTTCGATGGTGTCCGCATGCTCGTGGTCAACGCCGGCGTATTCAATGCCGAGGGCATCGAGCGCATCGTAGCATTTTTGCTCCTTGGGGAGCCTTTTTTCGGCATCGGCGGGTCTGCCGGTGCGCAGTGAACCAATATCCATAGTGCTTTACCTCTTGTTAGACGGCAGCCAGATGCGATTTTTCTCTGCTGCCTTGATAAGCTCGTCCCTGAAATCTGGGTGAGCGATGTTGATAAGCGCGTCGGCGCGCTCCCATGTGGTCAGACCTGCGAGGTTTACCACACCATATTCGGTGGCAATGTAATATGCCAGCGAGCGCGGCGTTGTGATAATATCGCCGCAGAAGCTCGGAACTATGCGGCTGTGCATAACGCCATCCCTGCCGGTGTGCGTGCTGCTCATGCAGATAAATGCCTTGCCGCCGCGCGCCATGGACGCACCGCACACAAAGTCGAGCTGACCGCCGGTGCCGCTTATCTGCCTCGTGCCGGAGCTCTCGGAGCTTATCTGACCGTACAGGTCGGCAGCGATGCACGCGTTTATCGACACCATGTCGTCGTTCTGAGCTATCACATATGGGTCGTTCACATACGAAAGGGGATAGCCCTCGTAATCGGGGTTATCGTTGAGCCATTCGTTGAACTCATGGCTGCCTATGGCAAGCCCGAGAACGCCCTTGTTCGGATGCAGCGTCTTTTTGGCGTTCGTGAGCTTTCCGGCTTTGAACATGGAAAGATAGCCGTCCGAGCACAGCTCCGTGTGCATTCCGAGGTCTTTAAGGTCGCTTTCGGCTATGAGCTCACCGAGCGCGTTCGGCATACCGCCGATGCCGAGCTGAACGCACGAGCCGTCCTTTATGTACGGCAGCAGGAGATTAGCTATCTGCACATCCGTTTCCGTAGGCGCGGGGTTCGGCATCTCGAAAAGGGGCGCGTCGCCGCTTTCAACGATGTGATCGACCTCGGAAATGTGTATCTTTGCGTCAGCACTCCCGCGTATGCGCGGGATATTGCGGTTTACCTCGACTATGACTATGCGCGAGTTATCCGCTATGCATTTTGACATACCCAGCGAGGGACCGAAGTGGAAATAACCCTCGTCGTCCATGTCGGAAACGGTGACCATGCACACATCCGAGGTGAGAAAGTTCTTGTAGTACCACGCGAGATTTCTGAACACCATCGGCTCAAAAAATGCCCTGCCTTTGTCGCACATTCTGCGCTCATAGCCCGAGCAGTGCCATGTGTTGTATACAAAATGCTCCATCTCGGGGTCGCACTCGACTACCTGTATCGGTCCGAAAATGAGATCGCCGCGTATCTTAACACCCTTGAGCTCGTCCTTTCTTTTCGCAAGCGCTGCATCACACTTTACCGGAAAGCCGAGATTTGATGTGTATTCGACCCAATCGCCGCTTTTGACGCACTTTACCGCGTCCTCGGCGCTTTTAAGCTTTGCGTTATATTCATTCAAAAAGCCCATATAAGACCTCCTGCGCTGTTTTGCTTATTATCGCATATTTTGTCTTTCCGTGCAACTTGTAAAAGCTTGCGCAGGGGTATATAATTATTCTGATTTTATGTTTTTTGAGGTTTAAATATGAGGCTGTGCAGCGAGAAAGAACTTGATATATCGAAAACCTTTGAATGCGGTCAGTGCTTTCGCTGGAACCTTGGCGCGGACGGCATTTACCGCGGCGTTGTCGCGGGGCATTACGCGGAGGTCTCGACGCATGACGGCTCGGTTTACATAACATCAGATGCGCCCGATGAGCTGTGGTCGGAGTATTTCGATTTATCCACAGATTATGCCGCCGTGAGCAAAGCCTTCACCGGCGAGTATCTCGAAAAGTGCACCGAATACGGCAGCGGCATACGCATTCTCCGTCAGGACGGCTGGGAAGCGCTGTGCTCGTTTATCATATCCCAGTGCAATAACATAAGCCGCATAAAGGGCATCGTTGAGCGCCTCTGCGAAAACTTCGGCGATAAGCTGCCGAACGGCGAGTATTATACATTCCCGAGCGCGCATGTCATAAGCCTTTTAACGCCGGATGACCTGTCCTGCATCAGAGCGGGCTACAGGGCGGAGTATATAATAGCTGCGGCACAGGCTGTGGAAAACGGGGAGATAGACCTCGCAGCTCTCAGAGCGTGCGACTACCGTCAGGCGATAAAGACCCTGCGTACAATACGCGGAGTCGGAGAAAAGGTCGCAAACTGCGTCGTGCTGTTCGGGCTTTGGCACATGGAAGCGTTTCCGATAGATGTCTGGATGCGCCGCGCGCTCAAGGAAAACTTCCCGCCCGATTTCAAGCCCGAGAGTCTCGGCGAATACGCGGGGCTTGCCCAGCAATACATATTCTTCTACGCCAGAAGCATGGGGAGAGAAAAATGAAATATAAACTGCTTGCCGCCGACATGGATGCGACGGCGTTAAACTCAAAAAAGGAGCTCACTCCGGTCACCGTCAGCGCGATGGAGCGGGCGATAGCGCAGGGCAAGGTGGTTGCGTTTTCAACGGGACGCAGCATCAGCCTCGTAAAGCCCTATATAGACCTCGTGCGCGGTATGCGCTATGCCGTTACCGGCTCAGGAGCCTCGGTCATAGATACCGTGACATGCGAAAAGCTGCTGTACGAGACCATTGACCCCGAGACGGTAAAATACATTGCCGCCCGCGCCGCCGGCTATGTTATGCCTATATTCTTCATAGACGATAAGACATACAGCAGCTCGTGGTGCGTTGATAACTGCGCGGACTTCGGGCTGAACGCGTATGAGCCGATATACCGCTCACAGATGAACCTTGTGGACGATGCCTTTGCGTTTTTCATGTCCGATCCAAAGCCGGTGGAAAAGCTCAACCTGTTTTTTGCCTCCGACGGCGAGGCGGATGCGGTGTATGAGCAGATAAAAACACTGCCCGTGCGTTTTACGAGCAAAACGGAGCGCTCACTTGAGATAAACGCAAGCGGCGTGAGCAAGGCCAAGGGACTGAAGGCACTGTGCGCAAAGCTGGGGATAGACATGAGCGAGTGCATCGCAATAGGCGATGCCCAGAACGATGAAGAAATGCTCGCCGCCGCCGGATTGAAGGCTGCAATGTCAAACGGAAGCGCGCGTGTAAAAGCCATTGCCGATGTCATCGCGCCCGATTGCGACAGCGACGGTGTGGCAACCATAATTGAACAATATTTGCTTGATTAGATAAACGGATTATAGTATAATGAACCAATTAGGAGTGAGCGGTATGAATGATAAAATATTAAAGCTCAAGCAGTGGATAGACGATAGCGACAATGTTGTTTTCTTCGGCGGAGCCGGAGTATCGACTGAAAGCGGCATACCCGACTTTCGCAGCGTTGACGGACTTTATAACCAGCAGTGGAAATACCCGCCCGAAACGATACTCAGCCACTCGTTTTTCGTTAAATATCCGGAGGAGTACTATCGCTTTCACCGTGAAAAGCTCGTCATAGACGGGGTAAAGCCCAATGCCGCGCATTTAAAGCTCGCCGAGCTCGAAGAAAAAGGCAAGCTGCGCGCGGTAGTAACTCAGAATATCGACGGGCTGCATCAGGCAGCCGGCAGCAAAAAGGTGCTGGAGCTCCACGGCAGCATTCTGCGCAGCTATTGCAGCCTGTGCGGAAAGCCGTATCCCGCGGATAAAATGAACCATGGTCAGGGCGTGCCGCACTGCACCTGCGGCGGAGTTATAAGACCCGATATAGTTCTGTATGAGGAACCGCTTGACGAGAATGTCATAACCGAGGCTGTCCGTGTTATCTCCGAGGCGGAGGTGCTCATAATAGGCGGAACGAGCCTTAATGTGTATCCCGCTGCGGGACTTATAAATTATTACCGCGGAAATAAGCTTGCACTCGTTAACCTCAGCAGCACGCCTTATGACGATGAGGCGGACCTTGTTATAAACGAAAAGATCGGAAAGGTGTTTAGCCAGCTTTGAGTAGAATAGATGTAATGGGCGTCGGGTTTGACGATCTGACGCGGGATGAAGCGATAACCCTGTGCAAAAATCTCATAGAGGAGCACCGCGGCGCATATATGGTCACCCCGAATCCGGAGATAGTCATGGCGGCGTGGGATAATCCCGAGCTGCACAGGGCAATATGTGATGCAGACCTCGTGATACCCGACGGTATCGGAGTTGTAAAGGCGGCAAAGATACTCGGAACCCCGCTTAAAGAGCGCCTGCCGGGAATAGAGATAGGCGAGGCTATCCTTGAATATGCCTCGAATGTCGGCAAGAGCGTTTTCCTGCTCGGCGCAAAGCCCGGAGTAGCCGAGCTGGCTGCGCAGAAAATGCAGGAGATGTATCCCAAACTCAATATCTGCGGAGTAAACGACGGGTATTTTAAAGACGATGCCCCCGTTATAGAGAAGATAAATGCCGCAAAGCCCGATTTTCTCATGGTCTGCCTCGGCTTTCCCAAGCAGGAGCTCTGGATGGCTGAGAACGCACCCAAGCTCGATGTAGGTCTTATGGCAGGTCTCGGCGGCTCTCTCGATGTGTTTGCCGGAACCGTACTGCGCGCGCCGGAAAAGTGGCAGAGGATGAATGCCGAGTGGCTTTACCGCTGCATAAAGGAGCCGTGGAGATTCAAGCGCATCGCGCGCCTGCCGCTGTTTATCTTGAAAGCGATATGTAAAAGGATAAGGAAGTTTTTCAATGGAAAAGGGTAAACTCATCGTATTCGAGGGCATCGACGGCAGCGGCAAATCCGCTCACTACAAGCGCGTGTGCGCCCGCCTTGAAGCCGAAGGTATCAAATACAATCACATAGTTTTCCCCCGTTATGATAACGAGAGCAGCTCGCTCATAAGAATGTACCTCGGCGGCGAGTTCGGCTCAAATCCCGCGGATGTAAACGCTTATGCTGCATCGACCTTCTATGCCGTCGACCGGTTCGCGGCATACCGCACCGATTGGGGAAAAGCGTACGATTCCGGCGAGTTCATCCTCTCAGACAGATATACGACCTCGAATGCCGTGCATCAGGGCGCAAAGCTTGCCGACTGCGAGCTCGAGGGATTTTTCGATTGGCTGTATGACTTTGAATATGTCAAGCTCGGATTACCTCGGCCCGATCTTGTTATATACCTCGATGTCAATGTCGAGACCTCGCTTCGCCGTATGAAGCACCGTCAGGAAAAAACACACACAGCGGCGGATATTCACGAGAAGGATATTGCCTATCTTGAAAACTGCCTGCGCGTTGCGGATAAAGCCGCCGATTACTATGGCTGGACAAGGATACCGTTTGAAACGGACGGTGCCGAGCGCGAGATAGAGGAAAAGCACGAAGAGATATATTCCATTATCAAAAATGCTCTGTGATAAAAATACCCTGCGCGAGAAAAAGCACAGAGAAACGGCGGCACTCTCGGATGAATATATTGAAAAGAGCAACGCCGCCATACTCGAAAAGCTGCTGAAGCTTCCGCAGCTTGAGCAAGCCGGTACGGTTTTTGCGTATTGCAGCGTCGGCAGGGAGGTATCTACCAGCGAGCTTTTGGAGCTTTTGCTGCTGCGAGGACAGCGCACGGCACTTCCGGTGTGCGGGCAAAACGGCGCTATGGAATTTTATGTGCTCGAAAGCCTGCCGCAGCTATCCGCCGGAGCGTTCGGCATACCCGAGCCGCCGAGGTGCATTCCGGCAGTACCGTCGGCAAACGATGTAATGATCGTTCCCGCGCTGTGCTGCGATATGCATGGAAACCGCCTCGGTCACGGTGGAGGGTACTACGACCGCTATCTTGCAAGGCACGAGGTGTTCACCGTGTGCCTGTGCAGGGCAAAGCTCATTGAGAGCGCGCTCCCAACGGAGCATACCGATATTCAGGTAAATTTGGTCATAACGGATTAAAAAAGGAGCTCCTGAAGGAGCCCCCTTGAGCCTCACTCAGCAGCCGCAGCCGCAGTCGTTGCTGCCGCAGCCGCAGCCGCTGTTTCCACAGCCGCAGCTTCCACCGCAGTTGCCGCAGCCGAAGAAGAGGATGATGAGTATGAGGATTATCCAGATGCAGCTGTTGTTATTGTTGCAGAACATATATATGACCTTTCCCCGCGCTTGAAATTTCGCAGCTCGGTCCGGCGCGGCGGACTCACGACACGAAATTATCCGTTAGTATCGCAGCAGCGCTGCGTCTGTGATATACTATGCCGCTAAGGCAAATCAGGTTACAATCGGCAAAGGAGACTTCTATGGCTGATAAGAACAAAGATTTTGAAGAGCTCTTCGGCAAGAGCGATGACGACAGAACGAAAAAAATGAAAACCGTTCCCAAAAGCAAGCCACAGCAGCCGGAAAAGGCGGCTGCACCCGCGAAAAAGTCGGGAAACGGCGGCAGCGAGGTGAAAAACGGTTTTAGTGGCGGAATGCTGTATTTTCTGTTTGTCATAAGTGTGAGCGTCATTCTCGCCTGCCTCGCGTGGGCGGCGGCTACCGATGTTCTGGGCTTTAAATCGTCCGACACCGTTGCGCAGATAACCCTCGATAAGGACAGCTTCACCTACAAAGAGGTAGAGGTGAAGGATGATGACGGCAATACAAAGACCAAAAAGGTGCATTATGCCGACATGAGCTATGTTGCCGATAAGCTCAAGGAGCAGGGCATCATAAAATACAAGTGGCTGTTCAAGCTCTTCGGCGCCGTGTACAATGCCGATGAGAAGATAGACCCCGGCACATATGAGCTCAAGGCGGTCTATGACTACAAGGCGCTTGTAAAGAAAATGACCTCCGGCTCAGGCGCGATGGTCACGAAGAAGATAACCTTCCCCGAAGGCTACACCATGCGCCAGATATTCAAAAAGCTCGACTCCGAGGGCGTTTGCGATTATGACGAGCTCATGGACGCAGCGACCAACGCGACATTCAATTACTCGTTCCTTGAGGGCACCGAAAAGGGCGATCCCACCCGTCTGGAGGGCTTCCTGTTTCCGGATACCTATGAGTTTTACGAGGGAATGCCTGCGGCTACCGCTATAAATAAGCTGCTCGAGGGTTTTCATTATAAGATGACCGCAGAAATGCTCGAATGGCAGCAGGAAAGCGGCTATACCATGCGCGAGATAATAACCATCGCGTCCATGATAGAAAAAGAAGCCGCGACCGATACAGAGCGTTACACCATAGCTTCTGTTATCTATAACCGGCTTAACAAGGACTGGGCACTTCAGATAGACTCGACAACGCTTTATGAGTACCCTGACCATGAGGGTGCGCCCACGGCGGAGATGCTGTCTAAGGACAGCCCCTATAACACCCGTATCAGCAAGGGGCTCCCGCCGTCTCCCATATGCAGCCCCGGTATAGTTTCCATTAAAGCCGCGCTCAGACCCGACAGCACGAGCTATATGTACTATGCGCTGAACACCGAGACCGGCTCGCACGAGTTCTTTACCTCTGCTGACGCGTTCAACGCCTTTGTAGCAACTCAGAAGTATGACTGACAGAAAACCGGAACTGCTTGCACCGGCAGGAGACATGGAGCGCCTTGCTATGGCGCTCCACTACGGCGCCGATGCCGTGTATCTGGCGGGAAAACGCTTCGGAATGCGTGCCTCGGCGGGCAATTTCTCGATGGAAGAGCTTGCACAGGCGTGCGCGCTTGCGCATGAAAACGGCGCTGCGGTGCATCTCACCTGCAACACCCTCCCGCGCGAGGACGAGCTGAAAGCTCTGCCGGATTTTCTGCGCGAGGCTGAAAACGCGGGGGTAGACGCGTTTATAATTGCCGACCTCGGCGTTATGAAGCTGGCGGAACGCTATGCGCCGTCAGTTCAGCGCCATGTGAGCACTCAGCTCGGCGTTATAAACAGCGCAACGGCAAATGTGCTTTACAGCATGGGCGCGAGCAGGGTAGTGCTTGCGCGCGAAACTCCCATGAAGGATATTTTCGAGATCCGCGCGAACACACCGAAGGAGCTTGAGATCGAGGCGTTCGTTCACGGAGCCATGTGCGTTTCATTCTCCGGACGCTGTCTGCTGTCAAACTATCTCACGGGCAGAGACGCAAACCGCGGTGCCTGCGCGCAGCCGTGCCGCTGGAAATACAGGCTCGTTGAGGAAAAGCGCCCCGGCGAATACTTTGATATAACCGAGGATAACGGGACATATATACTGAACTCGCGCGATATGTGCATGATAGAGCACATACCCGAGCTCATAGCCGCCGGAGTTACGAGCTTCAAGATAGAGGGCAGGATGAAATCTGCCTACTATGCCGCGGCTGTCACGAACGCATATCGCCACGCTATCGACTGCTCCGCAGCAGGAGAGCCTCTGCCGCAGGTGTGGATAGAAGAGGTATATAAGCTCAGCCACCGCCCGTACTGCACCGGCTTTTACTTCGGAGACCCCGGTCAGCACTATGCCGAAACGAGCTACTATTCGCAAGCGGAGGTGTGCGCGGTCGTTGAAGAATGCGACAAAGACGGCAACGCCGTTTTGACACAGCGCAACAGGTTCTGCAGGGGCGATAAGCTTGAGCTCATGACAAATGATTCAGAGCCCGTGCCGTTCACGGCGGGGTATATGGAAAATGTCGATGGCGAGGAGATAACTTCAACGCCGCACGCCATGATGAAGTTTAAAATGAAGCTGCCCGCACCGTGCGGCAGACTGTCGATAATAAGAAGACTGAAATAGTGAAAGAGGAGAAGAGATATGAAAGCATACGGAGTAAATGAGCTCAGAGAAATGTTCCTGAGCTTTTTCGAGAGCAAGGATCACCTGCGCCTGCCGAGCTTTTCGCTGGTGCCGCAGAACGATAAATCCATCCTGCTCATAAACGCGGGCATGACCCCGATGAAACCGTGGTTCAAGGGTGAGCAGATACCCCCGAGAAAGCGCGTTTGCACCTGCCAGAAGTGCATCCGCACCGGCGACATCGACAATGTCGGTCACACCGCGCGCCACGGCACATATTTTGAAATGCTCGGCAACTTCTCCTTCGGCGATTACTTCAAGCACGAGGCTATCGCGTGGAGTTGGGAGTTCTTAACCAGCGAGCAGTGGGTCGGGCTTGACCCCAACAGGCTCTACCCCTCGGTATACCTTGATGACGACGAGGCATGGAACATTTGGCATGATGAGATCGGCATACCCGCAGAGCGCATATTCCGCTTCGGCAAGGAGGATAACTTCTGGGAGCACGGCGCCGGTCCCTGCGGTCCCTGCTCGGAGATATATTACGACCGCGGCGAGGAGTACGGCTGCGGTAAGCCCGACTGCACCGTCGGCTGCGACTGCGACCGCTATATCGAGGTCTGGAACAATGTTTTCTCGCAGTTTGATAACGACGGACACGGGAACTACACCGAGCTCAGCCAGAAAAACATCGACACCGGCATGGGTCTTGAGCGTCTTGCCGTTGTGTGCCAGGGCGTAAACTCGCTGTTTGATGTCGATACCGTTATGAACATCACCCACAAGGTGTCCGAGCTCACCGGCGCACACTACGGTCAGAGCGAAAAGCGTGATGTTTCTCTGCGCGTTATAACCGACCACATCCGCAGCGCGACCTTTATGATATGCGACGGTATCCTGCCGTCGAACGAGGGCAGAGGCTATGTTCTGCGCCGTCTGCTCAGAAGAGCAGCGCGCCATGGCAAGCTCCTCGGCGTAAACGAGCCGTTCCTTTACAAGGTCATCGACACCGTTATACATGAAAACGAGTGCCAGTACCCTGAGCTGCGCGAGAAGCAGGATTATATAACCCGCGTCGTTCAGAGCGAGGAGGCGAGCTTTGCAAAGACGATAGATGCCGGTATGCAGATATTCTCCGGCATTTTGCAGGAGCACAAGGCAAAGGGAGAAAGCGTTTTCTCCGGAGCCGATGCGTTCAAGCTCTATGATACCTATGGCTTCCCCGTGGATATGACCGCCGAAATGCTCGCCGATGAGGGCATGAGCGTTAATATGGACGAGTTTAAAGCTCTCATGGAGGAGCAGCGCGTCCGCGCCCGCGAAGCGAGAAAGGCTCTCGGCGACCTTGGCTGGGAGGGCATCGACTTCGGCCTTGATGCAACGCCCACGGAGTTTACCGGCTATGATAAGCTCAGCGATACCGCAACGGTGCTTGCCATCGTGAACGGCGATGAGCTCGCCGGTGAGATAAGCGAGGGCTGTGAGGGCATAATCGTTCTTGATAAGACCCCGTTCTATGCCGAAATGGGCGGTCAGCTCGCCGACAGGGGCGAGATAGGATTCAGCCTTGAGGATATAGAAAACGGTCAGTTCACCAGATTCATCGTAAACAATGTCAAGAAAGATAAGGGCAACAAGTACCTGCACTACGGTGTTGTGGAGTCCGGCTCCATCTCTGTCGGCGAGGAGGTAGTTGCCAATGTTGATCCAGAGCGCCGCAGAGCCATCTCCCGTGCGCACTCGGCAACGCATCTGCTGCACGCCGCACTGCGCAAGGTTCTCGGCGACCATGTGCATCAGGCCGGCTCGCTCGTCGATGTCGATGAGCTGCGCTTTGACTTCACGCATTTCAGCGCCCTGAGCGGCAAGGAGATAGCTGCAGTCGAGGATGCGGTCAACGATGCCATTCTTGAAGGCATGGACATAAGCGTTCGGGAAATGAGCCTTGAGGCTGCAAAGGAAAGCGGCGCAACGGCGCTGTTCGGCGAAAAGTACGGCGATGTCGTCCGCGTAGTCAAAATGGGCGATTTCAGCACCGAGCTGTGCGGCGGCACTCATCTTGACAACACCGCCAAGGTCGGCATGTTCCATATAACTGGCGAGTATTCCGTTGCAAGCGGCGTTCGCAGAATAGAGGCCGTTACCGGCAGACGGTATCTTGAAATGGCAAAGCACTCTTACCTCACCGTCGCCCGCGCCGCGGAAAGCCTGAAGGCAAAGCCGAGCGAGCTGCTTGCCAAGGCTGAGGGCTTTGTAAGCGAGGTCAAGAGCCTGCGCCAGAAGGTAGACAAGATGAAGGACAAGATGCTCGCTTCAGATGTGGAGAGGTTCCTCTTTGCCGCAAAGAAGATCGGCGATTTCCATGTCCTCACTGCGACCCGCACGGATCTCGACGCAAACGACCTCAGAAAGATCGGCGATTTCCTGCGCGACCGCGACCCGAAGATAGTAGCCGTTCTCGCGACCGCTACCGAGTCCAAGGTCACATTCGCAGCCTGCTGCGGCAAGGACGCAGTGGCAGCCGGTATAAAGGCGGGAGATATTGTCCGTGCGGTCTCCGCAGTGACCGGAGGTAAGGGCGGCGGCAAGCCAGATTCCGCAATGGGCGGCGGCACCGAGGTGCTCAAGATGGATAACGCCCTTGCGATAGTTGACGATCTCGTGGCTGAAAAGCTTGGAATTTAACAGGAGGTATTGGTATGAACGACTGTCTGTTTTGCAAAATAATCGCGGGAGAGATCCCCTCGACAAAGGTCTACGAGGATGAGAATGTGTTTGCATTCCGCGATATAAACCCGCAGGCTCCGGTCCATGTGCTGGTCCTGCCGAAGCAGCATATCTGCTGCGCCGATGAGATAAACGGCGAAAATTCCGATAAAGTCGCAAAGTGCTTTGAGGCGATCGCAAAGATAGCAAAAAGCGAGGGTCTCACAAACGGCTACCGCGTTGTAAATAACTGCGGCGAGGACGGCGGACAGACCGTCAAGCATCTGCATTTCCACCTCCTCGGCGGCAAAAAGCTGCCCGAGGGCATGGCATAAATAGTTAATAGCGTAAAAAAGCAGCGTTCTGCTGCTTTTTTGCGCATACGGAAGGTGTGGGAATGAGAGGTATACGCAAGCTTGCCATAGCGTGCACTGGCTATTGCGCGGCGGTTTTTATGTCGCACTATGTCATGTCGCGCACGCAGTTCGGTGCGGCAATGGCGCTGTGCGTAGTAATCGCACTGTCTGCACTGCTCGCCGAGGGCAATATGCGAAAGCGCGTTATAATATTCGCCGTTGCAGCGGCGGCAGGCTTTGCGCATTATGAGTTAAATTGCTGGCAGACCATAGATAAATGCGAAGGCTTCTTGGGTGAGAAGGTGCAGCTTTCAGCCCGCGTGACCGATTATCCGGACAGGCGCAGCAATGTGACGCTTATATATGTGAGGGTGACCGACGCGAGGTACCCGAATGTAAAAGCCCTAATGTTTGACTATTCCGACGGAGCATCCGACCTCCGTCCAGGAGACGAGATAAGCCTCACGGCAAAGCTCACGAGCGCAACCGAGCGCTATGGCGAGGATACCGATTCCAATATTTCAAAGGGCATTTACCTGTGCGGCAGCGTTTCGGGTGAGATAGAGCGAACCGGACGCTGGAGCGGCGCGTTTTTATACTTTCCCAAGTATATCGGCAACGCCCTGCACACTCAGATAGGCAGGCTTTTTCCGGACGATGTCTCGCATTTTATGAAGGCGCTGCTTGCAGGCTACAAGGGCGATTATTATAACGACGATAAGCTGTATTCCGCAATGAATATAGCGGGACTTGCCCATGTAGTCGCCGTTTCGGGAATGCATGTGGCGTTTCTCATCGGTGTGCTGCAAAGCGTTTTGGGAAAGACCCGCCGTTCGGGAATAATGTGCATCGCGCTTGTCTGGCTGTTTGTAATAATGGCCGGCTCGCCTCCGTCGGCGTTAAGAGCGGGGATAATGATAAGCATGGTGCTGCTCGCGCCCATAGCCGGCAGAATAAACGACAGAGCTACGATGCTGTCTTTTGCGCTGGCGCTTATTCTGCTTGCAAATCCGTTTGCAGCAGGAAGCGTTGCGCTTCAGCTCTCCTTCGGCGCGGTGGCGGGAATGTTCCTGTTTGCCCAGCCGCTTTATGTTAAAATGAGCGAAAAGCTGAGCTTTCCGAGACCGTTGGAACGCGTCGGCAGCTATATCACCGCAACGCTGTCAAGCTCGCTTGCCGTAACGGTTTTCACCGTGCCTCTCGTAGCGGTGCATTTCGGATATGTAACGCTTTTTGCACCGATAATGAACATCCTCTGCCTCTGGGCAATATCCATACTGTTCACCGGCGGCTTTTTGGTGTGCGCCATAGGGCTTATATCCGCTCCGGCAGCCATGCTTCCGGCGGGAGTGCTGGCATACCTTGTCCGCTATATTGCCGCCGTGGTAGAATATGCGGCTAAGCTTCCGTTTGCCGCAGTGTACACGGAAAACGGCTATGTGCTTGCATGGCTGATCGTATCATATGTGATGTTTGTCGTGTGCGCAGCCGTAAGGCGAAAGCGCAAGCTGACGCTTCTAGCCCCGACCGCCGCGTGCCTTGTGCTGCTGGCGCTCGTTTTTGTGCGCACCGATGCGGATATGCGCGCCGACACCGGAACGATAAGCGTTATGAGCGTCGGCAACGGACAGTGCATCGCGGTAACGCAGCGGGATAACTGCGTTGTCATCGACTGCGGCAGCCACGGAGTTATCACGAACGCGGGCAATATGCTCTCATCCTACCTCCATTCAATGGGGCATAACGATATTGATTATCTCGTGCTCACGCATCTGCACACGGATCATGCCACCGGAGCCGCGCGACTCATGGACCTCATGCGCGTAAAAATTCTTGTGCTGCCGGACAACGCCGCCGACACGAGTGCGGACGGTATGCTTGAGAAGCTCCTTGCCGCGGCGGACGAAAACGGCACCCAAGTAGTTTACATAACACAAGACAGCAAATTGACCGCAGGCGAGATAGAGCTGGATATTTTCGAGAGCTCCGAGCGCGGTAAGCGCAACGATAGCGGAATTATGTTAACCGTAAGCATCGGCGAATACGATATGCTCGTTACCGGCGATGTCGAGATGAGCGTTGAGCGCGAGCTCGTTTCAAAGCATGAGCTTTCAGGCACTGAGCTTCTTATCGTGCCGCACCACGGCTCAAAATATTCGTGCAGCGACGAGCTTTTAAACGCCGTTTCTCCGGATACAGCCGTTGTATCCACCGGATATAATAACTACGGGCATCCTTCGGATGAAACGCTTGAACGGCTCGACAGGCACGGCATAGAAACACTTCGCACCGATGAACTCGGGAGAATTATCATTCACATCACGGCAGGTGATTAAATGGCAAAGAGATCAAAAAACGAGGAAAAATTCAATTATAACGAAAGCGTGCGCAAGCTCAGAACTCAGGGACCGGAGAGGCTTTATCTCATATGGGGACCCGAGGACTACCTTGCCGAGCGCTTTTTTGAGGAGATAAAAAAGCAGTGTCTGACGAGCGATGCCGATGATTTCAGCTATCGCCGCATCGACGAGCGCGATTTCACGGCCTTGAGCCTGCGAGAGGCGGTAGACAGCGTGCCTTTTCTGTCCGAGCGAAGCCTTGTCGAGATCCGCGGAGCGGATATAAACAAGCTCAAGGAAGCCGACGAGGTAGCGGCGATACTTTCGGATATACCGGAGTACTGCACCGTCGTGTTTATGGCGCCGGTCGGCTTTGAGCCGGATAAGCGCCTGAAGCTGTATAAAGCCATAGCAAAGCTCGGCAGTGATGTATGCGTCAACGCGCAGAGCGGCGATATGCTCATAAAGTGGATAATAAAGCGATTCGCGGCGGCAGGGAAGGGTATAGAGCTCAACGCTGTGCAGCGGCTTATAAATGTAAGCGGCGGGCTTATGAACGGGCTCATTCCCGAGATCAATAAGATCGCATCCTATGTAAAATCGGACAGAGTAACCGAAGCCGATGTAAACGCCGTTGCCCATCATATCCCCGAGGCAGTCGTTTTCGACATGACCGAGGCGCTGGCAAACGGCGAGAACAACGCCGCGATGCGCCTTCTCGGAGAGCTTCTGGCGGATAAAAATAACGAACCGACGATGATACTTGCAATAGTCGGCAACCAGATGCGCAGGATGTACGCCGCGCGTGTAGCCATAGATTACGACCTCGGCAAAGATTATCTTATGAAAACGCTTGCGCTGAAATATGATTTCATAGCGAGCCGGCTTTTGGCGGCATCACGCCGGTTTTCAACACAGCAGATAAAATATGCCGTCGAGCTGTGCGCGGAAACCGACTACGCCATGAAAAGCACGAGAACCGATCCCACCGAGCTTTTGAAGGACTGCGTGATGCGCATAGCGTCGGGTGAGACCGGTGCATAGCGTATCCGAGGTAATAGTGGTTGAGGGGCGGTATGATAAGAACACGCTTTCTCAGATAATAGACTCCACCATAATCGAGACCTCCGGCTTCGGCGTGTTCAACGACAGGGAAAAGCAGCAGCTCCTGCGCACCCTTGCGCAGAAGCGCGGGCTTATCATTTTCACCGATCCCGACGGAGCGGGGCTCGTCATAAGAAATTTCATAAAGGGCTGCGTTGACCCCAAGCTCGTAAAAAACGCCTATATCCCCGAGATAGAAGGCAAGGAGCGCCGCAAGGCAAGAGCCTCGCGCGAGGGAAAGCTCGGAGTCGAGGGCATGAGCGAGGAGGTAATAATGCGCGCGCTCAGGCAGGCGGGAGCAACGATAGACGGGCAGAATAGGCAGCAGGGCGAGAAGATTACCATTGCCGATATGTACGCCAAGGGGCTAACCGGAGCGGCGGGCAGTGCCGCTAAGAGGACCGCTTTTCTCAAGAAAGCGGGGCTTCCGCACAAAATGACGGCTCAGGCGCTTTTGCAGGTGATAAACGCGCTCATGAGCCGCGAGGAGTTCCTTTCGGGAGAATATTAAAAACAGTGGCAATATACGACATGTTGTGTTATAATCGTTTGTCAGTAATAGAACTTGGAGGATAAATATATGAAATGCCCGTTTTGCGGATTTCTTGAAAGCAAGGTCATCGACTCCCGTCCTGCCGAGGAGGGCACGACCATTCGCCGCCGCAGAGAGTGTCTGGCATGCCAGAAGCGCTTCACTACATATGAGACCATCGAGCATCTGCCTTTGGTCGTTGTAAAGCGCGATGGTTCCCGCCAGCAGTTTGACAGAGTCAAGCTCATAAACGGCATGGTGCGCGCCTGCGAAAAGCGTCCGGTAACGCTCTCTCAGCTTGAAAAGATAGCCGACGAGATAGAGCAGGAGCTTCAGAGCGCGCTCGAGCGTGAGATCAGTACCGTTGAGATCGGCGAAATGGTCATGAAGCGCATAAAGGCGGTCGATGAGGTCGCGTATGTCCGCTTTGCCTCCGTTTACCGCAGCTTTAAGGACATAAATACATTCATGGAGGAGCTCACAAAGCTCCTGAGCGATAAGTGATCAGAAAATACTTCCGATGCTTATCTGCTCCATCGTCATAAGCGAGTTGAGCGTTTCCTTCAAAAGCCCGTAGGAGCCTGCCGCAGCGCCGGCATCCTCGGCGTAAATGTCGGTCTTTAACTGGAAAAACGCCTCGGTCGTAGAGTTTATCTCGCTGTGGCGGATGAAGATATGCGTGTAGCCGTCAAGCGAAAGCCAGTGCTCTGCGGCAGCGTCTATCTGCTGCCTGGCACTATCGAAGTCACCGGAAACGGCACTTTTGTATGCCTCGGTCACCTCGTCCGTCAGAGATCGGACCATCCGTTCGGTAACTCGGATGTTTATTAGAACTCCGGCGAACAGCAAGATAAGCAGCGCTCCGGCGACGATCTCCTTTTTCATGCTATCCCTCCCTTGTCTGGCAGAAAACGCTTCCGCTGTCTGACAGAGTGAGAATGTAAACATCCTCCGCGCCGGATATGTTCCGGCGTCTAAGCTCATTGACGAGCCAACGCCTGTCGCGCCCGAGCAGACGGAGATTGTTGTCAAGTATCCTGCCGTCGTTAATTATGATGTGAGCATAGCACTCATCCTGCCCCGCAACACTTAGCTGACCCGCGGTGGCGGGCTGACTGTCGCTTTTGAGTATTATGCTGAGCTGACCGTTCGTTTCAAGCACCGCGTAGGCTATCTGGCTTGCGTCGCTTTGCCCCTGAGCGCGCAGCTCCTGCATGAGCTCGTCTATCGTAAAGCGGTTGCGCTGCATTTTTTCGCGGTCTATCTTGCCGTTTTTAATTATTATTTCGGGCTTTCCGTAGGTGAACTTGCGAAGCCTTATGCACTTTAAGTTAAGCCCCGCAATGATTATCTCAAGGCAGAACATAATAGCTATAGGCAAAAGCCCGTTCAGAAGCGGGATGCCTATATCCTGCAGCGGCGTTGCGGCAAGGTCCGCAATGAGCGCCGCGACTATAAACTCGGAGATCTCAAGCTCTCCGAGCTGACGCTTGCCCATAAGCCGCATCGAAATGAGTATCGCAAAATATAGTATTACGGTGCGGATAAATATAATTGCCAAATATATCGCCTCCGCTTGTATTTTTACCTGCAAAGGCGCGAATTATCAGGAAAGGATGAATAACGATGAAGATCATTGTTGACAGTCGTGAAAAAATAAGCGCGTTGGCAGCTTCCATGATAGCCGAGCACGCCGAAAAGGTACCTGGCTGCGCAATGGCGTTCGCCTCCGGACGAACCACAAAATATGTTTACGATGCCTTGGCAGAGCTCAACTGCAAAGCGCTGAGCGGGTGTAAGGCGTTTACCGTCTGCGATTATGTCGGGCTCGACGCGGGCGATGAGCGCTCGTGCGCGTTCCGCCTCAACGAGGAGCTGTACTCCAAGGTCGGAATTACGGATATACATACTCCCACGCCGGAAAACGCCGCCGAGTTCGACGCTCAGATCGAGCAGTGCGGCGGTATAGAGCTTGCGGTGCTCGGCATCGGAACGAACGGACATATAGGCTTTAACGAGCCAGCAACGCCGTATGATTCCTACACCCATGTCGTTAAGCTCACCGACAGGACAAAGGCGAGAAAGGCCGAGCGCTTCGGCGGCGAGGAAAATGTGCCGGATAAAGCCGTCACCATGGGGCTCAAGACCATATGCGAGTCAAGAAATGTGATACTTGTTGCATTCGGCAAGGAAAAGACAGAGATCATCCACGAGCTTGTCTATGGCAAGACCTCGACCTATGTACCGGCTGCCATGCTTCAGATGCATATGAATATGACGCTTCTGCTCGACAGCGACGCTGCGGCAAAGCTTTAAGCTAAAGGAGAAAACAATGGGCAAATACTTCGGAACTGACGGATTTCGCGGTGAGGCAAATGTTGACCTGACCGTTATGCACGCCTTTGAGATAGGCAGATACCTCGGATGGTACTACGGCAAGGATAAAAAGACGAGAGTTGTTATCGGCAAGGACACGCGCCGTTCGAGCTATATGCTGGAGTCTGCACTGTGCGCGGGACTCACCGCCTCCGGTGCGGACGCGTATCTTCTCCATGTAACTACTACGCCGAGCGTTTCCTATGTCACCCGCGCGGATGATTTCGACTGCGGCATAATGATCTCGGCAAGCCATAACCCTTACTATGATAACGGCATAAAGCTCATAAACGGCAAGGGCGAAAAGATGGGCGACGAGGTACTCGACGCCATCGAGGAGTATATCGACAAGGCAGCCGCCGGCGAAAAGGACTCTCTCCCTTACGCAACTGGCGAGAAGATCGGCAGAACTGTGGACTATTCCGCCGGCAGAAACCGCTACATCGGCTTCCTCATTTCCCTCGCAACGCGTTCTTACAAGGGCAAAAAGGTCGGTCTTGACTGCGCAAACGGCTCAACATGGATGATGGCAAAGAGCGTTTTCGATGCACTCGGCGCGGATACATATGTTATCTCCAATAACCCCGACGGTATTAATATCAATGTAAACTGCGGCTCTACCCATATAGAGCAGATGCAGAAATTCGTTCTGGATAATAAGCTCGATGTCGGCTTTGCGTTCGACGGCGATGCCGACCGCTGCCTTGCTGTAGATGAAAAGGGCGGCATAATAACGGGCGATCATATCCTGTATGTCTGCGGCAAGTATATGCGCGACAGCGGCATTATGGGCGAAAAGAAGATCGTCACCACCGTTATGAGCAACATGGGACTTTACAAGGCGCTCGACGCCATCGGCATAGGATATGAAAAGACGGCGGTCGGCGATAAGTATGTCGCGGAGAATATGCGCGCAAACGGCTATATCCTCGGCGGCGAGCAGTCGGGACATATCATTTTCGGACGCCTTGCCAACTCCGGTGACGGTATACTCACCGCCATCAAGATAATGGAGGCAATGTGCGAGAGCAAGCAGCCGCTTTCTGCACTCGCGGCGCCGGTTGTCATGTATCCGCAGCTTCTTAAAAATGTCGTCGTCACCGATAAGGACGAAACCCTTGAGTGCGCCGAGGTAAAGAAGGCGGTTTCCGAGATGGAGCAGCAGCTCGGCGACGAGGGACGCATACTGCTCCGCAAGAGCGGCACCGAGCCTGTCCTGCGCGTTATGGCGGAGGCAAAAAGCAACGAAATGTGCGAAAGGTGCGTTGACTACATAATAGATGCCATGCATAAAAGCGGCAGACTTATCAAGGTGAAATAAGATGTATACGATAACTGATTTGCTCGATCTGAGCAAGACCATAGCCGCGGACCTCTTTAAGGATAAGATCTATCCGTGGGAGGCGCTTGCGGATATAAGCGATTTTATAATAAAGCTCGGCAACACGCTGCCCGAGGACGAGTATGAAAAGCGCGGCGAGAATGTCTGGATCGCGCGCGATGCAAAGGTTTTTCCCTCGGCATATATAGGCTCGCCCTGTATCATAGACCACGGCGCAGAGGTGCGCCACTGCGCATTTATCCGCTCCAGCGCGATAGTCGGCAAAAACGCCGTCGTCGGCAACTCCACCGAGCTTAAAAATGTCGTTTTGTTCGACGGAGTGCAGACTCCGCACTATAACTATGTCGGCGATTCGATACTCGGATACAAGGCGCATATGGGCGCAGGCTCGATAACATCAAATGTCAAGAGCGATAAAACGCTCGTAGTTATAAAAAACGGCGATGAGCTCATACCGACGGGGCGCAAAAAGGTCGGAGCGATACTCGGCGATAATGTCGAGATCGGCTGCAACAGCGTTCTCAACCCCGGCACCGTTCTCGGGCGCAGGGCAAGCGTTTACCCCACCTCGTGCGTGCGCGGAGTTGTGCCCGAGGACGGGATATACAAGAGCAAGGACGATATAGTTATAAGGAAATGAGAAAAACCCGCCGCGGCGGGTTTTTCAAATTATACGAGGTCCTTGTATTCTTCACAGTTCTGAACATTGTCGGGCGGGAAAAATTCCTCGACAGGGAAGCGTATGCGCCCGAACATCGTGCAGGGATCATCCTCGGACGAGCCGACGCATTCCTTGTCGGGCAGGCAATAGTCGTAAGCGGGGATAAGAAGCTGCGTTGAGCGCTCGAGGCGGATTATCGAAAACTGCCCCAGCGTTACATACACATGGCGCGTACCGCCGGTCACGGAGATCTCCTCGCCGAACGAATCGAGTATCGCCTGCGGAATATCGCGCTGATCAATACCCGGATCGGGCAGCGCTGTTTCGGCAAGGGACATATGCAACGCTATGGGATCCACCGCATCTACCTCGGCATAAGGCATACTGCCGGCACCGTCCGGTGTTCCGCTGCCGTCGGAGGAAAAGCTTCTGACCCTGCCCTCGGAGCCGAAGAGCATGACTCGCTTGTCGAATACAGCAAGCCCCGTAAAGCTCTGGTTTGCGGGGAATGTCTCGCCGGTTATCTTGTAGAAGTAGGTCACATCCACCGTGTAGTAGCCGCGGTTTAAGCATATCTCGCTTACCGAGACCTCACACTGCAAAAGCTGCGCACATTTGGGACGCACGCTGAATGCGCTCTCTATGTACGGAAGAGAGCTGACCGTGGGGTATACCCGCAGATCCTCAACGCAATCCTTGTCGCGGCAGGAATCCATTATCTTTCTTGTACTGATGCAAACGGCCTCTTTGATGCAGTCATTATCATTGACCGGACCGGGTACGACCCTGTCTGCCATAAATATACCTCCCAGAACGAGATTGAAGAAAAACTTCAGTACAGTCTATGCTGCGGGCATAAAAATGTGAAGATAATTGGATTTACAAAAATAAAAGTATGTATTATTATAGGTAGAGTGAGAAAGGAGACGGTGAAATGGATAAACGCGTATTGCTCATACTCATAGCAGCGGAGGTGCTGATATTTATTGCGATGTTGCTTGCCGACTTCGGCGTTATATCCACGGGTTCGCCGCCGCTGTCTCCCAAGGGCATCATACTGCATATAACTACAGTAGTTGTCATCATCATATGCATAAGGGCTTATAAAAGGGGCGAGTGATATTAATGGAGAGACTGGGTTTTATCCACGAAAAGCTTGACATCAAGATCCTTATACTTTTTATACTGCGCCGTCTGCCGGGCATAGTCGCGCCCATCGACCTTCAGGATTTCACTCAGCAGTGCGATGAGGGGTTCGGCTATTTTGAGTATTCCGACTGCCTTGCCGAGCTCATAGAGAGCGGGCTTGTGAATGAGGAGGAAAACGGGCTGAGCATCAGCAAGCGCGGCGCAAACGCCGTGGATGCCGTAGAAAGCAGCCTGCCGTATTCCGTCCGCAAGAGGGCTGAAAAGATAATCGCGCCCGAGGCCGAGCGCCGCCGCAGACTCGAAATGATAACCGCGCAGCACAGAATGCGGGAGAGCGGCTGCTTTGTAACACTGGCAATGTCTGACGGTAAAGGCGAGATAATAAGGCTCAATATCCTATCCTCGGGCGAGGAGCAGGCTCTCAGGATAGAAGAAAACTTCCGCGATAGGGCGGAGGATATATATTGCAAGATCATAGAGCTTCTTGATAAGCGCGACTAAGGGTAAAAAGCCGATAGACGGGAGGGAGATCCCTCCCGTCAGCTATGTGAAATCGGCTTTTATTATATTTTACAGATAAACCACAGGAGGAACACAATGGAAATCAGAATTCCGGATGGATACAAAAGTATCCTCAGCGTTTACGACACTCAGAAGGCGATAAGCCTTTTGAAACGGCTTTTCGAGGACAGGCTCGCCGCGCTTTTAAATCTCTACCGCGTATCGGCGCCTTTGTTTGTTGACTCCAATTCCGGACTTAACGATAATCTCAACGGCTACGAGCGCCCCGTATCTTTCGACATTCTTCGTTCGGAGACCACCGCTCAGGTGGTGCAGTCGCTTGCAAAGTGGAAGCGCCTTGCGCTCAAGCGCTATAATTTCTTCCCAGGCAAGGGACTTTACACCGATATGGACGCTATCCGCCGCGATGAGGACGAGCTTGACAACCTGCACTCGGTGTATGTTGACCAGTGGGACTGGGAGAAGGTCATTCTCCCGGAAAACCGCAATATAGATTACCTTAAGCTCACCGTTATGGATATAGTCAAGGCCCTGTGCGACACGCAGGATACCATGCAGGCGATATACCCGCAGCTCCAGTGCCTTTCAAAGCTCGAGAGAAATGTCACCTTCGTCACCTCTCAGGAGCTTGAGGATATGTACCCCGGTATGACCGCAAAGGAGCGCGAGAACGCGTTCACGCGCGAGCATAAAACAGTGTTCATCATCGGCATCGGCGGCGCGCTCAAGTCCGGCAAGCCGCACGACGGCAGAGCTCCCGACTATGACGATTGGTCGCTCAACGGCGATATACTGTTCTGGTGCGACTGGCTCGACTGCGCCATTGAAATATCCTCCATGGGCATCCGCGTTGACCCCGAATCGCTCGACAGACAGCTCAGACTTGCCGGCTGCGACGACAGGAGAGAGCTGCCGTACCACAAAATGCTCTTAAACGGCGAGCTGCCTCTGACCATCGGCGGAGGTATCGGTCAGTCCCGTGTTTCGATGCTTCTGCTCGGCAAGGCTCATATAGGTGAGGTGCAGGTCTCCATCTGGGATAAGCACACCGAAGAGGTATGCGCCGAAAAGGGAGTAATGCTACTGTAAGGCGCTACATAAACTTGCATAGGTGTTTTTATGGATATAATTGAACTTATAAAAGTAATAGTTCTCGGCATAGTCGAGGGCATAACGGAGTGGCTGCCCATCTCCAGCACAGGCCATATGCTGCTGGTGGATGAGTTTATCCACATGAATGTAACGCCTGAGTTTAAGGAGCTTTTCCTGTATGTCATCCAGCTCGGTGCGATCCTCGCCGTCATCATCCTGTTCTGGGACAAAATGTGGCCTTTCCAGAGCAAAAAGAAAAACGGCACGGTGATAAAAAAGGACACATTCATAATGTGGTTCAAGGTCGTCATTGCCTGCATACCCGGCTTTGCGGCGTACCTTGTCCTTGACTTTGTCGATAATTGCTATGTCGTCGCTGCGGCGCTTATAGTTTACGGTATCGCGTTTATTGTTATCGAAAACTGGAACAAGGGGCGCACTCCGCGAGTGAACACGCTTGAGGAAATATCCTATAAGGATGCTTTCCTTATCGGACTTTTTCAGGCGCTTTCCATCATTCCCGGCACATCCCGCAGCGGCTCTACCATAATCGGCGGACTTATCATCGGAGTGTCGCGCGTTGCGGCAGCAGAGTTTACCTTTTTCCTCGCGGTGCCCGTAATGGTCGGCGTATCGCTTTTAAAGCTGCTGGCTTTCGGCTTCGGCTTCACGAGCGCCGAGCTCATAACGCTTGCCGTGGGCTGCGTAGTTGCGTTTGCCGTGTCAGTCGTAGTTATAAAGTTCCTCATGAGCTATATAAAGCGCAAGGACTTCAAGGTGTTCGGCTGGTATCGAATCATCCTCGGCGTTGTAGTTATCGCATACTTCCTGCTCAAGTAAACAAAAAACCTCCACTCCGCCGATGCCGTATTGATGCATTTCGGTGCTATCAATAATCGGAATAAACGACTTGCGGAGGATGACTATGGAAGCTATAGTATACACAACTCAAACAGGCAGCTCGCGGCAGTATGCGCAGCTGCTGGCGGAAAAGATCGGATGCAGCGCATACTCTCTTGCCCGCGCCAAGGAGACCATACCGGCAGACTCGGAGATCCTATATGTCGGCTGGGTCTCGGCAAGCACTGTCAAGGGCTATGCCGCTGCCGCAAAGCGCTATAATATCCGTGCGGTATGCGCCGTCGGCATGGGTCAGACGGGAACGCAGACGGATGTTATCCGCGGCAAAAACTCGATACCCGATTCTGTACCGATTTTCACGCTTCAGGGCAATTTCGATGTGAAAAAGCTGCACGGCGTTTACCGTGTCATGATGGACATTATGGTAAAAACCGCGGGCAAAGCACTTGCCGACAAGCCCGACCGTACCCCTGAGGAGGACGACCTCCTCGACATGATGATAAACGGCGGAAACCGAGTAAGCCCAAAAAACCTGAGCGCCGTGCTCGACTGGTACGAAGAGAAAGGCAAGGCAAAATGAAGCCTACAGCCGTTGACCCGAGCACGACTTCGCGTGCAGAGGCGTTTGAGCTGTGGATGCGTGCGCCGAACCCGATGGTCACATTCTTCAAAACGCTTGATGTAACTCCGCTTGTACGCTTGAGCCGCTCACGCTCAATGAAATTCAATATGCTGCTGTGCTGGCGCATTGGCATGGCGGCGAGCAGCATCGTCCGAAACAAACTCGGCGAGGTGAATTCGTGCGATGTCCCGTTTTGCGATGATCTTGCGCAGTTTGAGCGCGACTATCTGCGCCTTACCCGCAAGGCTGCGGAAACCTGCTTAAACCACGATCTCAGCAATCATATGGTCATCGGCACATCGGCAATAGTCGATACGGAGCTTGACGGCACCGTAGGCATGAACAGCGGCATTTTCAATAATCCGTTCATCATCTGGGGCAGATACCGCAAGGGTATATTTAAAACGACCCTGCCAATATCATTTCAGTTTCACCATACGCAAATGGACGGAGCCCATGCCGGAAAATTCCTTGGGCTGCTGCAAGAAAACATAAGAACTATCAAAAGGAGTATTTTTTTGAAGCTTAATAATTTGTCATTGGATCGTGTGATCTGACCGGGAGGTCAGGCAAAACATCACACGCCGGTCCTCCCGAATATGGAACTTTCATTTTCAGGAGGAATAACGATGAACCGAGAAAATAAAAGAAAAACCTTTGAAAAAGGCTACTACAAGACCCACGCCTGCAATAACAGCTTCACCTGCAAGGTCTGCGGCAGATTGTGCACCCCGCAAAACGCCGGAAGCAATCACCGCAACCATTGCCCGAACTGCCTTGCCAGTCTTCATGTCGATATTGAACCCGGGGACAGGCAGTCAGATTGCGGCGGCATCATGGAGCCCGTGGCTGTATGGGTGCGCAAGGGCGGCGAATGGGCGATCATACACCGCTGCCGCCGCTGCGGAGCCCTCAGCTCAAACCGCGTGGCTGCGGACGATAATCCCATGAAGCTTATGAGCATCGCAATGAAACCGCTGTGCTCGCCGCCGTTTCCGCTTGAGCGCATAGAGGAAATGACTGCGCTCATGGGCGGGGAGGGAAGCCTTAAATAAAAGATTCAGCGCAGAAACGCAATTGCTCTCTGCGCTGTTTTACTTGAATAAGGTAATCAGATGTAGTAAAATGTGAACAAAGCATTAGAAAAAGTTTAATATCAGGAGGAGACTATATGCATTATGAGATAATGGGCGGCGCTTTCCCCGTGGTCATCTGCCACCTTGCCGATGGCGAGAAGATGATAACCGAGAAAGGCTCGATGGTCTGGATGAGCCCCAATATGCAGATGGAGACCACCGGCGGCGGACTTGGCAAGATGTTCTCCAAGGCGTTTTCCGGCGAGAGTATGTTCCAGAATATCTACACGGCGCATGGAAACGGCATGATCGCCTTCGGCTCAAGCTTCCCCGGGCAGATAAAGCCGGTCAGCATCAGTCCCGGACAGGACATGATTCTGCAAAAGAGCGCATTTCTCGCGTCGGAGCCGAGCGTTGAGTTGTCCATCCATTTCAACAAAAAGCTCGGAGCGGGACTTTTCGGCGGCGAGGGCTTTATCATGCAGCGTCTTAGCGGCAGCGGCATGGCGTTTGCCGAGATAGACGGCGAGCTCGTTGAATATGATCTTGCACCCGGACAGCAGATCGTTGTTGATACCGGCAATGTCGCGGGCTTCAGCGTCGGCGTGCAGATGGAGATCCGTCAGGTCCCTGGGCTTAAGAATGTGCTCCTCGGCGGCGAGGGATTGTTCAACACCGTGCTCACAGGTCCCGGACGCATATGGCTCCAGACAATGCCCATCAGCAGCGTAGCCGGTGCCATACGCCCGTTTATCCCCACCGGCAACGGATAATTAAAAAAACCCGCCTATACAGGCGGTTTTTTTTAAATTACAGAGCTTTTGTGTATGCCTTTATGTATGCCGCAGCGTCTGCTTTATGTGCGAGCCGTTTCCTTGCACCAAAGTTCATGGAAATGATGGGCTGGAACGCCTGACCCACGCTGTATGCGCAGCACTGCACAAAGGTACTGATATTTATAATGGGTCCGTATATCGCAAGGGCGTTTGAGCCGAGGTATTTCATGATCTGACGGTTAAACAGAACGGTGAGTATGCCCATTGCGACATCTATGAAAAATGTAGAAAATCCGGTGACGGAGACCTTGCGCAGTTTATAAAACAGTCCGTCCGGCTTTATAAGGCGCAGAGTGTTGCGGGGTCTAATGAAGTGCACGAGAATCACAACGAAGGATATAGCGGAGCCTATCGCCGTGGCGAGCCCCGCGCCGTATATGCAGGAGATAAGGGCGCTGCCGAATGCCGCCGACAGATATTTGAAGTAAAGCGTTTCGATCTTTCCTTCGAGAAGGTCCATTTTGCATTCCTTCTTTCATTCGCCTCGGCAACAACAAAAAAAGCCGGACAAGGAACAGGCATTCCAGCCTGCGCCTTATCCGGCTGCTGTTTCTTCGAACAACTCACCCTCCGAGCGAACGGCACGAACTTTAACACAAGCTTACGGACTTTTCAAGCATCAATACATAAAAAGTCCACCGTAATCTTAACTACGGTGGACTTTTGGCAGCGGATGAAGGATTCGAACCCTCACAAACGGAGTCAGAGTCCGGTGTGCTACCATTACACAAATCCGCTAAGCGCAAGAGCTATTATACAGCAAATTCTGAATTTGTCAATAGAAAATCGCAACTTTTTTAAGAAAAACGGCGGTCGGATCCGACCGCCGTTTTATATACATATCAGACCTTGAAGTTGACGGAGGTGTCACCCTGCTCGTCAACGCCGAACTCGTAGTCCTTGCCGGGCAGTATGGCGTTTACCGCGATACCGACGAGGGATGCTACCGCGAGACCGGACAGCGAAACGATGCCGATCTGGATGCTGCCGACGGAGTAGTTGATACCGATGGCGAGTACGAGGATGAGCGCTGCAACGATGACATTGCGGCTGTTGGTGAAATCGACCTTGTTCTCAACGACATTGCGAACGCCGACCGCGGAGATCATACCGTAGAGGATAAGGGATACGCCGCCGATGGTTGCAGTGGGCATTGCGGTGATGAGAGCCGCAAACTTCGGGCAGAAGGAGAACACTATCGCAAAGCAGGCCGCTATGCGGATAACGCGGGGGTCGTAGACCTTGCTGAGTGCAAGAACGCCGGTGTTCTCACCGTAGGTGGTGTTTGCGGGTGCGCCGAAGAGGGATGCCAGAGTAGTCGCCAGACCGTCGCCGAGGAGAGTGCGGTGCAGACCGGGATCGGCGACATAGTTCCTGCCGCAGGTGGAGGATATTGCGCATACATCGCCGATGTGCTCGACCATGGTTGCCAGAGACAGCGGAACGATGGTGAATATGGCGCTCAGGAGCATTCCGGTGTCAACATTCATGTTGAACAGGTGGAAAACGCTGTTTTTCCACACAATGGGCAATCCGATCCAATCGGCTGCCGCAACGGTCTCAGCGACATTTGCGCGAGATGCGGGGTCAACGAGCATCGAGATCGCGTAGGAGCCGAGAACACCGATGAGGATGGGGATGATCTTCGCCATGCCCTTGCCCCAGATGTTGAAATAGATGACTATGATGATAGCTGCCGCGGCGACGAGCCAGTTTGCATTGCAGTTATTGATCGCCGAGGAGGACAGAATAAGACCGATGGAGATGATGATAGGTCCGGTGACTATCGGAGGGAAGAACTTCATGACCTTCTTTACGCCGAATGCCTTAAACAGTGCGGACAGTAAAACATACATAAGTCCCGCGCAGGCAACGCCGAAGCAGGCGTAAACGAGCAGGTCGTTGTTGTATATTGGCTGACCGGCAGCATCAATGCCGACGGTGCGAATGGCGTTGTAGCCGCCGATGAACGCAAAGGACGAGCCGAGGAACGCGGGAACCTTGCGCTGTGTCAGCAGGTGAAACAGCAGTGTGCCGAGTCCGGCGAAAAGCAGGGTCGTTGCAATGTCGAGCCCCGTCAGGATGGGAACAAGTACAGTTGCTCCGAACATTGCGAACATGTGCTGGAGTCCCAGAACCAGCATTCTGGGGGTGCCAAGGGTGCGTGCGTCATACACGGGTCCATTAATCACTGTTTTTTCCTTCATTGGTGATTGTACCTCTCTTTGTGTAATTTGGATTTATATAAAGGGTATTTGCTCACTCTGTTTCCATGAGGTAAACGCCGGTCTCGCCGTCAAACTCCGGCAAGCGTACCTCTATAAGCTCGGCTCTGGATGTGGGGACATTTTTGCCGACATAGTCCGCCCTTATGGGCAGCTCTCTGTGACCGCGGTCTATCAAAACCGCAAACTGGATGCTGCGCGGTCTGCCGGCGGAGAACACCGCTTCGATAGCGGCTCTGGCGGTCCTGCCGGTGTAGAGCACATCGTCTACCAGAACGACATTCTTGTCGTTTACATCCGTGCCTATATCCGCGCGAACGAGCACCGGCGCGTCGCTCTCGTGGCTTAGATCATCGCGGTAAAAGCGGATGTCCACGCTGCCGCAGGGAACGGAGATGTTTTCTATCTTCATGATATTATCGCGGATGCGCTCGGAGATGGGAACTCCTCTGCGGCGTATCCCGACGAGCACGACCTTGTCAACGCCCTTGTTTTTTTCGGTTATCTCATGTGATATGCGCATGAGTGCGCGGCTCATCGCGGCTTCGTCCATAAGTCTTGCCTTGAGCTTCATAGTCTTCACTCCAAACAAAAGAAAATCGCCCTGCCGAAACACGGCAAGACGCACAAGAACATGGCTCTATCAGCATAGAGCGACACCATATCTGCGATTTTGCCGGCTTCTCTGAACCGTCTTAAAAATCTTTTCTATGCGATTATACTTGCTCATTAACAGTTTTGCAACACCTTTTTTCCTTTTCGGACGATATTACAAAACCCGCGGCAAATTACCGCGGGTTTTAGCTTATTTTGCTACATTGTACACATCCTCGCGCAGATGCAGGAATGTCGGAAGCTGCCTGCGCACCGATGCGACCTCGCCGAGGTCAATATCGCAATAGAGTATCTGCTCTTTTTCGTCGCACGAGGCAAGCACCATGCCGAAGGGGCTTGCAACGGTGGAGTGTCCCCAGCACTCGTAGTCGAAGTTTTCGTACCGAGCAGCCGATGCGCCCACGAAGTAGAGCTCGTTATCCATGGCTCGTGCGCGGATGCTTAGCTCCCAGTGGCGGGGACCGGTGGTCATATTAAACTGTGCGGGGCAGAATATCACCTGTGCGCCGCGATTTGCCTCGGCGCGGGCAAGCTCCGGAAAGCGGATGTCAAAGCATACCATAACTCCCATTTTACCGAAGCGGGTGTCAAAAACGGTGATCTCATTTCCCGCGGCAAAGCTGTTGGACTCTTTAAATCTGACGCCGCCCTCGATGTCAACATCAAAAAGGTGCACCTTTCTGTGTTTTGCTATCTGCTCTCCGTTCTCATCAAACACAAAGCAGGTGTTATACAGCACCTTTCCGCACCTTTCCGGCACCGAGCCGCCGACAAGTATAACTCCGTTTTCCTTTGCCCAGCGCGACATTGCATCTGTGCTCTCGCCGTTCTCGGCGTTGGCAAACGGGTGGAAATACTTTTTTGAATACGGGCAGTTCCACATCTCCGGCAGAACGACCACCGCTGCTCCGTTTTTTGCAGCCTCGGCTATCATGCGCTGAGCCTTATCCATGGTGAGCTGCTTATCCAGCTCCGTTCTGAGCTGGATAACGGCTAACTTAAACTTTTGCTCCATAGTGTTCACCTCAAAGGCAATTTTCAAGATAAGAAGCTATGTCGAACTCCTCGGTGGGGGCGTCTTTGCGCAGATACAGCGGGTGGTGGGGGTGCCCCTTAACGGATCTTTTGCCGGCACTGTACCACTTTGCGCCGTATTTTTCGCCTATGCGCACCATGTCGAGAACGCAGTCTTTAAGATACGGACGCTTTTCGATTATTGTCCCCCACGCTGCCCACACCGCGGGCGACACGCCCTCGCCCACATTCTTTAGTATGTACTCAAACGCCCGCATATTCTCGCGGTGCAGCTTTTCGTTGAGCTCTATGTCCATATCGTCGGGGTTCGTTGCGCGCTGAGCATAGACATTGAACATTATCCAACTGTCATAGCCGTTGCCCTGCGCAATGCGCGCAACGCTTTTTAGCGTGTTATCAAGATCATCAGGAGCGGCGGTGGACGGATTTATGCCGATGCAGATCAGAGGATCACTGCCGCGAGTGCCGAGAATATAACGGTAGTCGGCGTAATGATCGGGCACATATAACCACTTTGCGGCATCGTAATTGCCGGATCTTACGGACTCCGCAAGCGCCTCATCAAAGCTCATTATATCGAGCAGGCTGCTTTCGCAGCTCGGTATGTGCATTATTTTACTGCCTCGAGCAGGGCATCCACTCTGTCGGTATCCTCCCAGCGAACGCCGAGGTCGGTGCGGCCCATGTGACCATAGGCTGCGAGCTTTCTGTAAATGGGCTTTTTGAGGTCGAGGTCGCGGATTATCGCGGTCGGGCGCAGATCAAACACCTTGTTGACGGCTTCCGCGAGCTTCTCGTCGGAGACCTTGCCGGTGCCGTAGGTATCGACCATGACGGAAACGGGGCGCGCAATGCCGATGGCATAAGCAAGCTGGACAAGGCACTTATCTGCAAGACCTGCGGCTACGATGTTCTTTGCGACATAGCGGGAGGCATATGCTGCACTGCGGTCGACCTTGGTAGGGTCCTTACCGGAGAATGCGCCGCCGCCGTGAGGTGCGCTGCCGCCGTATGTGTCAACGATTATCTTTCTGCCGGTGAGACCGGAGTCGCCCTGAGGACCGCCGATGACGAAGCGTCCGGTCGGGTTTACATAATACTTGGTACTCTCGTCGACGAGCTCGGCGGGAATGCTGGGCTTTATGACGAGCCCGATCATATCGCTGCGGATCTGCTCAAGGCTGACATCGGGCGAGTGCTGGGTGGAGAGGACAACTGTGTCAACGCGAACGGGCTTTCCCGCATCGTCATACTCAACGGTGACCTGAGTCTTGCCGTCGGGACGCAGATAATCGACCAGTCCGTTCTTTCTGACCTCGGCAAGGCGCTTTGCTATCTTGTGGGAAAGGCTTATTGCAAGAGGCATGAGCTCGGGAGTTTCGCGGCAGGCATAGCCGAACATCATGCCCTGATCGCCGGCGCCGTTATCGAGCTCGGCTTCGCCGCTTTCCTTGGCCTCAAGAGACTTGTCAACGCCGAGAGCAATGTCAGCCGACTGCTCGTCGATGTTAGTGATTATGCCGCAGGTGTCGCAGTCAAAGCCGTATTTTGCGCGGTCGTAGCCGATCTCGCGGATAACATCGCGTGCGATCTTTGCAATATCAACATAACACTCGGTGCTTATCTCGCCCATGATGTGCACAAGTCCGGTGGATACGGTGGTCTCGCAGGCTACACGGCCGTTGGGGTCGTTTTCAAGGATCGCGTCGAGTACTGCGTCCGATATCTGGTCGCATATCTTGTCGGGATGCCCCTCGGTCACGGATTCCGATGTAAACAGTCTTTTGCTCATTTTCTTTTCCTCCGAAATAAAATTTCCGAACACACAATACGGCTACGAAATTAAAAACTCCGTCATACCGACGGAGCAACAAGTTTGGTAATAAGCCTCATCTTTCGATAATCACCGCCGGATTTAGCACCTTGCTTTCGCAGGTTGCTGGGCTTCACAGGGCCGTTCCCTCCGCCACTCTTGATAAGGTGTTCAGTTTTCGATAGCATTATAGCAGATACGACAGCTTTGTCAAGTTCTATTTTTGATAGTGACAAAAATCCGCACATACTGTATAATGTTGCTATTAAAATACCGGAGGCTGAGCCATGATAATCGTTTTGAAGCACGACGCGACTCCTGAGCAGGTCGAGGACCTCAGATGCTGGATACGCTGCCATGACCTCGATGTTCAGACTATCAAGGGCGACCATCAGAGCGTTCTGGTCGTTATCGGCGATGCAGACAGGCTGGATGTTTCCTATGTCGAGGATCTGGACACGGTCTCGTATGTAAAATCGGTTTCGCAGCCGTATAAGCTCGCGGGGAGGGCATTCCGCTGTGAGGATACGGTGATAGACATTGGCAGCGTCAAGATAGGCGGCGGGCATTTTGCGATGATAGCGGGACCGTGCTCGGTCGAGAGCAGGCGGCAAATGCTGTCGATAGCCTCCGAGGTCAAGGCTGCCGGAGCTTCGCTGCTGCGCGGCGGGGCATTCAAGCCGCGCACCTCGCCGTATTCATTTCAGGGACTTGGTGAATCGGCTATCCCGCTGTTGGTCGAAGCCGGACGCGCAAACGCAATGCCCATAGTCAGCGAGATCACCGACAAGTCGCAGCTTGATCTGTTTGAGGAGGTTGACCTCATTCAGGTGGGGGCTCGTAATATGCAGAACTTTGAGCTTTTAAAGGAGCTCGGCAGGCTGAATAAGCCCATTCTGCTCAAGCGCGGCTGGGCAAATACCGTTAAGGAGCTGCTCACTTCCGCCGAGTATATAATGAAGGGCGGCAACGAGCGCGTTATTCTCTGCGAGCGCGGCATACGCACATTTGAGCCGTATACGCGCAATACGCTTGACCTGTCGGCAGTTGCGGTGGTCAAGGATCTCAGCCACCTTCCGATAATCGTTGACCCAAGCCACGCGACGGGTCACGCCAAGTATATCAAGGCAATGTCGCTGGCTGCCGTCGCCGCCGGTGCGGACGGGCTCATGATAGAAGTGCACGACGATCCTGCGCAGTCAAAGTGCGATGCGGCGCAAGCCATAACGCCGGATCAGTTCGGGCAAATAGCGCAAAAGGTAAAAGCAGTGCGCGTCGTTATTTCTGCATAATAAAATTCTTGACATCGCCGGTGGGCTATGCTATTATATTTTAGCGGCAATGTGCAGAAGTACCCAAGAGGCCGAAGGGGCTCCCCTGCTAAGGGAGTAGGCGTGTAAAAAGCGCGCGAGGGTTCAAATCCCTCCTTCTGCGCCATGAAAAGAGCACACTTTTGTGTGCTCTTTTCAATAATATGATACTTGGAGAGTTATCGAAGTGGTCATAACGAGGCGGTCTTGAAAACCGTTTGGGCGAAAGCCCGCGTGGGTTCGAATCCCACACTCTCCGCCATAAGCAGTCCACTGAGCTCGGTGGGCTGCTTTTTTCATGATCTTTAGATTAATTAAAACCCGAGGGGCATTGCCACTCGGGCTTTAGCTGGGCTTGCATCGTCCGCAGGGAGAATAGCCGGAAGCCTCGGCTTCCTCGGCGGAGTCAAACCATATCTTGTTTTCGGAGCTGATCCTGCCTGCCGAGGAGCAATCGGGCAAATGGTACTTGTCCGACTTTGAGCTGGCAACGAACCTGCCGCTCACAGCGCCTCCGTCATCGGTGCTCTCGGGCTGAGCCGCATCGGTCTCCACCGGTGCAGGCGCTGCGGTCGCTGTGACAGGGCTCTGCGTTATGTGCGTTTCGGTTATCACGGAAGACGGCGCCTCCTTCGCTGGCATTGACAGCACCGCGATAAGCGCCATTGCGATACACACTATGAGCTTTTTGCCATATCCATTGCCGCGCGATTTAAGCGCCATAACGCCGAACAGCACCGCGCCGAGCGCGGAAACGATGATAACGGCGAGAAATATTATCCTCAAAGAGATGCCCTCCGATAATGCTTCATGCCCATATCATACAACAGCTTCCGCCGCTATTCAACAAAAAACCACTCTGCCGTTGACAGAGTGGTTTTTAAAATCATGTGCTCTGCGCGTTTATGTCGCGGTTTATTATTCTCATTTCGCCGATTATGAGCACTGCGACCGTGATGGCGGCGAGTATATCGCCGACGGGACCTGCGTACAGAAGACCGTCAATACCCATGATGCCGGAGAGAATGTAAGCGCACGGCAGAAAGTACAGGAGCTGGCGGGTGAGGGTGCACACCATTGCCTTGGTGGGCTTTCCGATAGACTGGAAGAAGATACCCGACGGTATCAGGAAGCCGACGAGGAATACAACGCCGAGAAATATGTGGAAGCACTTGAGCGCAAATTCGTTGTACAGATCGTTTTCCTGGCCGAAGATATTTATTATCTCCTGCGTGAACAGCTGGAAGCAGCCCCAGCCGATGAGACCGACTGTGAGACCGATGATTATAGCGCGCAGATAAGTAGCCTTGACGCGGTAAAAGTTTTTTGCACCGTAGTTGTAGCCGATTATGGGTTGACTGCCGATACCGAGACCGACCATAACGCTCACGATGATGGAGTTAACTTTCATAACGATGCCCAATGCCGCAAGAGGTATATCCGGACCGTAAACGCTCTCGATGCCGTACTTAACGGTGAGGTTATTCATGCATATAACAACGATCGTTGAGCCGAACTGTGTAAAAAAGCTCGATATGCCAAGCGGCAGGAAGGATATGAGCGTTTTGCCGCTGAGCTTTGTATATTCTCTCTTGAACTTAATGCCCTTCAGACGGGGGATGTAGGCAATGGCAAGCACAAAGTTGAGTACCTGACCGATTATCGTTGCCCACGCAGCGCCCGCAACGCCCCAGCCGAGGCCGAGCACGAACCATGCGTCGAGTATGACATTGAGAACACAGCCCGCAATGTTTGAAAACATCGCGTATTTCGGGCTGCCCTGTGCTCGGATTATGCTGTTCACCGTCATGCTTATGCACACAAACGGAATACCAATGAGCGTTATGCGCGCATACTCGGTGGCATATCCGAATGTTTCCGCAGCAACCTTCGTGCCGCCGCACAGGTTAAGGACCGGCGTCAGCAGAAGCTCCATGGACAGCGTTATAGCAAGACCCGCTATGAGTGAGATTACAACGCCGTTGCCCATGGTGCGGGCTGCTTCGTCGTAGTTTTTCTGTCCGAGCTTCAGACTGAAATAGGCAACGCAGCCGTCGGCTATCAGGGTGCCTATCGCCATTGCTATGGTAACGAGCGGGAAGGTGAGGTTTGTTGCGGCGTTGCCGTACATACCAACGCCCTGACCGATAAATATCTGGTCTACTATATTGTATATCGAGTTAACGACCATTGAAGCTATCGCGGGGAGCGAGAACTTCAGCATAAGCTTTGCGATGGACTCATTTTCAAACATCGCAAGCGAATTGTTGCTATTCATTCATTTCACCTGGATAATTCAAAATTCAAACGGGAGCAATTATAACACAATTGCTCCCGCTTGTAAATATCAATAAAAATTGCAGCTGTTTTTTGTTGACCCTGCTGTAAAGCCGTTATGCTTTTGCTTCTCTTATGAACTCATTTGCGGACGCGCCGAGCAGAATGATGTACATACACCAGTACATCCACAGCAGGGAGATCACTATCGTTGCCAAACTGCCATAGGTCGAGTAGCCGCTGCCATAGCGGATAAAAAGTGAAAACGCCCATGTAAACAGCAGCCACAGACCGGCAGCGCCGGCAGCGCCGGGGAGCAGATGCAGAAGATTTATCTTTATTCCCGGAACGCCCTTGTATATTGCGAGAAAGACGACTGTGAGGATGATAAAAGCGAGCACGAACCGCAGCTTGAGAAGAAGATTCAGCGCGGGGGATACGAATGGCAGATTGTCGTTAAGAAATGTGTAAATGTCCTGCCCGAAAACCATCAGACCGAGGATGACTATTGCCACCACGATCATGCCTACGGTGTAAAAGCAGGCAGTTATGCTGCGGCGCAGGAATGAACTGTACTTGGGTGAATTGAATATATCCTCGATGCCGCGGATAAGGGCGGAAAACGCTCTGCTCGAGAGCCATATGGTGAGCAATATCGAGAGCGGCAGAACCGCGCTAGGCGCAAAATAAATATCGTCAACGACCGATTCGATGATCGATTGCAGGGCGACCGGTATGTACCTTTCTATCGCGTTGAACAGAGTCTCCTGCGAAAGACCGGTAAACGGTATTATAGCAGATAAAAGCGCGACAAAGGGCACCAGCGACAGAAACATATAAAACGCGCTTGCCGCAGCGTGCGCGTTTATATTGTTCTCGCTGATGTCGAATGTGAACTTTTGGATCGCTGCGATAACTTTTTTCATAGCACCTCAACAAATTACCGCCCGAAAGGACGGTAATCGTTCAACATATAAGGGTAAGTCTGCCGGGAAGATTTTTGATCTCGTGACTCTCTGCGCCGCTGCCGCGCTCGCCGTCGAGCGACCAGTCGAGCTTTTTGGGAGCTGCGATCTTCAGCTCGCTTGCCTGGAAGAAGTCGAGAAACGGGGAGGAGTAGTCCTGTGTGAGAACACCGAGGATTATGCCCTGAAAATCAATTATGGTACGAGGCTCGTGAACGAGCAGCACCTCAAACTTTCCGTCGTCGGTATCAACAACCGTTTTCGGCAGCGTTATCGTGCCGGCAACGGAGGTGGAGTTGCACACAGCCCCGAAAATGTAGTCGCCCTCGCAGGAGAAATCGCCGAAGTCAAGCCGCAGATGATGCGCCTTTATCTTGGGCAGATCCTTCACCGCGTCGAGCAGATATGCCGTGTGACCGAGCGCGTTTTTGAGGTTCTGCGGCGTTGTGTACGAAAGCCACGAGAATGCGCCGAACGCCGCAACATAGGAAAAGTACTGGTCTCCGAACTTGCCGATGTCTATGCTCTTGGGCTTGCCGGATACTATATCGTGAGCCGCCGTGAGCATATCTGAGGATATGCCGTGGCACGCGGCAAAGTCGTTCGTGCTGCCCGAGGGAATGTAGCCGAGCGGGGTTTGGCATCCGCCGTCAACTATGCCGGTTATGACCTCGTTTAAGGTACCGTCGCCGCCGATGCAGACGATAAGGTCAAATTCACTGCCGTAGAGCCGTGCAAAATCGGTGGCGTCGCCGCGCTTTGCCGTGGGAAACACCGTAACGGCGTAATCCTTCTGAGCGAATATATTGATTATATCGGGCAGAAAGCGGAGAGATGTGCGTCTGCCGGAAACAGGATTGATTATGAGCATCAATCTCTTTAGTTGGGAAAAGGTCTTCATTATAGCTATACTCCGAAAGCTTTAAATAATTCCTGCAACGAGCAGGCAGAAATATGCCGAGGGGATGGAAAACAGCAGACTGTCAACTCTGTCCATAACACCGCCGTGACCGGGGATGAGATTGCTGTAGTCCTTCATACCGGCCATGCGCTTTATGAGCGAGGCGGCAAGGTCGCCGATCTGACCGAAGCTCGAACAAATAAGCGCCGTAAGCGTGCAGCCGAGCAGATTGACACTGAACCACTGCTTCAGCACAAAGAAAAGTATAACTCCGGCGACCACCGCGCTTATCGCGCCGCAAACAGTACCCTCAACTGTCTTGTGCGGGCTCACCTCGGGAGCGAGCTTATGCTTGCCGAAGCGCTTTCCTCCGAACAGCGCAAAGCTGTCGCACACCCATGTCGAGATGCAGGCTATGGCAAACACGGGGATCCATACCTTGCTGTCCATAAGCGCGAGCTTGCACACTATCATAAACGGAGTAACAGGGTAGGCGAGAACGCCGAGCGTCGCCAGAGCGCCGGGAGCGCGTACCTTTTTGGAAACTATACCGGCGGTCATCGCGGCAAAGACCGTGACAAAGAAGGACGCCTCGTAGACGAGCGCATCGGCTTTAAACCAGATGGCCGCCACGGTGCCCACGGCATAGATATACAGAAGCCACGGCACACAGTGCACATCCTTGCAGCCAATGGCGCGGCAGGTCTCCCATATCGCCATAACGGTGGCTGCGAGCAGAAACAGCACTCTCGTAACGGGACCTAATGCAAAACAGGCAACTACAAGTATTATAAGTACCGTTGCCGAAATAACTCGTGTTTTCAAAATGTTTACCTCTTTCGCTGCGGTGCGGAAAAATCCGCCGCAAAATTATATTACCTAATATAGCATATCAGCATTGTCCGGACAACAACAAAAAGTTTCAAAACCGTTGGATAAAACGAAAAAGAAATGGCCGTGAAAAATTATTCTTGTCTTTTTGCAGAAAAAATGTGATACTTAATGATATATTCCGTCTCTATTATTAGAAGTTAGGAGAAAGTTTTGGACGATCGGCGTATTGTAGAGCTTTTTCTTGAGCGATCGGAAGAAGCCATATTGCAGACAGATATTAAATATGGCCGCTATTGTCACAGAGTTGCCTTCAATGTCCTTGGAAATACGGAGGACAGCGAGGAGTGCGTGAATGATGCGTATATGCGCGTTTGGGGCAGCATACCTCCGAACGAGCCGGAGTCGCTGTCATCATATGTCGGTAAGATAACGCGCAACCTCGCGCTCGATAAGCTCAGGCATAAAAACAGTGACAAGCGCGGAAACGGTGAGGTGCCGGTATTGCTCGATGAACTTGCCGAGTGCGTTTCCGGAGCCGACGAGCTTGCAAGAAGGCAGGACTCGGCTGAGATAACCGAGGCGATAAACTCGTTTCTGGCAACTCTCAATCAGGTCGAGCGCGGCGTGTTCATGCGTCGGTACTGGATGATGGAGCCCATCGCCGATGTCGCCGACAGGTATAATATATCCGTTTCAAAAACAACAACAATGCTTTTCAGGCTGCGCGGCAGGCTGAAGAAACATTTTATGAAAGAAGGAATATCTCTTTGAGAAGTGAAGAACTCCTCCGTTATATCGGATCAGTCAAAGAAGAGTATATTGAAGAGATAATGGTCGAGACTCCGCGCTCGGCGAGGAGAGCCGCGGACTCGCGCAGGACAATAGCGTCCATTGCCGCAAGCCTTGCGGTGATAATTCTCGGTACTGCGGTCATGGCAAACAGCGGTGCTAAGGTCGATACCGGTTCCATGGAGCTGTCCGGCGGCACGAAAACGGTGGCGATGGCGCAGAATAGCGTTATCATGCTCGATGTAAACCCGAGCATCTGCGTTGAGGTAAACGACCGAAATGTCGTCGTTGCGGTAAAAGGGTTCAACGAAGAGTCGCAGACAGTGCTCGAGGGACTTGAGCTCAACGGCAAGGATTATTCCGAGGCTGTCACCGATATAGTCACAAAGCTTCAGGAAACGCAGTATCTGACCGAGCTTAAAAATTCGATACTCGTCAGCGTTTCCGCGTCCGATGAGAATATGGCTTCCGAGATATTGCAGACCTCTATTGAAGCGGTCGAAAATGTCGGAAAAACGGTCGATTATGCGTTCTCGATACTCAGTCAGGTGATAACCCACAATGCCGATGCCGCGGCATCCGGCGAAAAATACGGGGTGTCCGAAGGCCGAGTAGATATGATAAACAAGTTTATAGCCGAGCACTCGGATTACAGCTTTGAAACTCTCGTAGAGAATAATGTTCAGCTTCTGAACCAGCTGTTTGAGTATGTCGGTCTGCCCGAGGGCATCGAGCGCATCGGCGATGTCGCCGGAGTCGTTCCCAAGGACTGCGAGGCAAAGCTCAACCTTAATGAGCTGAGCGGCGATGAGCTTATAAGCTTCACCAGCGCCATCAGCGATTTCTACGATAAGCTCAGCGAGTACTACAGCACCGGCGATATAGCAAAGCGCATCGGCTATGCATTCAACATCGTTGAAAGCAGCACCGAGGACGGGCACAAGTTCTGGGCGGTGCTTGCGGAGAGCCTTACGAAGAATATCGGCAACCACGGCGCGATAATAAACATCGGTCAGAGCACGAGCGACTGGCTGAGCCAAAGCGAGATAGGAAAGGTCGTAAAGCATATTTACAATGAGCTTGCGGCGTGACCTCCGAATATAAAGCCCACATATGACGAAGCATCAGGAGTGAGAGCTCCTGATGCTTTGCTATATCCGAATAATATTTAATAACCCCCCTACAGGATGATTCCTATAGGGGGTTGAGTTTTCAAGTGCTGAAAACGGGGACTGTGTTAACAAATTTGTTGCAGTAGCGGGACAGTACAGCCGCGACCATCGCCCTGCTTGCCGTGCCCTTGGGGTCGAGGGTAGTGTCGGTAGCGCCGTTTACGAGTCCCGCGCCTATAGCCCACTGGAACGGCTGCGTCATGCCGCGGGAGATCTCGAGCACATCGGAGTAGCCGAGTATGTTCGTATTATCGTACAGCGAAACATTGTCTCCGGCATAGCCCTTGGCATAGCGGAACAGGAATGTAACGAGCTGCTCGCGGGTTATCGAGTAGCCGTATCCGAACTGCGTTGTAGACATGCCGTTTACTATTCCGAAGTAGCTGCCCCAGCGTATCGCCTCATAAGCGTAGCTCGAGGAGGAAACATCCGTAAAGCTGCTGCCGCTTCCGGGCACGGTCGGCGAGCCTGACAGACGCCACAAAACGGTTATGAACATCTCGCGCGTCATGGGCAGGTCGGGGGAGAAGGTGGTCGCGGAGGTGCCGTTAAACAGTCCTGCGGAAACGCAGTAGCGCACATTGTCGTAGAACCAGTCGTCGGACTTTACATCCTCAAACGGGGAGACCCAGTTGTAGAATGCGTCGTTCGTTATCGGCGCAAACAGCGCTATCATGCTGTGCTCGCTGCTTATGCTTACAAATGTGTAGTTGCCGCCGTCAAGAGTGACCTTGCTGCCGTCAACGAGCGTGTTCTTGGTGTAATACCCGCTCGCGGAGCTTACGCTGAAGCTGAGGTTTTCGCCCTTTGCAGCCTTCATGCTCTCAGGACTTATCGTGCCTCCGGCGGACTGGATAATGTTTATCGGAATGTTGTATACCGGCTCGTCAACATCGTCATAGGCGTCGTCACCGGGGTATGGGTCGGTGCCCTGACCGAGCTTCCATTTCGCCGTGAGCGTAGTCGCGGTCTTGACATCTACCTTGCTGCCGGCGGGATAATTTGCGCTTGACTTACCGTCGTTCCAGCCGAGCAGGATATATCCGTCCTTGTATACAAACGGAAGCGATACCGTGCCGCCGTCGTCCTCAAAAACGCCCTTCATGAGCGAACCGCCGTTGAGGTCGAGCGTTGCGTTGCCTATTTTAACGGTGCCGTTATTTACGATGGTTGCCCCGCCGGTCGTGCGTATCCTCGCGTTTGCGGAAACATTAAGCGTTCCGCGCTTTTCTATCGTTATGGTGCTTCCTGCCGGTATCTTGTGCGGATTTCCGCTGTCAAGCGTGGAGTTAACTATGAATTCACCGTCGCGCAGAGTTAGGTTATAAGCGTCTTTTCCACCGTTTTCGACCTCGCCGGAGAAGAAGGTGAGGCTCTGGGTGCCGTAAAACTCACTTCCGCAGCTCATGTCCGCATCCTTGTCGGCGTATATAAACAGCTTGTACGCGCTGCCGTCCCAAACGGATATGCTGCCGCACTCTTTAACGATGAACATTCCTATGAGCTGCTGCATGCTGAATACCTTTACGGGAGACTTTATAACGAGTGAGTAGTCGCCGGTGAGTATCCTGACATTATCGTCAAGGGTAATAGCCTCGTTTTTGGTCAGAACGACATTTGTCGCAAGCGTTACATCGCCGCCGTTTTCCGAGTCGTTTGCGGCGTTTACCGCCTTAACGAGCGAATAGTACTCCTGCCCGTTAAAGTAAGCCTGCACCTTTCTGTAATCGTTTTCACCCATGGTGTTCGACGCCGAGATCAGAACGGGGAAGAAGGTAACGCCCATCTTGGCGTATTCCGCAGTGTTGCCGATAGCCCAGTAGCAGTAGTTCGTCTCGGGGTGAGCATCGACATAGAGCTTGAGCGCACTGAGCGCATTGCGGGTAGATGTCCCCTCAACGCTGACACTCTCGTGGAGAATGCACGCTGCGCTCGTTCCGTTAAAGTACTGAACATTGCTGACTACGGGCGTTGATGCAGCGCCGTATGCCTGCTGGCAGGTGCCGTACAGGTAGTAGCAGTATTTTATTGTGGTGCCGAAGGCGTATCCGGCGATCGCACCGTATTCGTTGGCGTTGACTACGGCGCCGTAGTTCGTGCAGTTTATTATGCTGCCCATGTTCGCGCCGCCGACAAGACCGCCGGCGTTATTGCTCAGCGCCGTTACCTCACAGCTCGACCAGCAGTTTGCAAGCGTTGAGAAGTTAAAGTCGCCGACTATGCCGCCCGCGTTCGTGCTGCCGCGAACTATGCCGCAGATGCCGAGGTTTTTGATGAGCGCACCGTCACTGGCGTGACCGAACAGACCCTGGTCATCGTCGGAGGTGTTTATGTACAGGTACTTTACCGTGTAGCCTTGACCGTCGAATATGCCCTTGAACGGCTCGCTCACATTGCCTATCGGAACCCATGACCTGCCGGTACCGGAGGAATACTTTACGCTCATGTCAACATCGCGGGTCATGAAGAAAGTTATGTTTTTCGTTTTAAATCCGTCGTTAACATAGCCTCTGAGCGCTTCAAGGTCGTCAAGACCGTTTATGCTGTAGAACGCGCCCTCAACGCCGTCGGTGCGTGTGCTGTACAGTGCGCTCACGGACGAGGTTGCGGTGTAATCGCCGCTGTAGTCGTCATTTTTCGTGTCGGTTCCGGTCTCGGGATCCATAAGGCGCGGATAATGTCCGGGGTTGTTGCCGTCGCCGGCAACTATCATAACGCTGGAGTTATACCATCCGGAATACTGCGCGTTGTTCTGCAGCAGCACCCAGGCATTGAGCGCGTCGAGCAGGCTCGTCGTGGTGACATCGTCTATAACGGTAGCGCGCTCGAGCGTGCAGAAGTAGTCGTCGTTTTCAAAGCCGTAGACGAATGTAATAATGTCGGCGGTGCTGCTCTTGCTGAGCGTGTTATAGCCCGCGCCTGCGGAGTCCTTCAGGAAGTAGCAGTTCTCGACTGTCGATTTGCCCATATCGTCGCCGAATATGCCGCCTGCAACGCAGGTCTCGCCGCCGTAGCACAAAACAGAGCCGTAGGAAACGCAGTTTCTTATCGTTGTGTGGTCTATCCTGCCTGCGATGCCGCCCGTTTCGGACTCTGACTGTATGCTCACCGCAGCCCAGCAGTTTTCGATAACGCCGTTGTCTATCTTTCCGACAATGCCGCCGCAGTTAAACTCGCCGACCATAGCGCCGACAACACCGAGGTTTTTGATGGTCGCGCCGCGGGCCCTGCCGAACAGACCGAGGTTATCACCCTTTTCGTTGGTCATAAACAGACCGTAAACCGTGTAGCCGCAGCCGTCGAAGGTGCCGCGGAACATATATCTAAATGTAGCGGGATCGAGCGTGCTGAAATCCTTGCCTATCGGCTGCCATCCGTCGCCGGAGTTGCCGAGCGCCTTTATGGAAATGTCAACATCGTCCTTGAGGTAGAAGGTAACGCCGTCGGTATCCTTGCCGCCGTTTACAAACTCGGCAAGCATCTTGAGCTCACTGCCGCTCGATATGCTGTAATGCCCGCCCTGGACCGCGTCCTCGCCGGACTCGTAGAGCTCCGTCATTGTCGAGGTCTCGGAGTATATAACGCCGTAGGGATTTTTGGTGTCGTCAACATCCACACGCGGCTCGTCAACGCGCTTTACGCCGGAACCGTCGCCGGGGAAGAGCTGCGTCGGATGGTCGCCCTGTATGCGGGCTATACCAGCCGCGCTGGAATCGTATTTCCAGAAGCGGAAGCTGTCGTTTGTCGCAAGGTATGTCACCCAGTGGTTTAACACATTCAGAAGCATTATGCCCGAGGCGCTTCCGACCGTTACCGAGCGGTCGAGCTTAAATCCTTCGGAGCTGTTTGTGAACGATACTACCGCCGTCTGGGTAGCGCTGTTATCGCCGCAGCCGGATTTGGCGTTGGCAGGGTAGTAGCAGTACTTTACATTCACCGCCGAGGAGGTCGCGCCGACTATGCCGCCGGCTTTCGACTTTGCGGTGACCTCCTTGAACGATACGCAGTTAATTATGCTGCCCGCATCGGCTTTGCCGACGATGCTGCCCACTCTGTCCGAGGCGTTGATCTCGCCGGCAAACCAGCAGTTTATAACGCTGCCATTTACAAGATAGCCAACGATGCCGCCGGTATCGTCCCTTGCGGTTATAATGCCTGTTGCAGCGACATTCTTTATCTCGGCTTCCTGACCGTCAACATATCCGAAAAGCCCCTGAGTGCTTCCGGTGTTTATGTAGTTATCCGCAAGCAGATAGCCCTGACCGTCGAAAACGCCCTTAAACGGAGTCTTGTCGCTGTTTCCTATGGGTATCCAAGTCTGCTCGGTGGTCATCGCCGAAATGCGGGTCATGTTTATATCCGCGGTCAGGAAAAAGGTTATTCCCTCGGTGGCGTAGCCGTTATTAACATAGTTGCGGAAGTAAACGAGCTCGTCGCCGCTGGATATGCTGTAAAACCCGCCGGTCTCGCCGTTTTTCTCGGACTCATACAGCGCGGTCATGCTCGCCGTTGCGGTGTAAATGCTCTCAACGGGCGCAATGTATCCGGGATACTCCATGCTCGGGTATCTTCCGTCAACACGCCCGACGCTCTGCGACGAGGTGTCGTACAACCATGTGCGGAAGCTTCCAAAGCCGCTGTTCTGGTCGATCCATTCATTCAGCAGAACTATAAGATCGTCGGTCTTTTCCTTTCCGACGGTGAGCGCCTTTTCGGTGAGAACCTCGGTGCTGCTGCTTGCAAAGCGGTAAACGCTCGCGGAGCTGCCGAGCGCCGTGCTGCCAACGGACTTGTCCGCACCGTAATAGACATAGTAGCAGAAATCTATCTTACCGCCCG
>SAMEA104315424__coassemble_352_pt1 | contig 67442 bp, 61 predicted proteins | sample SAMEA104315424__metabat2_low_PE_018 | metagenome-assembled genome bin SAMEA104315424 (sample SAMEA104315424) | gut metagenome | biome: Monkey gut; feature: monkey-associated habitat; material: faeces | place: China | collected 2013 | reverse complement strand
CGGGCGCAGGAGATTTGAAGGGAGCTGTCCTTAGTACGAGAGGACCGGGATGGACTGACCTCTGGTGCACCAGTTGTCGTGCCAACGGCACAGCTGGGTAGCTATGTCGGGACGAGATAAACGCTGAAGGCATCTAAGCGTGAAACTCCCCCTAAGATAAGATCTCCCATCCTTTATGGAGTAAGGGTCCATGTAGACTACATGGTTGATAGGCCGGCGGTGTAAGCGCAGTAATGTGTTCAGCCTACCGGTACTAATAGCCCGAGGGCTTGACCTACAGTTATGCAGGCATGCCTTGTAATTCCCCACTTCTTTCTGTTCAGTTTTGAGGGTGTAATGAACACTTGAAGATCAATATGGCCCGTTGGTCAAGTGGTTAAGACGTAGGCCTCTCACGCCTGAATCAGGAGTTCGACTCTCCTACGGGTCACCATATGCACCATTAGCTCAGTTGGTAGAGCACCTGACTCTTAATCAGGGTGTCCAGGGTTCGAGTCCCTGATGGTGTACCATAGAGGGGAAGACTTTTCTTCCCCTCGGCAAAAAGCTCTTGACAATGAGAGCGTTATAATGTAGTATTTGGTGTGTTCCAAATGCAGTTGGTGTTTTTAACGGTGAGGGTCCACCCGTTCCCATTCCGAACACGGAAGTTAAGCTCACCAGTGCCGACAATACTTGTCTGGAGACGGACCGGGAAGATAGGTCAATGCCAACATCAAAGGGTTTGGCGCAAGTCAGACCCTTTGCCTTTGCCTCCTTAGCTCAACAGGTAGAGCATGCGGCTGTTAACCGCAGGGTCGTAGGTTCGAATCCTACAGGGGGCGCCAATGGTATTGCCGCCACAGTCGTGACGGCAATACTGATATTAGGGCCTTTAGCTCAGTTGGTTAGAGCAACCGGCTCATAACCGGTCGGTCTGGGGTTCGAGTCCCTGAAGGCCCACCAATTTTATAGGGGAATAGCTCAGCTGGTAGAGCGGCGGTCTCCAAAACCGTAGGCCGAGGGTTCGAAGCCTTCTTCCCCTGCCAAGAAGCCTGAAAGCATTTGCTTTCAGGCTTCTTGGCGCTTTTTTATACCTTCGGCAAATTGCTTGAGCAGCCTTGCGGAGGAAGTAAATGTATATATTTTTTATTCATAAACATGCTACACATTGACAACTGGTGCGTCATGGAGTATACTTATGAGCACAATCCGACAGGACACGACTGTTTTATCCGCAATTTGAGGTGACATTGGATGATGCAGAATTCAAAATGGAAGCTTACAGATGAAGAGAAGCAGATGCTTATCGCTGCGATAACGCCGGAGCTTATACCGTTGCGCTCAAAGGCAGGGATTTCGCAGGGCGAGCTTGCAAATCTTATCGGTGTTTCGCGCCAGACCTATGGCGCAATAGAGCGCGGCGACCGCGAAATGACTTGGAATACATATCTCTCGCTCGTGCTTTTTTATGACTACAATCAGAAGACGCACCAGATGCTCAGGGCGATCGGTGCGTTTCCGCGTGAGATCGTTGCGCGCTTTAACGACGGCGAGTCCGAAGTGATCGACCTTGGTCTTATGCTTGGCGACGGAATGAAAAACATAATCGGCAGGCTTGACGAGCAGGCGCTGCGCTCTATCAGGACAATGATACTGATAGAGTATGCCCGCTGCACGAACACGCCGGGAGATGTGATCATTAAATCCTTTGACGGCGTTGGTTTTTCCGGTTTGCCAAACAAAACCGAGGATGTCAAGGCGGCAAAGGCGCTGAGGGCTATCAAGGAGCGTGCGAGCAAGAATGACCGACCGTGAAGTTAGGAAGAAGGTCAGACAGTTTCGAAAGAAATCCGGCATCGCGCATAAGCCGAGCAGCGCTGAGCTGAAGCGCGCGGTCGAGCGAATGGGTTATACGGTCATCGAGTTTAACAACATTTATAACGACGATGCCGTTGCCGCGCTTATTGAGGCGCTTCACATTCCTGACAGAGTGCTCAATGCCCGCGGCTTTACCTATGCCGACGCTGCACGGCGGCTCGTTTTCATAAACGAGGATCTGTCCGACGACGAAAAAGCGATGGTGCTCGCGCATGAGACGGGGCACATTTTCCTGCGCCACATGACCACGGCGCCGATAATCGGCAACGATGTCTCCGAGGAGTACGAGGCGAATGAATTTGCGCACTACCTCCTGAACTCGGGCGCATGGGCGGGGCTTACCGCATTCGTGCGCCGCAACAAAAAGCGAGTGATCGCGGCGGTCGCGGCAATTTTGATAGTTGCTGCCGGTATAACTGCCTACTGCGTTATAAGCAGCGAGAGCCAGTACTACGGCGAGTATTACATCACGCCCGAGGGCAGCCGCTATCATGAGGGCGACTGCGCCTATATAAAGGATAAGAGCACTGCACGGCGGATGACCGTTGAGGAATACGAAAGCGGCGACTATACCCCGTGCCAGAGATGCATACCGAAATAGAGAGCGGTATTAAAAAGAGAAATATAAAATTAAATAAAAAATAAAAAAGGAGAAGAGCATGGAAAACAAAATTGAAGATCAGACCTCCGTGCAGTCGGATCAGGAGCTTGAGCCTGAAACGGAGCAGTTTGACGCGGAGCCTGAAACGGAGCAATTTGACGCGGAGCCTGAAACGGAGCAATTTGACGCGGAGCCTGAGACGGAGCAGTTTGACGCGGAGCCTGAAACGGAGCAGTTTGACGCGGAGCCTGAAACGGAGCAGTTTGACGCGGAGCCTGAGACCCAGCAGTTCGGCGAGGAGGCCGAGACCAAAATAGTGGATCAGGAGCCCGAGACCGAGGTAAGACCTCAGGCGCAGGAAAGCTGCCCGAGCTGCGGCGCACCCATGGCGGCGGATCAGGTGTTCTGCACAAGCTGCGGCGCGGCAAAGGCAGCGCCCGCGAAAAAGGTGTGCTCCAAATGCGGCGCAGAGCTTGCCGAGGGACAGGATTTTTGCCCGAAGTGCGGTCAGAAGGCGGGACTTGAGATCGACGCCGGTGTTGCCGACGCGATAAGCCAGTTTAACAGCGGCGTGAGCGCGGCAAACGAGGCGAAGAAAAAGCAGCCGCAGAAGATAATAATTGCGGTGATTGCCGCCATTGTCGTTATAGCCGCGGCAGTTTTTGCGATACCCAAGCTGTTCCCCTCGGTCGAGTCGCTGTGCGAGCAGGGCAGATATGTCGAGGCGTATGAGAAAGCTGACGGCGACGAAGCAAAGCTCGCAGTCAAGATTGAAAGCGTTGCAGCGCAGTCAATAACGGACCTTACCGCGAGAATGGCTGAAGAAGTAAAGGCGTACACTTTCGACATAAAGGATGTGTATTACAACGAGGATATGGGCACGAGCGAGATGTTTTATATCATGGGCATATATGCGGAGGTGTTTGTAGACGGAGATTCTATCGGTAGTGGGCGTCTGGTTTTTGGATGGATGAATAACGAGTGGCAGTTTGTGGGCGTTGTATTCGACTCAGAGTCTGATTCTTCATTATCGTACCAAGAAAAAGCCACTGCGATTATCTATGAGTCGGCAGCCGAAAACGGCACGGCGCTCAGCAACGAAGGTGTTGCCAGAGTTAATACGGTTATCACAAACGGCGTGACCATCGATCCGGTCGCAATTCCGATTTCGGCAAATGTAACAGAAGGAGATTAAACATGGGAAAAGTTAATGTTGTTATAGTTGATGCTACCGGCAATAAGGAGCAGAAGGTCGGTCTGCCCGACGATATAAAATGCGGCATCATAATGGTAAAGCTCGTTGAAAAGATAAAGCTCCCGTCCGTCGGACCGGACGGCAACCCCATAAGCTATAAGTTTATCCACAAGGTCACCGGCCGGCAGCTTCTCGAGTCGCAGACTCTGGCAGAGGCGGGCATAAAGGACGGCGATGTTCTGCGCCTCCAGCCGGAGATAACCGCCGGTGCAAAGACCTGCGCAAGCTGCGGAGCGGTAAACGAGGATACCACCGCATTCTGCGTAAAATGCGGCACAAAGCTCGACGCTGCACCCGCGCAGCCCGCGTTTGACGCGACTGCCGTACCTCCCCAGCAGCCGGCATTCAATGGCGCCGCTGCACCTCAGCAGCCGTACAACGCGGCTCCCGTGCAGGGTGCTGGATATGCAAGCACCGTTGACAAGCTCGGAAATATCGCGGAGAAAAACTCCAAGCTTGTACCGCTCATCGGTGTTCTTTCGGGCATCGTTTCCGTCATTCTCGGAATAATCACCATGCTAAAGGATACAGGTGTGTATGTAGCATCAAAGTCCTACGGCGGCGACGCTTACACCGGCATCCAGAACGCCGCTGCGGATACCGCATATAATGTCAAGGTACTTGCAGAGGCAGTAAATTTCGGCATCGGCTCGCTGCTTATAGTGCTCGGTGTTGCGATAGTCTGCTATTTCGCGCTGAAAATGAAGAAGTAAAATGAGTGAAACGATAGAGTTCGGCAGCGCCGATTTTGAAGAAGACCGATACAGCCGTCTGCGGCTTATACCGTGGTGGGATCAGGACAGGCTTAAAAACGCAACTGTCATGGTCGTCGGCGCGGGAGCTATCGGCAACGAGCTTATAAAAAATCTCGCGCTGCTGGGTATAGGAAAAGTCCTTATCTATGATATGGACAGGATAGAGAACACGAACCTCACCCGCTCGGTGCTTTACCGCCGCAGCGATGTCGGATGCTATAAGGCTGAGGTCGCGGCGGAGCGGGCGATGGAAATGAACCCCGATGTCAGCGCAAAGGCGTTTATAGCCAATATTATCGACGATGTCGGGCTCGGCGTTTTCCGCAGAATGGATGTAGTTCTGGGCGGGCTTGATAACCGCGAGGCGCGCCTTGCGATAAACCAGGCGTGCTATAAGGTGAACAAGCCGTGGATCGACGGCGCTATCGAGGCGCTCAGCGGCTTTGCGCGCGTGTTCGTGCCCGGTCACGGCGCGTGCTATGAGTGCACCATGACCGAGACCGACTGGATGCTCATTAACAAGCGCAAGTCGTGCGCACTGCTCACGCATGAGCAGATGGAGCAGGGCAAGATACCCACAACGCCTACATCGTCGTCGGTGATAGCGGGAATACAGGTGCAGGAGATGCTCAAGCTCCTGCACTCGGACCGCGGTCTGCCCACGCTCACGGGCAAGGGCTATGTGTTCAACGGGCTCACGCACGATTCATATGTCGTCGAGTATCAAGAAAAGCCCGACTGCATGAGCCACGAGACCTACGAGTCCATCATCGAAAAGCCGTGGTCGGTAAAGACGATGACGCTGGGCGAGCTGCTCGGAAATATCCGCGCGGAGCTCGGCGAAAAGGCTGTCGTTGACTTCGACCGCGATATTGCGACGACTGCGTCGTGCGCCTGCGGAGAGCATATGGAGCTGTTTAAGCCTGTGCACAAGCTCAGAGGTGATATGCTTGTTTGCCCCAAGTGCGGCGCTATGATGCAATTTGACACCATGCACACCATACGCGGCGATGAGCCTTATCTCGATAAGACCTTAGCCGAGCTCGGCATACCGCCGCTGCATATAGTCTGCGGCAGGGTCGGCATGGACGCAAAGTATTATGAATTTACCGCTGACGAGGAAGAAGTGTTCAGCGCACTGTAAAGGGGAAAAGAAATGGCAATGACCGCAAGAATGCGCCGCCTTGCTTCTGACTATGAGCAGGTCATGAAGGACTTCGCGGGACATAAAAACATAATCGTAACTCCGATAGGCGAGGTGCCTCCGGAGAAATACCATGTTACATATTTCGTAAACGGTATCTATCTGCTGCCGGACGGACAGATAGAAACGCTCGGCAGACATGAGGTGGAGATAACGCTCCACGCCGAATACCCGCGCTATAAGCCGCTGTGCAGGATACTGACCCCTATATGGCACCCGAACTTCCGCGACGGGCAGATCTGCATAGGCGATATATGGGGAGCGGGCGAGTCGCTGAGCGATATCATCATCAACATCGGCGACATGATCCAGTACAAGTCGTGGAATTCCTACAGTCCGCTGTCGGCTGACGCGGCAAAATGGGCGATGGAGAATAAGCACCTGTTTCCGGTCGGAAATGTGGAGCTCAATATCGCCGACTATGCCTCGGCAAAGGACACAGTCGATATAGACCTTTTCGATGAGGACAACACCGTCATCCTCGGCGACGGGGGAAAAACCGTTAACCTTGACAAAGAGGATGTGACGATGCCTCTTTACGAGGAAAAGACCGCGACCGGTGACAGCGGCAACGACTTTGACATAACGCCCGAGGAGCTTGCCGGAATAGAATTTGTGCCCACCGCTCAGCGTATGCAGACAGTTTCCCACGGCGGCATGGTAAAGGGCGGCAAGGTAAACTTCAAAACCATTTTCATGAAGGGACTGCTGTGGGCGCTAATAGGCGGCATAATCGGCTTTGCCCTTCAGGAGCTGCTGGACGATGCAACGAGCTCCGAAGCGGTCCTCGGCTGGATGGGCTACCATTCGGTGTATGATATGCTCGATATGAGCACCGATGAGGCTTTGGCGATAATCGAAAACGCCTTGCGCATATCCTCTGCTTTCTTCTCGGCGTTTATCGCCTGCGGGCTCGGACTGTTCATGGGTCTGGGCGAGGGCGTTTTCTACGGCTCGAAGGAGAATGCGTTCAAGTATGCAGCCATCGGCGCGGCTCTCTCGCTTGCCATCGGCTTTGTGAGCGGATATCTTGCGCAGTGGATGTACTCGTCGATGATCACCGACGATGCGTCCGACATTTCCGCGGCTCTAATCCGCGGTCTCGGCTGGGCTATAATGGGCCTCGGCGTCGGCGTTTCCATCGGCCTGATACGGCCGGAGAAAAAGCGTGTGCTGTTCTGCGCACTCGGCGGTCTCGCGGGCGGATTTGTCGGCGGGTTCCTGTTTAACTATGTAACGGAGCTCATCGTTATCGGCGAAAACGACACCGGCACGGGCGGCAGAGCGGTCGGCATTATCATTATGGCTCTGCTCATCGGTCTCGGCATCGGTCTGCTCGAGCAGTTTGCAAAGCAGGCATGGCTCAAGGTCATCCGCGGCGAGTTTGAGGGCAAGGAGTACCTCGTGTTTGCGGGAACAACGAGCATCGGCAGCAACGGCAAGAACACCATCGTTCTGTTCAAGGATAAGCTCGTCGGACCGCATCACTGCGACATCGTGCTCGAGGGCAGCAAGTATGTCCTGCTTGACAAGGGCACGCCCATGGGCACCATCGTTAACGGACAGCGCATAGTACGGCATATTCTCAGGCAGGGCGACGCCATAGCCATAGGCAACTCTGTTCTGGTGTTTAATTCTAAATAATTCGGAGGCAGTATCGTGAGAAAGTTCTTTAAGGCATTATTTGCAGGAGGGGCAGCGCTTGCGATACTGCTTTCCTTTTCGCTCGGCGCGCTTGCAATAGGCTTTGATGCCGAAAAAGCGTATGACTCGGTGTTCGTTCTGCAATCGGGCGACACGCTCGGCAGCGGCTTTGCGTTCGGCGAAAACGCTATAATAACAAACGCCCATGTCATCTCCGACAGCACTCGGATATATGTCACCGATCACGACGGCAATACGACCGAGGGCTATCTCGCCGCCATTGACGAGGATCTTGACCTTGCCGTTGTCGGTGTAGCCGGCGCGTCGTATACCCCGATAAAACCGGCAGATCTGTCCAAGATAGCGTCGGGCGACGATGTATACGCTATCGGCGCGCCCAACAGCATGGCGTATACGCTAACAAAGGGCGTTATATCGTCCAAGGAGCGCACGGCGGGCGATAAGGTGTATATCCAGACCGACGCCGCCATAAACCACGGCAACAGCGGCGGTCCGCTGCTGGACGACTCGGGGCGCGTTGTCGGGGTAAACTCGCTGAAAATGTCCGACAGCGAGGGCATAGGGCTTGCCATCCCCATAGACACCGTTAAAAGCTTCCTTACGGCAAACGGCATTTCACTCACCGGCGACGGCACCATAGACGGAACGCTCAATTCGCAGCAGGATACGCCGAAGCAGAGCGAAGCGCCCGCACCCTCCGAGGATAAGGCACCAGCAAGGTCAGGCGCATCGATCAGCGTTATACTCTGGTGCGCGCTTGGTGCATCGGTGCTTTTGAACATCGTTTTGATAGTCATTCTGGTGTTCAGAAAGAGAAAGAATATAAATGTCAAATACGATCCCAAGGAGCGGACGGATTTTGACATTGATATATTGGAGTAATAGTTATGGCAAAAAAGCAGAAGAACAAGGCCGGCAAAAAGGCAGCCGAGGCTGTGCCGGAAAATGCCCTGCCGCAGAATATAGTGGCGATGGGCGAGCATATCGAGGAAAATAAGAATATTTACATATCCCAGCGCACCTATAAGGCGATCCACCGCTTTACCAAGGATAAAACCACCACGGAAAGCGGCGGCGTGCTCGTCGGACGCGTTATCGAGGAGTTCGGGAAGACCAATATAATAATCGACGGCTTCATCGAGGGCAAGCACTGCGAGGCAACGCCCACAACGCTCAAATTCACGCACGAGACCTGGGAGCAGATCCATGCGGATCTCCAGAAAAAGTACCCCGACGAGAAAATACTCGGCTGGATACACACGCATCCGGACTTCGGCATTTTCCTGTCCGAGTACGATAAGTTCATTCAATCGAATTTCTTTAACGGCGAGGATCAGATAGCCTATGTCGTTGATCCGATACAGCACATAGAGGGATTTTATTTCTGGATAAACGGCAATATCGAGCGGTGTAAGGGCTTTTATGTTTTCGACAAGACCGGCACCAAAATAACGGTAGCCGAGGAGCCGGAGCCCGAACCCGCGCCTGCCGGAGGCTCAACGCTGGGGCTCAAGATAGCCTGCGCGGTCATGGCAGTCGTAATGGCGGTTATGATGTTCATGCTGTTTACGCAGAAAGCGGCGATAGACAGGCTTGAAAACACCGTTCAGCAGCAGCAAATGTACCTGAATATGATATTCGGTCAGCAGGTCGTTATCGAGCCCGAGCAGTCCGCGTCTCCCGATGCGAGTGCCGAGCCAACGCAGAATGTCGGAGGTTAATGTAAATGGGAAACATGGATAGATACATGGGTAAGGTGTGCCCTTACTGCAAAACACCGTTTAAGGAAAACGACGATATAGTAATTTGCAGCGCGTGTGAAATGCCGCACCATAAGGAGTGCTGGATAGAGAACAAGGGCTGCACGACCTTCGGCTGCCTCGGAACGATAAAGGCGGCAGATGCAGATCCCGCAGACGGCGAGACCGTTCTCTTACCGACCGAGGAGCCCTCCGTAAACCGCTTCTGCCCGCACTGCGGAGCACCGATAGCCGCCGGCAATGCTTTTTGCGGAAGCTGCGGCTCACCGGCATCTCCCTCCGCACCGGTACCCGTACCGCAGCCTCAGCAGACGGCGTATCAGCCGGTATATCAGCAGATACCGCCTCAGCAGACGCAGTATCAGCAGAACACCTATTCGTACACTGCCGGACAGCAGCAGTCACAGTATCAGCAGCCGGTCACGCAGCCTCAGCAGCAGCAGTATTACGGCGGCGGAGCATATACCGGCGGCGACAGAGAGCGGCTCATCGGCAATAATGCACAGTATTATATGCAGAAATTCAGCCAGATAAAGAGCCAGGGCAGCACCGTGAGCTGGAACTGGTGTGCGTTTCTGGTGTCGCCGTTCTGGATGCTTTACCGCAAGATGTATGGCTACGGCGCCGGACTTCTCGGCGCGGCGGTCCTGCTTGCACTGTGCAACGCAGCATTAATTATGATAGTGCCCTACATCCTCATCGGTATGTTCGGCAACTATCTGTATATGCAGCAGATAGAAAAGCACGAAAATCAGCTGAGAATGCTTGCAGAGCCGGAAAAAACGCAGTATATACAAACAAACGGCTCGACCAGCACCAATGCCGTCGTTATAGGCGTTGTCGTATATATTTTTGTTTGTATCATAATCCTGTGAGTGCTGCGGAGGTAGACTGAATGGATGATTTTGAGATAGAGCTTTTAGATGCCGATGAAGGCGAAAACTCCGCGGCGCAGCTTCCGACGAATTTCATAACTGTTGGGGAAGTGAGCCCCGACGATGTTAAGGTCTATATAAAGCAGGATGTTTACAAGGCACTTGAGAAGTATGCCAGAGCCGATGTCGAGCACGAGCGCGGCACGATAATCCTCGGCGAGTACTGCGAGGCGCTGGGCGCGATAAATGTCATGATCTCGAACTATATCGAGGCAAAATACACCGATGCCTCTGCGTCTACGCTCACCTTCACCCATGAGACATGGGACTATGTGCATAAGCAGCAGGACGAGCTATATTCCGATAAAAAGATCGTGGGCTGGCAGCACACACACCCGAGCTACGGCATTTTCCTTTCAAATTACGACCTGTTTATTCAGGAAAACTTCTTTGACCTGCCGTTTCAGGTGGCGTATGTCATAGACCCAGTGCAGGATCTGCGCGGCTTTTTCCAGTGGAAAAACGGCAAGATCGAAAAGCTCAAGGGCTTTTACATCTATGACGAGGTCGGAAGGCCCATAAAAATAGAGAAAAAGCGCGTTAAAAAGGCTGAGGATAAGCCCAAGAGCTCGAGAACCGCGGTGACCGTTCTTTCGGTCATAACGGCTGCGTCGCTTATCTGCACCGGCGTTATGCTCGTTAAATATAACCGCCAGCTACGCACTCAGCATGCGCTTGAGGACAGGCTTCAGGCGCAGGAGGAGACAATAAACCGGCAGGACGATACGATAAAGGAGCTCGACAACAAATATAACGAGCTGCTTGAGGAGTCGAGCTATGAAACGCACACCGTGAAATACGGTGAAACGCTCGCCGGCATATGCCAAAAGTACGGCGTCGATTACAGGGAAAACGAAGCCGAGATACTCTCGCTCAACTCCATCTCCGACCCGAACCTCATCTATGTCGGACAGCAGATAAAAATACCCGTGAAGGACTAAAACAAAAGCCTCCGATACCGGAGGCTTTTGTGCTTTAAGATACTTGAAAAAAGTATCGGCAGTGGTATAATAAGGGCAAATAAACCGTTCGGAGGTAGTGCTATGAAAAAGAAAGTCATTGCAAAATACGATGTTATCGCCGAAAAAAAGCAGCCAGAGGAGGTAACGGCGCTGGAGCTGCTTCAGTCCGGAAAGTTAAATAAGCGTGCCGTTATTCAAGTCATGCGCAAGGTCGATCTCAAAAAGGTCGGTATAGTCGCCGGCGGAGCCGCCGTCGTTATGAGCGCGGTGAGCCTTACAGGAAAGTATTCCTTCTACAAGGGCATAGTTTCGAGCGAATTAAAGCGCCAGCTTGCGCCGATGAACAAAAAGCTCGATGAGCTGAAAGCCCAGAACGAGGCATTGAAAAAAGAGCTTGACGAGATAAAGGCTCAGAACGAAGAATAAAAAAATTCCCCTCACATGAGGGGAATTTTTTTATTGATTTGATCTGCTGAGCGGAATCCCGTTCACGGCGTTTCGAGCGAGGACATACAGCACCGAGCACAGCGGAACGCTTATGAGCATTCCGATAACGCCCATGGCGTTGCCGCCGATGGTGACTGCCACCAGCACCCATATGCCCGGCAGACCGACGGATTTGCCGACGACCTTGGGGTAGATGAGGTTGCCCTCGAACTGCTGCAGAACGATGATGAAGATGATAAACCACAGCGCCTGAATGGGCTTTACGAGCAGGATGAGAAAAGCGCCTATCGCAGTTCCTATGAACGCGCCGAACACGGGTATAAGCGCCGTGAAGCCGACAAGAACTGATATTGCCGGAGCATACGGCATCCGGAATATCGCCATGCCTATGAAGCACAGGATGCCGATTATGACAGCCTCAGTGAGCTGCCCGGTGATGAAATTCGTGAAGGTCCGGTTCACGAGGTCGAGCAGATCGAGGAATTTCTGCATTTTCTCGGGCTTCATGACCCTTGCAAGCACCTTTTTCGACTGACGCTTGAGCGTTTCCTTCTGCGCGAGGACATAGATGGAAAACGCCAGCGCGAGAACGAAGTTTATAACGGCGGTGACTATGGATGCCGTTGCAGAAATGGTAGTGTTGAACACTGCTGTGCCGCCGTCCTTGAGTATCTGCATGAGCTTATCTGCGTTGAAGCTGAACTCCGGAAGCTGGATGCTGTAACGGTTCAGGAACGCCGCCAGCGAATCCCACCAGCTCTCGATCTCGGTCACATACGAGGGCACCATGCTCACGAGCGAGGATACGGAAGCGCTCAGCTCCGGCATGATGATGAGGACTACCGCGAGGATTATACCGATGACAAGAAGAATGCTCAGGAGCAGGCAGATAGGTCTTTTAAGCTTCTGCACCCACTGACCCTTGCACCGGCTCAGAAGCTTCATCCACATCTTTTCGACCGGACGCAGCAGCACATTCACGATGTAGGCTATGCACAGTCCGATAACGAACGGTGAGATGAGCGAATACAGATCGCCGAGGTATTTAAGCAGCAGCTTGTGATTGTAAAGTCCCCATATCAGCAGGACTGTGAATGTTATTATAAGCAGTATGCGCTTAACGGTTTTCTTGCTGAGCTCCATGCGAGACCTCCATAAGTTATCCTAAAGTTATCTTACGCTGAACAGAATGTCGCCGTAGGTCGGGAAAGGCCACAGCTCGGCTGATGCGTTCGTTTCAAGCTCATCTACCGTTTTTCTGAGCTGTTCCATGGCGGGGAGCACCTTGTCGCGGAAAACGGCGGCTCTGGTGTAATTTTCGGAAAACTCGTCGGCATTTTCGGCTGCCTCCGCGAGTGCATTCACTCCGGCGACGGTGTCGCTTATAAGCGAACTCAGTTTTTTGCACTGCGAAGCTTCAAAGCTTGCATCCGCGCCGAGCTGAGCCTTTGCCAGCGCCGTGTCGCAAAGCTGCTTTGAGTAAGCGCTCACGGCGGGGAGGATCTCCTTCCACACCATCTCCCGCATGGTCAGCGCCTCTATGCGGATGACCTTGCAGTAGTTATCCAGCTTCATTTTATAACGCGCCGCGAGCTCTATCTCGGAATACACGCGGTGGCGCGCGAAGAGATCGACATTCTTTATATCGAGGTAATACGGAACGCAGTCTACCGTTGTGCGGAAGTTTTTGAGTCCGCGGTTGGCAGCTTCTCTGATCCATTCATCGCCGTAGCCGTTGCCGTTAAATATAATGCGCTTGTGTTTTTTGATAACGCTTTTTATAAGCTCGTGCAGGCTTGATTCAAAATTATCCGCTGTCTCAAGAAAGTCGGCGTATTTGCGCAGCGACTCGGCAACGGCGGTGTTGAGAACGACATTCGCGCCCGAAATGGATGCAGAGGAGCCGAGCATGCGGAACTCAAACTTGTTGCCGGTGAAAGCAAAGGGCGAGGTGCGGTTGCGGTCGGTGGTATCGCGCGCAAACTTCGGCAGAACATGAACGCCGACCTTTATCTGCTCCTTTTCCTTGCCGCCGTAGGGTGTGTCATTTTCTATTGCTTCGAGTATCTCCTCAAGCTCCTCGCCGAGGAACACCGAGATGATCGCCGGAGGCGCTTCCGCAGCGCCGAGACGGTGATCGTTCGCCGCGCTTGCAACAGAGATGCGCAGCATATCCTGATAATCGTCCACCGCCTGCAAAACCGCGCACAGCATCAGCAGGAACTGGGCGTTCTCATACGGAGTTTCGCCCGGCTCGAGCAGGTTTAAACCCGTGTCGGTGGTCATGGACCAGTTGTTGTGCTTGCCCGAGCCGTTAACGCCGGCAAAGGGCTTTTCATGCAGCAGACACACCATATCGTACTTGCGGGCAAGCTTTTGCATGAGCTCCATGGTTATCTGATTGTGGTCGGCTGCGATGTTTGTGGTCGTATAAATGGGAGCAAGCTCGTGCTGAGCGGGAGCGACCTCGTTGTGCTCCGTTTTCGCGAGAACACCGAGCTTCCACAGCTCCTCGTCAAGCTCCGCCATGAACGCGGCGACGCGGGGCTTTATTGTGCCGTAGTAATGATCGTCAAGCTCCTGACCCTTGGGCGGCATGGCGCCGAAAAGCGTTCTGCCGGTGTACATGAGGTCGCGGCGCTTTTCGTAAACGCTCTTGTCTATGAGAAAATACTCCTGCTCGGGACCCACGGTCGTCTTTACGGAGGTGACATCGGTGTTGCCGAACAGCCTGAGAACGCGCAGCCCCTGACGGTTCAGCGCCTCCATGGAGCGCAGCAGGGGCGTTTTCTTGTCCAGCGCCTCGCCGCCGTATGAGCAGAATGCGGTCGGTATGCAGAGAACGCCGTCCTTTATAAACGCATATGATGTGGGGTCCCACGCGGTGTAGCCGCGAGCCTCAAATGTGGCTCTCAGACCGCCGGTGGGGAAGCTCGAGGCATCAGGCTCGCCCTGTATGAGCTCCTTGCCTGAAAATTCCATAATAATTCTGCCGTTATCTGCCGGGGAGATAAAGCTGTCGTGCTTTTCGGCGGTTATGCCGGTCATGGGCTGGAACCAGTGCGTAAAATGCGTTGCGCCCTTTTCGATAGCCCAATCCTTCATCGCATTTGCAACGACCTCGGCAGTTTCCCTGTCGAGCCTTTCGCCGAGCTTTATCGAGCGTTGGACCTGCTTGTATGCCTGCTTGGGGAGGCGCGCCTGCATAACGCAGTCGTTAAACACCATTGAGCCGAACATTTCGATAACATTACTCATTTCAGATCCACCTTTCGCCCGAGACCGGCGCTGCGGCCTATCGGGGGTTAATGGAAAAATTATATTCCAACACACTCATTTTTGTCAACGATTAAAAAAGGTAAAGCGGTTGACAAACCATACTTGCATGTGTATACTGACTGTGCTAATGCAAATCATACAGTTTAACGGTGAAAAACCGTACATGGGTTTAGATTTTGTCAAACTGCTTTACCGCTTACAAGCGGTGTGATATAATCAAAAGTTGTGTGGGAAATATAAGAATGGAGCGGGCTGCCGCACATTTGTGATCAATGAAGAGTAGTGTTAAAAACAATCTGCTGTGGATATTGCTTCTGGCGGCAATATCCGCAATAACCGTCAAGGTAGTAACATCATGCTCAAAGGGCTTTTCGTGGCATCGCTTTGAGCACTTTCTTGACGGGGCGGACCCGATGTGGATAGTGCTTGCCGCACTGTGCGCGTTCGGATTTGTCTATTTTGAGGGACTGGGACTTCAGTGCACCTGCCGCTTTTTCGGACATCCGTTCTCAGCCGGAAAGGGGATACTTTTCTCGGCGACGGATATTTTCTTCTCAGCCATAACCCCCTCAGCCACCGGCGGACAGCCTGCGGCGCTCATATTCATGATGCGCTACGGTACCCCAGCAGCGGTGTCTGCCATTGCGTTGCTGTTAAACCTCGTTATGTATACGGTATCGATACTGCTCATAAGCGCAGTGTGCTGCGTCGTTTACCCCGGTATACTCCTGAGGATGAGCATTGCGCCGAAGATATTCATTGCGTTTGGCGTTGTCGTTCAGGTGATATTCATATTTATATTCATCATGTGCATCTTTAACGATGCACTCATCCTCAGCGTCTGCCGCTGGGGACTGCGGCTTTTGTGCAAGCTGAGGATAGTCAAGGACTATGACGAGCAGTATAAAAAGCTGCTGGACATGATAAAGCAGTACAAGGAGTGCGGCGTTCTGCTCAGAAAGGAAACGGGACTGCTCATAAAGGTGTTTCTGTGCAACATGGCGCAGCGCCTGTCGGTCATCCTCGTTTCGGTGTGCGTGTTCCTTGCGGTAGGCGGCGCACCTGCGGAGGCATTCAAGGCGTTCTCGGTGCAGACCTTTGCCGTTCTCGGCTCGAATGCAGTGCCGGTGCCCGGAGCTGTCGGCGTTGCCGATTACATTCTGCTCAGCGGCTTCGGTCAGCTCGTGCGCGACCCTGTCAGCATCGAGCTTTTAAGCCGCGGGATAAGCTTTTATGCGACCATACTTTGCTGCGGCGTTCTGATGCTCGCGGTACTCATAATAAGAAAGATAAAAAACGGTGGGAAAAATGACATCTAAGAAAATGGCGATAGGTCTGCGCTGCTGCTATTTTAAGCACCTCGGCTGGCCCGCTCGCTGCGTAATGACAAACCCGATACTCACGGCGGTGATAGGCGAATATATGGACACGCGCCTTTCCGTAAGGCGCATAGACCACTTTGTGCGCGCAAACGGCATAGACCTCAGCGATTATGAAAAGGCCGATTACCGCTGCTTCAATGATTTCTTCACCCGCAGGATAAAGCCCGAGGCGCGGCCCGTGAACATGGATCCCGATGTGCTCATCTCACCGTGCGACGGCAGCCTTTCGGCTTACCGCATAAGCGGCGATTCGGTGTTCTCGATAAAAAACAGCTATTACAATGTCGATGACCTTGTAGGAGGAGCATCCATTGCCGAGGAGTATATAAACGGCGTGTGCCTCGTGCTCAGGCTCGGTGTTGAGAATTACCATCGCTATTGCTACATAGATAACGGCTTCAAGAGCCGCAACTGGCACATTCAGGGCAAATACCATCCGGTGCAGCCGATCGCCGTGCGCAAGCATCCGGTGTTCAAGCAGAACACGCGCGAGTACTGTATGCTGTATACAGAAAATTTCGGCACGGTCGTGCAGATAGAGGTCGGCGCGTGTCTCGTCGGCAAGATAGATAACTACCACGAGGCGGCGGTAATAAGCCGCGGCGAGGAAAAAGGAATGTTCCGCTTCGGCGGCTCGACCATCGTTCTGCTGTTTAAAAACGGCGTGCTCGACCTGCCGCAGCAGATCTTTGAAGACACTCTAAAGGGCAGGGAACACCCCGTCCTCTACGGAAAAGAAATATGCAGAAAGCTCTCGGATCATTGATCCGAGAGCTTCAGGTTTATTTGTTGCTATTTCTTGCTTACGGCATAGGCTATGCCGCTGAGGACGAGTGCTCCGACTGCCGGCAGAGAGATCACAAGGATCCCGAGTCCGAGCGGCATTTCCGCCGGAGCGTAAAATCCGCCGAGTCGGATCGCGTCCGGAATAAAGAACCAGAGAACGAGCAGAACTTCAAAAACAAGCAGTGATACGATGTCGAATTTCCCGCATTTGCGGCTCGCGGCGAACACAACCGCCGCGGCAAGGATCGGCAAGACGATAAGATACCACCCTCCGTAAAGCGAGTTCACCGGAAGGAGCGTCCCTCCTTCGTCGATGGCTTTTGCGGCTATGCTGAGACCGCACAGGCAAAACAGGATAGCGTACGCCCACCATGGGCGCTTGAGGCTTTTACTCATAATATCAGCTCCTTTACATGATCGGATCCGGTGCTTTCAAGCTCACAGCCTTGTTATACTCACATCATACCATATGTTGAGGTAATTTCAAGCATTATTTGCCTATTTTCTTTAAAAACCTCTTTAATTTGCCAAGCTCGGGCTTCCAGTATATCGTCCTAACAAAGGGAAACACGGTCATGAGCGCCTTGCCGACGGCAAAAAGCGGGCAGGGGGACACGCTCTTCGTAGTAGTCCATCAGTTTCTCCGTGGGCGTTCCGTCTGTCTGACCGAGGCTGAACTCGGCAGCGGTCATTACGGTGCGGTTTTTGACTGTCATTGTGCCGATCTTCATCGGTGAGAGCAGCATTTCATAGCTCATGGCGTATATCCTCCCTGAAATATATCTGAAACGATAATAAATTAACACGCATGTCCGAGTCAAGAAGCCGTTGAAATATCAGCGTTTTTCCCAATTTAGACTGCCTTGTTCTGACAACTGTTCGCGTTTTGTGTTTGACCCGAGGGACGATATATGACAAAGTGTACAAAAAGTTTGGACACTTGTTTGAAGGTGAATGATATGGCAGTTTCGAGCTCAAAGAACACCGACGCGATAGTATCCGCCGCGCTTGAGCTTTTTAAAAGTTGGGGCTATGTGAATGTGTCGGTCAGCGATATTTGCCGCGCCGCAGGTGTGCCGAGATCGTCGTTTTACAGCATCTTTGCCGGCAAAGAGGAGATAATAACGCATCCCATACGCAATCTCAAGGACGATCAGCAGGCGGTGTTTGCGGAGTTTATAAATGCGAAAAATGATCTCGAGCGCATCTGGGCGCTGTATGACAGGTACCTGTCGCTTGCCATGGAGTTCGGTCCCGAGCTCACCGGAACGCTTTTATCGCTTGAGCTGCAAAAGCCCGTGGGACTTTTTAAGCTTTTTAACTCTTTTAACGAGTGGTTTGCAAAGCTCATCACGAACTGCCAGCGCCAGGGGCTTATCCGCAACAAAAACCGCGCCGAGGATATTGTCACGCTCGGCATCCGCATAGCGGTCGGAGCGACATATGAGTGGTGTCTCACCGGCGGCAGCTTTGACCTGCGCGCGGTTGCCATAAGCGAGCACGAGTCGCTTTACGATGTGCCGCAGGAGTTTCGACAAAGTGCGGCACGGCAGTGAGTCAGCTATTCCAAATACTGCACAAAAGTTTTACTCCGCAACTGGTCAATTTGCCGTTTTTAAACTTTTTGTATAAATATCGTTGCACTGATTGTAATGTTTCTGTATAATCATTGTTGAGGTATTGTCACTTTTGGGCGACGCCTGAGTGGATTAAGGAGGAACAATATGAAAAGACGCATCATCAGTATGGTAATGGTGCTGGTGCTCGTGTTTACGATGCTGCCGGTCTATGCCATTGCCGACGGCGACGGCACGGGAGATGCCGGCACCGACCTTCAGGGTGTTATCGACACCGTGAAGGACCTTATAAACGGGGGAGACACCTCCGGCAAGCTCGGCGAGATAATTAAAAATCTCGATTATGAGCAGCTTGCAAAGCTCTTCGGAGAGCTCATAAAGGATAAGATAGATATAGCTCCCGTCCTCGACAAGATCGATGTCACCGCGATAGCGGCGGTGGTCAAGGACCTCATTGCGGGAAACATAGACATCGGCCAGATCGTTGACGGCATGGATGCCGAGCAGATAGCCGAGCTCATAAAGACCCTCGCGGGAGATAACGACGCGATAAATGCAGTGCTCGATAAGCTCGATGTCGAGCAGCTCGCGGCGGTCATAAAGGCTCTCGTTTCCGGCGATGCGGATATAAGCGATGTCATCGCGGGTCTGGATACCGATAAGATAGTCGAGGTCATCAAGGACCTCGTCGGCGATAACAAGGCCATAGCCGAGATACTCGGAAAGCTCGACACCGACCGGCTCGTAGCCGTTATAAAGGGACTCATTGCCGGTGATGTGGACATAAGCGACATAGTCGCGGGTCTCGATACCGATAAGATAGTCGAGGTCATCAAGGGCCTCATCGGCGATAACGAGGCTATAGCCGAGATACTCGGAAAGCTCGACACCGATCAACTCATCGCGGTTATAAAGGCGCTCGTAGCTGGCGACATTGACATAAGCGATGTCGTTGCCGGACTTGATGTCGATAAGATAATCGAGATAATAAAGGGCCTCGGCGACGATAACGAGACCATAAGAGCCATCCTTGACAAGGTCGATGTTGACAAGCTTGTTGAGATCATAAAGGGTCTCATCGACGGCGGCGTAGATGTCGGCGATATACTCAAAAACCTCGATCCGTACACTCTGCTCAAGGTCATTTCCGGTCTGTTCGGCAATGATCTCGATGTAACGGGACCGAATAATGTCACCGTGACCGAGACCGAAACGGCTACCTTCAGCGTCAAGGTAAAGCTCAGCCTTCTCGAGCAGCTCCAGGGCGTTTCGTATAAGTATATGTGGCTCGAGCCGGATACGCTCAAGGATCTCAACAGCGATAACTTTGAAAAGCTCGATGTTCTCACCCTCATAACCCGTCTGCTCGGCAGCTCGCTCGGCAACGGCGAGACCCTGAACATCGCAAACACCACCATGCGCGATGACGGCAGAAGCTTTGTCTGCGTTATCTACAGCATAAGCGACAAGGTGTTCTATGTCACCGATAAGGCCACCCTTACGGTAACTCCGTTCAGCGATTGCACCCACAACAGCCTCAAGTTCGTGCGCGGCATAGACGCCACCTGCACCGAGGCGGGCAATGTCGCTTACTACGAGTGCCCCACCTGCGGAAAGCTCTTCCTCGATAAGGACTGCAATACCCAGACCAACGCAAACGATGTAGTTATCCCCGCAAAGGGTCACACTCCCGTTGAGACCAAGGCTGCTGTCGAGGCAACCTGCACCGCCACCGGTCTGACTGCCGAGCTCACCTGCTCCGTGTGCAGGGAAGTTGTCGAGCACCAGAAGGTAGTGCCCATGAAGGCGCACACCCCCGTTGAGGGTACGCCCGCCGTCGCACCTACCTGTACGACCGACGGCAGCACCGCGCAGACGATATGCAGCGTATGCAAGACCGAGCTCGTCGCGGCAGAGGTCATACCCGCAAGCGGCCACACCAAGGTCGTTGACATCGAAGCCGTTGAGCCCACCTGCACCAAGGACGGACGCACCGAGGGCAGCCATTGCAGCACCTGCAATGAAGTGCTCAGCAAGTCCGAGCCCGTAAAGGCAAAGGGACATAATTTCGTCGGCATCAAGTGCAGCGAGTGCGGCGAGTTCGTGCCGTTCCCGTTTGTGGATGTTCCTGAAACGGCATGGTACCGCGGCAATGTAGAGTATGTCTGGCAGCATGAGCTCATGGTCGGAGTTTCCGCAGACAAGTTTGCGCCCGATGCGACCATGACCCGCGCAATGTTCGCGCTCGTGCTCTACCGCATAGCCGGTGAACCGTCGGTCGAGGGTATGCGTGTACCGTTTACGGATATAAGCAGCCGCCATTGGGCGTATGACGCGGTCGTTTGGGCGTACAATAAGGGCGTCACGGACGGCGTGAGCACAACAGAGTTTGCGCCCGATGCGAATATAACCCGTGCGCAGCTGGTAACTATGCTCTTCCGCTATGAGAAGGCAAGCCCCGCGGCAAGCGGTGCGCTCAACTTCACCGACGCCTCCTCGATAGCATCGTGGGCACGCGACGCCGTCCTTTGGGCATACCTCAGCGGAATAGTCTCCGGCTATCCCGACGGCAGCTTCGGTCCCGATAGGACCGCGACCCGCGCCGAGATGGCAGCCATCCTCCAGAGATACTGCCAGCTCAAGCAGATATAAGCTCATATAAAAATCACTCCCTCCATCACCTGATGGAGGGATTTTTTGGTAGTTTTTTATTCGTTTTAGAATATTATGGTTTTCTGATAGTTCTTGGTATGGTATAATCAAAAGATAATGTGACCAAGCGAGGAATTCTTATGTACACTATTATGGGGCTACTGACATGAGGAGAAAAATTCAAGTGAAAAAGCACTTTATCATAATTGCAATAGCGATAAGTTTTTGCCTTTTTGCTGTCGTAAATGCTTTAAATTATCCGCCGATTGGTCATAAACTGCTTGAAGATACGTCCGACTATATGAATGTTAATTCATTCGTCAGAGAAAAGTTGGTTTCGGATTTCGGAGATCCGTTATCAGATCAAGTACCTGTTGGATCAAGACTGAAACGATATTGCTATCAGTATGACTGCGGTTTACTGGGAGATGCATCTTTTTATATAAATTTCATGGTTGTTTTTAACGGGGATAATGAGCTTAACAGTAAATATGTTGAATTGATGAATGCAAATCCCTACAAAGTGCTAACAGATAATTCTGTTGACTATATTGTGTTTAAGGGCACCGCTGAATCCTTCGCTGGATATTTGGATGGCGAAATATTTGATGGGGCACTATGGCGGTTCTATATTGTATCGATAGATAGAGAATCACGCAGTATGGAGTATACTATATCGTACATATTTGATGGCAGCAACAGAAATGAACACTTAACAGATACGGTCTCAAGGGTGAACTATTTACTAGCAAAAAATAGCAATTAAAATCAAATTCGCAGGAGCATATCGCATGATATGCTCCTGCGTTCCTTTTGCTCGCAAAATACCAGTACGAAAGCGGCGTGAACGAGTTATAGTTCCCTGATAGTTCTTGGTATGGTATAATAGGCTATCAAAGAAACACCGCTTTATCAATGGATAAGGCGGTGTTTTTTACTAAAAAATCGATAATTGTTCGCACTGAAAACTGTCGTCCGCTTCGGTTAATTTTCCGAGCAGAATATCTATGGCTTCAAACTGCTTTTCTGTTATTACAAGCATTCTGATAGAGCCGTTGCACGGCAGATTTCGCTTTATCCTCGCTCTGTGCTTTGCCACGGCGTCCAAGCCGTTGCAAACGCGGGCATAGACAGAGTAGTGGATCATATGATACCCGTCATTGAGAAGAAAATTTCTGAATTGAGTGGCTTCGCGCCGCTCTTTTTTCGTCTTGACGGGGAGATCGAAAAATACCATGATCCTCATAAACTTATTCATTCAAATTCAAAATCTATCATGACTGTCTCTTTCTTACCAGTTAGCAGCGTCTAACTGGCTGCGCCAAGAAACGGGCGGGAGTACCGCCCGAAAAACTTTAGGCTTCTTATTTAAGTGCGTCGCACAATTGCCGCCAGCCGGCATTGAAGAAATCGAGGATCGATCTCAGGCAGGCGAACATTCTGTCCTCATCGAGGTGCTCGTTGAGAAGCTGCCTGAAATGCCAGAACTGCGACCCCATCAGCAGCCGGATAGAGTCCTCGTTTGGCGCTTTGCCGTAGACCTCGGAGAAAAAATCAATGGTCTGTCTTGTTTTGCGGTCCATAAGCTCCTTGCGCATCGTCTCGGCGGAGCTTCCGTCGCTGCGGCTGAAAAAGAGGGTGCATTCGTCGTAGTGCTCGGTGAGCAGACGAAAATAGATACCCTCCTCTACATTTATGGCGCTGATAATATCCTCGGTCAAGGCGCTTTTTTTCGCCCGCTCGTATTTCTCCGCGGCAGGAGAGAATATTTCCTCCATAGTCTTAAAAAAGTCCTGAAGCAGGCTTATAAACAGCTCGTCCTTATTCTTATAACGCGTGTATATAGCGCCGCGGATACAAAACGCAAGTAGTTTATAATATTTTTTGAATGGAATTAGAGACCGACGCTTGGCAAGGGTATACACAGTTTTATCGCATAGAAAAATGCCGCCGCAATTCTGCTAAAATTGCGGCGGTGCCGGTGGCATGAGCGAAATATGTCGTTTATAAAAAATCGTCGCAAGCGATACAAAGCTTGCGACGACGATGGTGCCGGTGGCCGGACTCGAACCGGCACGACGCAAGCATCAGAGGATTTTAAGTCCGCCGTGTCTACCATTCCACCACACCGGCAGGTGCGTTAGCTTTCTAATTTTAGCATCGGGGGATAGGAATGTCAATGTTTTAGAAAAAGCTTCTGAGCTCTTGCGTAAATGAAAGAAATTTGTTATCATACCCTTTCATGTGAAAAGAGCCTAAAAAAGAGAGGTATACAAGCCTTATAATAATCATCCTTGTTCAGGGGCTGATATAAATCCCCAAAGCCAGCCTTTCGGCTGGCTTTTTCATTTACATAAACAAAAAAGTGTGTTATTATATTCAACTATAAAAATATATTGAAGTAGTGTTTGTTAATGGATTACAGTAAATGGAAAATTGAAAAGAAGGCGCCGGAAGCTGAAAGGCTTTTCCTCGGTGCCGGATATGCGCCGCTGCTTGCAAAAATGCTCAGCGTTCGTGGGATAGCGAGCCTTGACGAGGCGAAAAGCTTTCTTGATGGCGGCGCGGAGCTGCTTGCAGACCCCATGCTCTTAAAGGACATGGACAAGGCGGTGCCGCGCATAAGGCGCGCGATCTCGGCGGGGGAGACCGTTGCGGTGTACGGCGACTATGATGTCGATGGCATAACCTCGACCTGCCTGCTGACCGACTGGCTGCGCAGCCGCGGGCTCAGATGCTATCCGTACATCCCCGACAGGATAGACGAGGGCTACGGCATAAACGACGCGGCCATCGAGAGCCTGCACGCCAAGGGCGTCAGCCTTATCATAAGCGTTGACTGCGGCATAACTGCGGCTGCCGAGGCAGAGTTTGCGCGTAAGATCGGTGTTGACCTCATCATAACCGACCACCACGAGTGCAGGGAGCAGACGATACCCGATGCCATCGCGGTCATCGACCCCAAGCAGGATGAGTGCAGGTATCCGAACAAGGAACTTGCCGGTGTGGGCGTTGCGCTCAAGCTCGTGTGCGCCGTTGAGAACGAGAGTGAGCGCGTGGTTGCGCGGTATGCCGACCTTGCCGCCATCGGAACGGTGGCGGATGTCGTGCCGCTCACGGGCGAGAACAGATACATCGTGCGGCGCGGACTTGCCATGCTTGAGCATACCTCCCGCCCGGGACTTGAGGCACTGCTGCGCGAATCAGGTGCGTCGGAGCGGAAAATGTCGTCGTCCACGATAGGCTTTACGCTTGCACCGCGCCTGAACGCCGCCGGCAGACTCGGCGAGGTGTCCGTCGCGGGCAGACTGCTCATGACCGGCGACGCGGACGAGGCGAACACACTTGCGGATAAGCTGTGCGAGCTAAACCGCCGCCGCCAGCACCTTGAAACGGAGATATGGGACGATGCCTCCGGCATGATGGACGGCAAAATGCCATCTACCCCGATAGTGCTTGCCAGCGAAAAATGGCATCAGGGCGTTATCGGCATAGCGGCGTCAAAGCTTGCCGAGCAGTACTCCAAGCCGACCGTTATGATATGTCTCGACGGCGAAAAGGGAAAGGGCTCATGCCGCAGCTATGGCGGGTTCAACCTCTTTGACGCGCTTTCGGCGTGCTCGGAGTATCTCGAGGGCTTCGGCGGTCACGCGCTCGCGGCGGGACTCAATATAAAGAGGGACAAGCTCAGGCAGTTCTGCAATGCCTTTAACGAATATTATGAAAAGAATAAGCCCAGCGAGCTTCCGACGCTCAACTGTGATATTGAGGTGACCGATCCGGACATACTTGATATGGAGGGTGTTGCCGCCCTGGGCAGGCTTGAGCCCTATGGGAGCGGAAACCCCAAGCCCATGCTTTGCATAAGCGGAGCAAGGCTTGAGCGGGTAACGCCGATCGGCGGGGGAAAGCACCTGCGCCTGAGCATTGGCTTCAGGGGCGCGAGCTTCGAGTGCGTGTTTTTCTCGCACAGCGAGGCTGAGCTGGGGCTGCGCGCGGGCGACAGGATAGACATAGCCTTTACTCCGCAGATAAACGAGTTCAGGCTGCGCCGCAGCGTGCAGCTTCAGGTAACGGCGGTAAAGGCGCATGACCCGAGACCGCTGTGCGAAAAGATATTGACCGATATGCCGGTAGCCGAGGCGTCGTGCTATTGCCCCGACAGAGGTGCGTTCATAAAATCATGGCGCAGGCTCCAGTCTCTCGGCGGCACGGTGGCAGCTGACCTCGACGGGGTCATACGGCAATGCCCGCACGGGGTGGAGCCCGAGCGGTTCTGCATCTGTCTGAGAGTGCTGTGCGAGTTGGGGCTTCTGCGTATGGCAGCCCCCGGCTCCGTTTTCGGAGCAAGGATAGTCACGGGCTGCGCGAAGGTCAATCTTGAAAGCTCGGAGCTTATAAAACGCTTGAAAGCGAGACGGTCGTAATGGCAGACATTGAAAAGAAAATACTTGACCCGGATGAAATGTTCGATGCGCTGCGCAAGAAGATAGATGACAGCGGCATGGAAATGGATATGGGCAGAATAGAGGCGGCTTACCACATGGCAAAGCTCGCCCATTCCGGTCAGCTCAGAAAGGACGGCTCACCGTATGTCACGCACTGCGTCGCGTCGGCGGATATTGCCGTTGACATGGGGCTTGACGAGGACTCTATAGTTGCGGCTCTGCTGCACGATGTCATAGAGGATACCCAGCTCACGCACGGCGACATTGCCCGCCAGTTCGGAGAGTCCGTTGCGAACATCGTCGAGGGCGTTACCAAGCTCACGCGCGTGCAGTACACGAGCAAGGAAGACGAGCAGATGGAAAACCTCCGCAAAATGCTCATGGCAATGGCGAAGGATATACGCGTTATCCTCATAAAGATAGCCGACCGGCTGCACAATATGCGCACCATGGCGTATCAGACCGAGGAAAAGCAGCGGCAGAAATCGCTCGAAACGATGGAGATATACGCTCCCATCGCCCACCGTCTCGGTATGCAGAGAGCGAAGTGGGAGCTGGAGGACCTTGCACTTATGTACCTTGATCCGGCGGGATACAAGGAGATAACCGACACATTGAACGAGCGCATGGACACCCTCAAAAGCTTCATGTCGAGCGTTGAGACAAAGATGAAGCAGCGCCTTGAGGAAGAGGGGCTGGATGTCACCGTAACGAGCCGTATAAAGCACATTTACAGTATATACAGAAAAATGTACGCGCAGAAGCTCGATATCAATGGTATATTTGACCTGTGCGCTTTCCGCGTTATCGTAGATACAATACCAGACTGCTACAATGTGCTGGGCATCATTCACGATATGTTCAAGCCCGTTCCCGGCAGATTTAAGGACTATATATCCACGCCTAAGCCGAATATGTACCAGAGCGTTCACACAACGGTCATCGGCTCCGAGGGCATACCGTTCGAGGTGCAGATCCGCACATGGGAAATGCACCGCACCGCAGAGTACGGCATTGCGGCGCACTGGAAGTATAAGATAGGCGACAATGCCGATACCGTTATAAAAACGGGCGATGAGGAGAAATTTGCGTGGGTAAGGCGACTGCTTGAGAGTCAGCAGGAGTCGGACGCAACAGACTTTTTCCACAATCTCAAGATAGATATGTTTGCCGACGAGGTGTTCGTGTTCTCGCCGAAGGGCGATGTCATAAACCTTCCGGCGGGTGCTACGCCCATCGACTTTGCGTACAGCATCCACTCCGCCATCGGCAACAGCATGATCGGCGCCTCGGTAAACGGCAGGATAGTGAACTTCGACTATGTGCTGCAAAACGGCGACATAGTTGAGGTCAGAACCTCGAAAAACGCCGCCGGACCGAGCCGCGATTGGCTCAATATCGCAAAAAGCGGCTCCGCGCGCACAAAGATAAAGCAATGGTTCAAGAAGGAGCGCCGCGAGGAGAACATCGAGCGCGGCCGTGCCATGTTCGAGTCGGAGCTGAAAAACAAGGGGCTGCGGCTTGAGGATATAAGCGACGAGGAGATTCTGCCGCAGCTTCTGAAAAAGGTCTCGTACACTAGCCTTGACGATATGTACGCCGCCATAGGCTACGGCGGCATGGCTGCAACGAGAGCCGTGAACCGCATGAAGGACGAGCTTGCCCGCCTGCACCATGTTTCCGGCAAGAAGACCGTTCTCGAAAAGGTCACCGAGGCAGCCGAAAGGCGCGAGCAGATGGCTCAGAAGCGGGTCAAGCCCGTGCACGGCGTTCTTGTAGAGGGGCTGGATAACTGCCTTATCAAATTCTCCCGCTGCTGCACGCCCATACCGGGCGACGATATCGTCGGCTATATAACCCGCGGGCAGGGCGTTTCAATCCACCGTGCCGACTGTGCAAACTATGCGCGGCGCGAATTCAAGCCCGAGGACATCGGGCGCTGGATAAATGTAAGCTGGGCAGACGAGATAAAGGAGAGCTACTCAACGGCTATAACCGTTGTCTCGCGCGAGCGCAGCGGACTTATAATGGACATTGCGTCGATATTCAACACCCTCAACACAAAGGTGCGCACCATAAACGCGCGCGATACGGGCGATAAATCAATAGTGAATATAACTCTGGAGACAAAGGGACTTGACGAGCTGAAGGCTGTAATGAACAAGCTCAATTCTCTGCCCGGAGTTGTCGAGGTAAACAGAAACGGAGGTAAGAAATGAGAGCCGTACTGACACGAGTGGACAGCGCGTCCGTTGCCATAGACGGTAAGGTAAAAAGCAGCATAGGCAAGGGCTTTCTCGTGCTGCTTGGAGTGCACGCCGACGACGGCGAGAAGGAAGCGATAAAGATAGCGGACAAGATATGCGGTCTGCGCATATTTGAGGACGCCGACGATAAAATGAATGTCAACCCCATGGACGCGGGCGCACAGCTGCTGATAATCAGCCAGTTTACGCTGTTTGCCGACTGCAAGTCGCGCCGCCCCGGATTTTCCAAGGCAGCCCGACCGGAAACGGCGATCCCGCTTTACGAAAAGGTCATAGCCGAATGCCGCAGCCGCGGCTTCGAGGTCGGTACCGGCGAGTTCGGCGCGAAAATGAAGGTCGAGTCCGTAAACGACGGACCCGTGACCATAATTCTTGATACAAGGGAGCTGTGAGCATGAACATTAAAACCATACCCGTCGGACAGCTTGAGACAAACTGCTATGTCGTTATAAACGAGGAAACGCTCGAGTGCGTTGTCATAGACCCCGGCGACGAGAGCAACACCATAATGGATTACATCGAGAGCAATAAGCTCAAATGCAGAGCGATAATGCTCACCCACGGTCACTTTGATCATGTCGGCGCGGTGGGCGAGATCGCCGCCGAGACCGGCTGCACCGTTTATATAAACGAGCGCGACGAGGGCTACAGGGTCGGCATGAGCGGAATGCTCTTCAAGCTGCCCGAGGGCGGAAAGACATATGACGACGGCGATGTTATCACCGAGGCGGGACTGACCTTCAGGGTGCTTGCAACTCCGGGGCATACCCCCGGCGGCGTGAGCCTTATCTGCGAAAACGCTCTGTTCACCGGCGATACGCTGTTTCGCGGAAGCTGCGGCAGAACGGATCTGCCCGGCGGCGATATGAACGCCGAAATGGCGTCGCTCAAAAAGCTCTGCGCGCTTTCCGGCGACTATGAGGTATACCCGGGGCACATGGACAGCTCTACCCTTGAGCGGGAGCGCCGATTTAACCACTATTGCCGCGAGGCCATGCAGAACTACTGACAACGGAGACATTAATGCTTTACGACATACTCAAGACCCTCGTTATAGGAATGCTCCCAATCCTTGAAATACGCGGAGCGATACCCGTCGGCATTGCGGCAGGACTCGACCCGTGGCTGTCGTTCGGAGCGGGCTTTGTGGGCAATATGCTGCCCGTGCCGTTCCTCATTCTGCTGACCCGTCACATAATACAGTGGATGAAAAAGCGCCATATCCTCGATAAATTCACCTCGTTTCTCGAGCGCAAGGGCGCCGAAAAAGCGGAAACGGTGCATAAGTACAGCTTTTGGGGATTGTTCATCCTCGTTGCCATACCGCTGCCGGGTACCGGCGCATGGACGGGCGCGCTTGTTGCCTCGCTTCTTGATATGCGCCTTAAAAGCGCGCTTCCGGCTATCGCCATGGGCGTTGCCGTTGCTGGGCTTATTGTGATGCTCGCAACCTTCGGCGTAATATCCGTTGGATCATTCCTTGGATAATCATTCACGCGACATATAGCTGCTATAATCGAATAGATATGAATAAAGGCCCGCAAAATGCTGAATTTTGCGGGCCTTTCGTGCATATATGCGCTTGGTTGTTGCATTTATACAATTGCGGCAATATACGAAGCCAATGTTTGTACAGATTTACAGCATGAATTTTATTCAAAAACTATTGCATATTTGTGAATAAAAATGTATAATAGCCACTGTCAATGAATAAAACAGAAAGGCGACAAGGTAGGAAAAATGCAAAAGGCGAAGACAAACACCAATTTTACTAAATTAGTTTCCATGCTGCTTGTCATTATGATGATCGTTTCGCTGGTGCCGGTAACGGCGTCGGCAGACCCGGCAAGCGCAAGCTTTGAAAATCTCTCCGGAGGCAAGGATGTCATCTCCCTCGCTGAAGGGCGTGACTACAAAGCGACAATACCGGTAAGCGGCGATGTTGACCCTGCGTCGGTCACATGGTCGCTTGAAAAGGACAGCTCCAAGACTTATGTTAGCAAAGAGCTCTTCCCCAACCAGACTGAGGGCGGCGCGCTTGACACATGGCTCTGCGCCGATAATAAGACTCAGCTGTTTAACGAAGTCAATACCAGCGTGAGCGACGAAAACGGTCAGAAGAGCCTCGTTGCCGAGTTCAGCACCAACGGTTACTTCTACAGCTACAACTGGCACACCGGTCAGTCGGATGCCGACAACAGCGCCCCTCACGGCGAAGGCGGCTCTTACCTCGATGTGTGCGGCTACTTCAACCTCGTTGCGAAGGATGCAAGCGGCAATGTGCTCGGCTCCGTCGCGGTGAAGATAGTTCCCTATGACAGTTTCCACACCATGGACGAGATATACACCGAGCTCGACGATATGGTAGCTGCGGCAGCCAACAGCGGCATTTTCGTTCAGAAGTATTCCATGGGCAAGTCCTCGGGCGAGATATATGACGCGCTTGATATGCCCTACCTTATCATTGCAAAGGACAGCGCTTCCGTTCAGAAGTGGCTCGAGTTCACTGAGAAGGCGGAAACGCAGCCTACCCAGACCCTCGCAGACATCGAGGCGGGTAAATATGACGATATAAAGGTTCCTGTAATGTACTCGAACATACACGCAAACGAGGTCGCCGCGACTGACGGCATCATGGACTTCGCGTGGATGCTCGTAAACGCCGCAAACGGCGATGGAAAGCTCAGCTACAATAACCTCACCGGCTTCACCGAGGAAGGCAAGACCCAGTTCGAGTCCGAGAAGGAAGCTCAGAGCATGGCTATCCCCGAGCTCGTAGCCGATAAGGCAACCTACATTGGCTGGCTCAAGGCAGGCAACAGGTCCTCCGGCGTTGTAGATCTCGACAAGTACTACACTCAGGAGACCGTTACCACCACTATAAACGAGCTGCTCGACGATGTGTTCTTCATCCTCGTTCCCGAGGAAAATGTCGAGGGACGCTCCTACATCACCCGTGAGGCATCCAACGGCTATGACCTCAACCGCGATAACTCCTTCCAGACCACTGAGGAAACTCAGAATATGCAGAAGCTCATCGCAACCTTCAACCCCGTATCCCTCACCGAGTTCCACGGTCGCGTCAGCGCGTTCCAGTGCGAGCCCTGCGATCCCCCGCACGAGCCGAACTTCGAGTACGACCTGCTGTCCGAGCACCTCATAAGCGGCGGCGAGTCCCTCGGTATTGCGGCAGTTGCAAATAACGATACCTACAACAGCTATGTCATCCCCCAGCGCGATTATCTCACCGATTACGGCAACGGCGATACCTACTGGGGCGATCCCTGGGACGATATGTCCACCTCTTACACCCCGCAGTTCGCGATGCTCCAGGGCACCGTGGCATACACCGTTGAGCTTCCGGGCTACAACGATGCCGGCGCAGACCTCGTTCAGTACGGCTGTCTCGGTCAGTCCAATTACATAGCGGATGATAAGCTTGGCTACCTCTCCGCTCAGACCGAGATATTCGAGCGCGGCGTGACTAACTTCAACTCCGATGCACAGGAGCTCGTCGGTCAGTGGCTGTGCGACCAGAACGACATTGAGGGCGCAGAGTCCGATATCTTCCGTCCCGAGTACACCGGCGACGGCGAAAACAACAACTTCTATCCCGAGTGCTACATCATCCCGCTCGACGCCGCAAACCAGTCTAACCTCCAGGCAGCCGGCGAAATGATGGAGTGGCTCAGCCGCAACGATGTTAAGATACTGGTCACCGAGTCCGAGTTCACCTATGACGGCGTGACCTATCCTGCGGGAACCATGATAGTTTCCATGTATCAGGCAAAGCGCTCCGTTGCAAACGGCGTGCTGTACGACGGCACCTTCATCACCGGCTGGAGTGTTCTCTACTCCGAGGGCATAACGAGCTTCAATGAGACCCGCGGCTTTGACATGGTGACCGTGGCTAAGCCCGAGGCATATAAGACCATCAAGGCAGCTTGCGGAAGCTGGATGGATTACGATGCATGCAAGAGCTATGTGAGCGCAAACCTCGGCTCCGAGTTTGTAGGCTCCAGCAACGAGTATGTCGTTATCTCCAACGCCTCCGAGGACTCCACCAAGGCGGTAAACGCCCTTCTCAAGGCTGAAAAGGCCGTCGGCATGATCACCGACGCCGACAGCAAATACTACGGCGACTTCGTTTGCAGCTATGCCGATTGGCTCAGCATATGCGGCGACTATGTTCTCACCGGCACCGGACTTGCAGCCTCCGATGTTCCCGCTGCAAAGGTCATCACCAAGAGCCCCAAGGTGTACATCACCGGCGAGGTCGGCCCCGACGACTCCGGCTTCAAGTGGACCTCCCGCGTCGGCTGGATGAACTATGAGTGGAACTACGACCGCGAGGCAATGAAGCTCATGGGCTTTGAGGTCACCGGCGATCCCGCTCAGGCAGATCTTATCCTCGGCGCAAACACCCTCGACGGTGCAGCAAAGGCACAGGTCCTTGCGGGCACCCCGTACATCGGCTACAACTACGCGGCAGAAGAGAACATCTTCGGCGACGCTCTGAGCGTTGACAGCGCAGAGGGCTTTGACTGCCTCGGCTATGTCACCTACCCGACCACGACTCTCGTCAACGCATCCTATGTCATGGATAACGACGATGTCATGTACATGTACGGCGACTACGGTCCGCATTACTTCTCCAGCATCCCCGAGGGCGCACAGGTCCTCGTGCAGGTCGACGGCAGCAAGGATCCTACCGAAGGCTTCGTTATCATGAAGACCGACGAGCAGAAGGCTGCAGCCGAGAAGTTCCTCGATAACTCCATCCAGGCGATCTCCTATCAGGGCAAGCTCAATGCAAGCGACGAAAACGAGATCAATGTCGTTTACTTCGCAAACACCCTGACCCACAAGGTACACCAGCGCGACGAGTACGCTTTCATCAGCAACTTCGCATTCTCCTCGCTCCTCGGCGATGAGTTCAAGACGGGCGAGAGCGAGTCTGATCTGCCCTTCAAGGATGTAAGCACCGAGCAGTGGTTCTACAAGAATGTTGAGTATGTATACAACAACAAACTCATGAATGGCATGACTGCCGACACCTTCGCACCCGATGCAACGATGACCCGCGAGATGTTTGCGACCGTCATCTACCGCATGGCAGGCACTCCCTCCGTTGAGGGCATGACGATGCCGTTTACCGATGTTCCCACCACGAGCTATGCGTACAACGCCATCCTTTGGGCTTATAACAACGGCGTAGTCAAGGGAACTAGCGACACGACCTTCGCACCCGGCGACAGCATCACCCGTGCGCAGACCGTAACGATGCTCTACCGTTATGCAAAGTCCCCCGAGGTCAGCGGCACTCTGAGCTTCACCGATGCCTCCGCCGTGGCTGATTGGGCAGCTGACGCAGTGCTGTGGGCAAGCCAGAACGAAATAGTTTCCGGCTATCCCGACGGCAGCTTCGGTCCCGATAATACCGCGACCCGTGCGCAGATGGCAAAGATACTCCAGGGCTACTGCGAAAAGTAACCTCTCAAAATAACTGTTGCAAAGCCAAGGTCATTTGACCTTGGCTTTGTGTATATAACGATAAAAAAGCCGAGACCTGATGGTCTCGGCTGAATGCTTATTTAAATCTCTGCTTTGCCGTGAAAATATCCACAACGATCTTTTCAACGCAGGTGTTTCTTATAACGGCATCGGTGCAGGTCATGCCCTCAAAGCCGCAGTGGCGGCATAGGAGGTTCAGACCCTTGACCGCCTCGTCGCCGGTGACGGGGCTTATATCACCCCAGCCGATGAAGCTCTTGTAGTCGGCTGTCTGAGCGCCGTCCTCAAGCTCCACAAAGCCCTCGCAGACATCGGCCTCGACGCAGACCTTCGCATTTTTTGCGGCAAGCTCGTGCCGCCTGCCGGTTTTTGCACCGTGGACATAAAATGTGATAACGCCGTCGGAAGTCTCGTAACCGAACGACAGCGGGACTATGTACGGTGCGCCGTCGTCGGAAAATGCAACTCGCAGAGTGTCGCACTTTTCTATCAGCGCGCAAATTTCGTCAAACGACTCTATTGCGCGGTCATGCCGTCTCATCAAAACAGATACACCCTCATTTCATACGGCCTTGCGGTAAAGCCGTTTGCTATAACAAAGTTATTCTCGTAGTTTCCGAACACCTGCTTACTCTCGTCGAGGACTATGCCCTCAGGCGCGTCAAAGCGCACGGGTTTCTCGGAATACGAGCAGATGACCAGCAGCTTTTTGCCGGCAAGGTTGCGCTCGTAGACATACAGCTCCTTGCTCTTGGGGTAGTGCTCGACATAGTCGCCGTATATGACGACGGGGTTATCGCGCCTGAATTGCAGAGCGTCGCGGTAGAAATTGAGCAAGCTGTTCTCGTCATCGAGCTGGCTCTGGACATTTATCTTCTTGTAGTTCGGATTTACCACAAACCACGGCTTTACATCGGAAAATCCGCCGTTAGGCGCATCCGACCACTGCATACAGGTCCTTGCGTTGTCGCGCGATGCCTTCTGCGCAAGCTTGAGCACCGTCGCCTTGGACAGTCCGAGCGAGCGGGCGATGCGGGCGTTGTTTTTGACCATGATGTCCTTATATTCGTCCAGCGACCTGAGCGGCGTGTTCACCATGCCGATCTCCTGCCCCTGATATACGAAAGGCGTACCGCGCTGGAACAGATAGCTTGCTGCGATGCTCTTGCCGCTCTCAACGCGGTATTTCTCGCTTCCGTAGCGGCTTATGATGCGCGGATGGTCGTGGTTTTCCATGTACAGAGCGTTCCAGCCCTTGCCGTACATCTGGGTCTGCCACTTCGTAAACGCCTTTTTGAGCTTTATGAGATCAAACGGACGCTGCAAAAAGTCCGTTATGAAGCAGTCCGCCTCCATGTGGGCGAAGTTTATCATCATGTCAAGAACCTTGTCCTTGCCCTCGCGCACATAGCTCAGAGCAACGGAGGGCTCCATGCGCGGACCCTCGCCCACGGTGAAGCAGTCGTAGAAATCGAGCACATCGCGCTTAAATTCGGCAAGGTAATCATGGACCTTCGGCAGATTGGTATAGTACTGCATACCGGTAGCGGCAGGAAGCTTTATCTTTGCATCCGGAAGTCCGTCGGCTTTGGCGATGTAGGTTATAACATCCTCGCGGAAGCCGTCAACGCCCATGTCCAGCCAGAAGCGCATTATGTCCTTGACCTCTTCGCGCACCTTCGGGTTTGCCATGTTGAGATCCGGCTGCTTTTTGGAGAATATGTGCATATACCACTCGTCGGTCCGCTTGTCATACTCCCAGGCTCTGCCCTCAAACAGGCTGTCCCAGTTGTTTGGCGGGCGCTTTTTGCCCTTGCCGGGACGCCAGTAGTAATAGTCGCGGTAGGGACTGTCCTTGCTGCTGCGGCTTGATTTGAACCACGGATGCTCGTCGGAGGTGTGGTTTACGACAAGGTCCATGAAAACGCGCATACCGCGCTCGTGGGCCCCGTCGAGCACCTGCTTGAACACCTCGATGTCGCCGAAGTCGGGATGGATGCTCTTGTAGTCGGAGATGTCGTAGCCGTAGTCGGCGTTGGGGGAGGGGTAAAGCGGTGAGAACCATATGCCGTCAACATTTAAAGACGCGATGTAATCGAGCTTCGATAGAACGCCCCACAGGTCGCCTATACCGTCGCCGTTACCGTCGCAGAAGCTGCGGCACCATATCTGGTACACCGCCATTTCCTTATACCAGCACTTTTTTTCCATAGCATTTTCTCCAAATAAAAATTGTTGCAACAATTTTATCACATTGAAGTTGCCGTTGCAATATCCTCATATTTTATGCGCACACTAAAATGATGTTGACAAGTGCGTGCTCGTATTGTACTATTTACGCGAAAACGCGCCGCACCCGATCTGATCGGGGCGACAGCAGGAGGTAAAAAATGAATAACAGCAAACGCAGGGGCAGCACCCGCCGCATGACGGGGCTTGCTATCTTCACCGCGATAATCGTGGTGCTTCAGGTGCTCTGCACCTTCGTGAGGTTTGGCCCGTTCTCAATAACGCTGGCACTTGCGCCTATCATAATCGCAACGGCGATATACGGCAAGGGCGCGGGAGCATATCTCGGCGGAGTTTTCGGACTTGTCGTTCTCGTCACCGGACTTCTCGGCTGGGACGGAGGAACGGTAATGCTGCTTATGAGCATAAATCCGGCGGCTTGCGTTGCCATATGCATCGTAAAGGGTGCGGCAGCGGGCTTTTTGGCGGGATTGTGCTATGAGCTCATCGCAAAGAAAAGCGAGAAGACCGCGGTCGTGGTGTCCGGTGTCGTTTGCCCCGTTGTAAATACCGGACTGTTCATCGTGGGCATGCTGGTATTTTTCTTTGACACGATAAGCGGCTGGGCAAACGGACAGAATATGCTGCTTTATATAATCGTGGGTCTTACGGGCGTAAACTTCCTCGTCGAGCTGGGCGTTAACCTGCTGCTCGGCGCGGGGATAACCCGAATCATACGCGCGGGAAAGAATATGCACTGAGGTGATCGAATGATCCTGACAATTGATGTCGGCAATACGAATGTCGTGCTCGGCTGTGTCGAAAACGGCGAGGTAAAAAGCATAAGCAGGCTCGCAACGAATACGAGCGACCTGCCCAATGACTATGCGCTCAAAATGCGCCAGAGCTTTGAGTTCGACGGCGTTGACTACCGCAGCTTTGAGGGGGCTATCCTGTCCTCGGTCGTGCCGCAGGTAAACAGGGCCATCCGCTCCGCCGTGCGCAAGCTCACGGGGCTTGAGTGCATGATAGTCGGCGCGGGAATAAAAACCGGCGTCAATGTCAAGATAGACGATCCTGGAACGCTCGCGGGCGACCTGATAACCGGAACGGTCGGGGCACTGTCGCTGTATGCTCCGCCGCTTATAATCGTCGATATGGGTACCGCCACGACTATCGTTGCGGTGGATAAGGACGGCGCTTACATCGGCGGAGCCATCGTGCCGGGGGTAAACCTCTCGTATGAGGCGCTCTCGTCGGGCACGAGCCTTCTGCCGAATATCTCGATAGAGGCTCCGAAAAAGTGCATTGCAACAAACACCGTTGACAGTATGAAATCCGGTGCGGTTTTCGGCACCGCCGCCATGATCGACGGCATGATAGACCGCATGGAAGCCGAGCTCGGCGGGGAAGCGACCGTCGTTGCAACCGGCGGACTGTCCGGCGGCATAATGCCGTATTGCAGGCATGAGATCCGCCACGAGCCCGAGCTCCTGCTCAAGGGGCTTGCGATACTGTATCAGAAAAACGCCAAGCCGAGAAAGAAATAATAAAAAAACCTCCGGAGACGGAGGTTTTTTTGGTGGCGTTTTTCCGCAGCTACGGACACGGTTGCTGCGGCGTCCCGACCGGAAAGTGCCGACAAAACCGTAAAACTGCCGCGTAATACGAGCGCATTGCAATGTTTCGCACCCATTGGCTCCCTTGCGTAAAGGGAGCTGTCAGGCGTAAGCCTGACTGAGGGATCGTTGGCTTCCCCTTGAGGGGAAGGCTTTTTGCGCAGCGAGCATTGTTCGCTGCCGCTTACATATTCCATCCTCAATTGCTGTCAAACAGACCGGCTATAAAGTCAAAGTCGATGCTGCGGTTCGCGGCGGTGGGGGCGTAATAGTGATCATCGTAAATGACCGTTCCGTTGCCCAAAAGAACGAGGAACTCAATGGTGCCGCCGTCCTTGTCTACCCATTTCAGCGAGTAGCTCCAGCCGTCGCTGTCCACCTTGTCGCCTCTGGAATAGCTGAGACCGCAGACGCTGTCCGTTATGTACTTAATATCGCCCGCATCCGTTACCGTGATGCTCTCGCCGTTGTAGCCCGATGTTATGACAAGGCTCTCCGCGCCCGTTATCTCGAAGGTTTTCTCCTTTGCAGAGCACCCGAACAGGCAGAAAGTAAGCGCCAGCGTCAAAATAATTGCCGTCCATTTTTTCATGTGTTTACCTACCGCCACTTGATGTGTATATCTGTTTGACGGCGTAGAGCCGAAAATGTTCCGCATTGCGCAAAATAGGCGTGACTCAGGTCACGCCTATTTTATCATATCATTCGTCGAGCATTATATCGAGTATCTCCTCATCGGTCTCGCGCATACCCTCGCGGGCGAGCTGACCGACGGACTCTATCGTCTTTTCGACATCGTTTTTGAGTATACCGTCGCCGCCGTGCAGAGCCTTGCCATTTTCGTAGAGGTCAAAGCCGAGCAGTCCCGCCTCGACGGCGGAGGCGATCTTCGTTGCGCATGAGGGCTTTGCACCGTCGCACACGGTGCCGGAGATCATGCCGAGCGTGTTCGTTATCGTCTGCGATACAGCCTCGTATGTGCCCTCGAGCAGCCATGCAACGCCCGCGGCGGCGCCGCATCCGGCGGACACCGCGCCGCAGAACGCGCTGAGCCTGCCGATGGGAGTTTTCTGATGTATGGTTATGAGATTTGAAACGACCAGCGCGCGCAGGAGCTGCTCGTGAGACGCGTGCATATCCAGCGCATACACGATGACCGGCAGGGAGGCGGTCATGCCCTGATTGCCGCTGCCGGAAACTATCACTACCGGAAGCTCACAGCCGCTCATCCTCGCGTCTGAGCCGGCGGCAGCCTGAGCCCTCGCCCTGACGCGGACATCATCGCCGCGCGTTTCCAGAAGCGTTTTTCCTATCGAAGCACCGTAGTCGCCGCGCAGCCCCTCCTCGCTTATCGCAAGGTTATATTCTATCTGCTTTTCGAGCATCGCGCTCACATCCTCTATGCGCACGCTCTCGGCAAAATCGAGAATGTCGCGCACATTCAGAACGCTGCGATCGGTCTCGCTTGAAGCGTCGTCGCTGCCGTCCTTTTTCAGCAGGATCTCGCCGTTCCGCTCGATGAGCACGATATTCGTGTGATAGTCGCATATGCGCAGACGAACGCAGTCACTGCCGGAATACAGGTGCAGGTCAATGTCAAGGAGCTTTCCGCTGTCGGATTTCATGACCGTCATCTGGCAGGCGTTTAAAAACTCCGATATTTTGTGAATGTCCTCGGGCTTTACATCGGCAAGCACCTCAAGCTGCCTGCCCTCGTTTCCGACCGCGGCACCGGCTGCTATCGCCGCAGCGATGCCCTTCATTCCGCCGGTGTTGGGAACGACAACGCTTTTTACATTTTTTATAATGTTTCCGCTTATAACGATGTCGATCTTATCCGGCATACTGCCAAGCACGGCGCGCGCCTTTGCCGCGGCATATGCCATGGCGATCGGCTCGGTGCAGCCCATTGCGGGTATCAGTTCTTCACGCAAAATTTGCAGATATTGCGCATACTTAACATCGCTAAGTTCCATTATTCTTCCCTCCGGATAAATTTTCTCCGTGAATATTATAGCATCAAAAACCCAAATTGCATAGCAATTTCAACGGTTTGTGAAGATGTTGTCGAAATAGCTTGAATATAGCTGTAAAAGTGTGTTATAATCAGTGCGCAAAAAAGTTTTTGTGGGGATGTTATTTTGATAGGTTTTTATAATTACACGGTCTGGCTGACATTCATAGGAATGTTGTCCTCGACAGTCGGCATTGGCTTTGCCGTTGGAGAGAAGATAACGGCGGCGGTCATATGTCTCATGTTCTCCGGCTTCTGCGACATGTTCGACGGGATAGTCGCCAGAACTAAAAAGGATCGTACAGACGAGGAAAAGCGCTTCGGCATACAGCTTGACTCGCTCAGTGATATAGTCTGCTTCGGAGTTCTGCCGTTTGTCATCGGTGTGAGCCTCGGGGCAAATGCATGGTGGCAGATAGCAATAATGGCGCTGTTTGCCCTCGCGGGACTTATTAGGCTTGCCTATTATAATGTCACGGAGGAGACCCGCCAGCAGCAGACGAGCGAAAAGCGTAAGCATTATCTCGGCGTTCCGATAACATCATCGGCGCTGTCGGTGCCGCTGCTGTTCTGCTTCAAGAGTCTGCTGGGCGCGGCGTTCCCCGTGGCGTACACGGCGCTGCTGCTTGTTAACGGCGCGCTGTTTATTGTTCCCGTGCAGGTGAAAAAGCCGAGCAAGGCAGGTCTTGCAGTGATGCTCGTACTGGGTATCATCTTCACGGCGCTCATACTCATATTCAGATAAGCTGAGATTTGAAAAAATCAGCCGGTGTTTTGGTTCACCGGCTGATTTTATTTTAAAAAGTATTTGCAGCCGCGGGATTTTAGCAGCACCAATGAGACCGATAGAAGAAGTTCGGGTTGATCATGGACCTCGTCGACTGGGATGCCAAACTCGTCTCTTATTTTTCGTATTCGATAAAGAGCGGTGTTGAGCTCGATGGCATATATTAATGGCATAAACCTGCCCGGCTGGCATTTCCATTGTCTCAGCGGAGACAAGACTCAGGGAGGTCATATTCTTGGCCTTTCGAGCGATAAGCTGAGCGTCAAGATCAATAAAATCGAACGCTTTGATCTTACTCTGCCGACGAATCCTGAGTTTGCAAAGCGCGACCTATGCGAAGACCTGAGCGCGAAAACGGCAGCCGTCGAGGGCGTAAAAAAGTAAAAAATTCATATAAATATGGAAAAGCCACATCCCGCGGGATGTGGCTTTTTTATGCGTTGTTATCTTACCGCGGGCTCAAAGGCTTCCTTGCCGTGATGGCATATCGGGCACACATAGTCCTCCGGAAGCTCACCGTCACACTCGACAAAGTGATCGCACACAGTGCACACATAGCCCTTTACGGGCTCCTTTACCTCGGGTACGATGTGCTCGAACTCTTCCTTGCCGTGCTTGCACAGCGGGCAAACGAAATCGTCGGGGAGCTCACTGCCCTCGTGGAAGTAGCCGCATACCTTGCAGACATAGCCCTCGCCCTGCTCGGCGGCGGGGTTCTTCTTGGGCTTTATGTGGGCATGGTAGTAGGCGTAGGTGCAGCTTCTCTCATCCGAGAGCACCCTCGCTTCAACGACATTTGCCACATACAGCACCTGAGTTTCGACATCGACGACATCTATGACCTCGCAGGACAGCACCGCGTTTGTGTGCTTTGTCACGAACGAAATTCCGTTTGCGGTGCGGCCTAGATCGGCAAAGCCCGTGAACTTGTCAGCATCTCGTCCGCTCTGGAAGCCGAAGTGTTTAAACAGACCGTAGGGAGCCTCCTCGGTGATGATGGAGATGTTGAATTTGCCCGCCTTTGCGACCATGTCGCAGGTGTTGTTTTTCTTTATAACGGAAATGGTTATCTTCTTCGGGTCGCCTGCGGCTACCTGACCGGCGGTGTTTATAATGCAGCCGTAGTCCTTGCCGTCAACGCGCGTTGTGAGCACCTCAACTCCGTAGCTGAACTTCGTAAACGCTGCGTCATCGACATTCGCGGCCTGCACCGGCGCGGTATCGGCGATCACAGGAACGGTGGGGAGAATGTCGGCGGCTATCTCGTCGGCGAGAGCGTCGAGCTCGGAAAGCTGGGCGTTCGTTATGTCCGACTTGAGGGAGACGGTCTGACCGATAAACTCGGTGCCGCGCAGCTTTGAAAGCTGGTCCTTCATGAGCTTGCCGCTGGTGGCTGCCCACGAGCCGTTTTCGAGAATGGCTATCTTTCTGTTGCGGAGGTTGTGGTTTACAATATCGTGTACGAGGTTTTCCATGGTCACGAAAATGCCGGCGTTGTAGGTCGTCGAGGCAAAAACAAGGTGGCTGTACTTGAACGCGTCGGACAGAATATACGATGCCGGAGTTACCGATGTGTCGTACACCTTGACCTTCAGCCCGCGCTCAACGAGCTTGCAGGCGAGAATGTTTACTGTGTTTTCGGTGTGACCGTATACCGAGGCATAGGCTATCATAACGCCGTTTTCCTCGGGCGTGTAGGAGCTCCACTTGAGATATTTATCGAGGAAGTCGCCGAAATGGCTGCGCCATACAAAGCCGTGCAGCGGGCAGACATAGTTGAGCTCAAGTCCCGCCGCCTTTTTGAGCACAGCCTGCACCTGCGCGCCGTATTTGCCGACGATGTTCGTGTAATAGCGCCGCGCCTCGTCAACGAAATCGGCGAAGAAATCCACCTCGTCGTTAAAAAGGCAGCCGTTGAGCGCACCAAAGGTGCCAAACGCGTCGGCGGAGAAAAGAATCTTATCGGTAAGGTCATAGGTCATCATCACCTCGGGCCAGTGCACCATGGGAGCCATCACAAAGGTGAATTCATGCCTGCCGGAGGAGAACTTGTCGCTCTCGGAAACGATGTGGTATTTGAGCGTGTCCGACAGAGAGAAGAACTGACTGAGCATGGTCTTGATTTTGTCATTGCAGATTATTGTCAGCTCCGGATGCCTCAGCGTGAGCTCCTCGATGGTGGCAGCGTGATCGGGCTCCATGTGGGAGATGACGAGATAGTCAAGGTCTCTGCCGCCCAGAGCATGGGCGAGGTTTTCGAAGAATGTGCGGCTTACCGCCTTGTCGACGGTGTCGAACAGAACGGTCTTTTCGTCGCACAGCAGGTAAGAGTTATACGAAACGCCGTCGGGAACGCCGTAAACGCCCTCGAAGCAGGCAAGGCGACGGTCGTCCGCACCTACCCATGTGAGATCATCGGTGACTTTTCTTGTGCAATACATAGTAAACCTCCCAAAAATGTACTTTCTGTTTTAGATTTTATCGAATTTATTGAGAAAAAACTGTGGCATATACCACAACAATGTGATATAATGTGCAAAAATTCGTCGTTATAAGGAGGACGGACGGTGGAGCTTCAGAATGTTGAGCTTTTTAAGGGTGTCAGCTGCAGCAGCATCGACGCGATGGTGTGCTGCTTCCGGCCGGAGGTCAGGAAATTTAAAAAAGGAGACACCATACTCGTGTTCGAGCCGGAGATAAAAAGCCTGTGCGTTCTGCTCTCGGGCAAGGCGCATCTTTACTGTGTTGACAGCGAGGGGGAGTACACCTTGCTGGAAAACTACGGCGAAAACGATATTTTCGGCGAGGTGTTCACAATGCCGTACAGCGGGCTCGGCTATGTCGCGGAAGCGGACTCGGATTGCAGCGTTATGTTTTTCAAGATGAGCGCCGTGTACGGGAGGTGCCCCAACGCCTGCGAGCATCACACGCAGATAACGAAAAACCTGTTTGCGCTTTCGGCGAAGAAGGCGCAGATGATGGCGCTCAGGATAAACATGATAAGCAAAAAAACCGTGCGCCAGAAGCTTATAAGCTATTTTGAGTACCTTGCGGAGAAAACGGGCAGCCCAAGCTTTGAAACGGAGCTGAGCCTGTCGCAGCTTGCAAATTATCTCTGCGTTGACCGCACCAGTCTCATGCGCGAGCTGCGGCTCATGCGCGAGGAGGGACTCATAAGTTCCAGCGGAAGAAAAATTGAAATGCTGACTATATAGGAGGACAAAGAAACATGGGCAGCTATATCGTAACAACGGATTCCGGATGCGACCTGCCGCTTAGCTTTTGCAAAAGTCGGGACATTATTCCCATCGCCATGAGCTATGCCATCGGCGACACGGAGTATACCGACACCATGGATCCCGCGGACCTCAAGGCTTTTTACGACGGAATGCGCGCGGGCGACGCACCGAAAACAAGTCAGGTCACGCCGTATAAGTTCATCGAATTCTGGACGCCGCTTCTTGAAAAGGGATTGCCGATAGTGCACATATCGCTCGGCAGCGGCATATCCGGCACATGGGCAAACGCGGTGCAGGCGGCAAAGATGGTAACTCAGGAGCACCCAGACGCGGACATTCGCGTTATAGACTCGACCCTTGCGTCGGTGGGCTACGGAATGCTCGCCATCCTCGCCTCGGATATGCGCGACTGCGGCAGCTCAGCCGACGAGTGTCAGGCGCTTCTTGAAAAGGTCAAGGGCAATATAAACACTTATTACACCACGGGCGACCTTACATATCTCTACCGCAGCGGCAGAGTAAGCCGCACTGGTATGACGATCGCGCACGCGCTGAATATCTGGCCCATTCTTAACCTTGACATTGACGGGCACCTCATCGTTCAGGCAAAGGAGCGCGGCAAGAAAAAGACCATAGAGCGCATACATAAGATAATAGGCGAGCTGAGCGTTGACCCCGAGGATCAAACGCTTTACATCTGCCACTCCGACATTGAGGAGGAGGCGCACCAGTTCGGCGATGAGATAAAGGAACTCTTCGGCTTCAGAGATGTATTTTACACATACATAGGTACTACCATCGGTTCAAATTGCGGACCGGGGCTCATGGCGGCGTTTTTCGTCGGCAAAAAAAGAACGAAATGAGGAAAAGACAGTGAAAGTTGAGTACATTGATTTTAAAACCGTAAGTCTTACGAGCAAGCTCGATACCACCATGGGTGCAGAACTCAAGCTCACTCAGACCGGCAAGGTCTCCGTAAAGCTTCCCGAGGAGTGGAACGGCTTTGCGTTTTTGTATCTGAGCATAAAGATATGCGATCCCGAGGAGCGTTATTTCGTGTTCGACATAACTACCGAGACCGTTATAAAGCTGCCCGACGAGGAAAAGGAATTTACCGAGGAAGCCATGAACGCGGGTATGGAGATCGCTCAGGAAAAGAGCTTTGAGTCTATCCGTGCAATATCCGTTGCAATGGGCATAAACGAGCTCGATCTTTCCGGTAAGTGATATGAAGGGACCGACTCTTGTCATAATGGCTGCCGGTATGGGCAGCAGATTCGGCGGCTTAAAGCAGATAACCGCCGTTGACGCGCAGGGGCACGCGATTATAGATTTTTCCATGTTCGACGCCTACCGCGCGGGCTTCCGCAGCATCGTTTTCATCATAAAGCATGAGATAGCCGACAGCTTCAAGGCGGCGGTGGGCAGCCGCATGGAAAAGTACTTCGATGTGAAGTATGTTTACCAACAGCTCGATGTTCTGCCCGAGGGCTATTCGGTGCCGGAGGGCAGGGAAAAGCCGTGGGGCACCGGTCACGCGGTAATGTGCTGCCGCGGTGTCGTAAACGAGCCGTTTGCCGTTATAAACGCCGATGATTTCTACGGCGCAGGCGCGTATAAGGCGATGTACGATTTTCTCGGTGCGCCGCATGAGGCGGGCGAATACGCCATGGGCGGTTACAAGCTCCGCCACACCGTCACCGAAAACGGCAGCGTTGCGCGCGGCGTGTGCGACATAGAAAACGGCTATCTTGCGGATATAACCGAGCGCACGCACATCGAAAAGCGCGGCGATGACGCTGCCTACACCGAGGACGGCGAGACCTTCGTTCCGCTGTCGGGCGATGCAACGGTGTCCATGAATTTCTGGGGCTTGTCGCCCATGATGCTCGATGAGCTTTATGCTCGTTTTCCCAAGTTTCTGGACGAAAACCTCCCTAAAAACCCGCTTAAATGCGAGTATTTCCTGCCGTTTGTCGCAAACGAGCAGCTTGAGGAGAAGAAGGCCACAGTGCGCATACTCGAATGCAATGAGACATGGTACGGCATGACCTACCGAGAGGATCTCGACTCCGTTAAAAAGGCTATAGCCGATATGAAGGCGCGCGGGATATACCCCGAAAAACTCTGGGATTAACAAAAAACTCAGGCTCAAAGAGCCTGAGTTTTTTTATTCTTCCTGCGATATCGAAAGCCCCACGCCGACCGCGGACAGGACCGCAGCGGCAAATGCCAGGGTGTCTATACTGCCGTATATGAGCGATGCTATAACGCTTACGGCACCGAGGGCTGCGCCGTACCATGCAAGCTTCTGTGCAAGAGGGGCGTTGCCCTTCGTCAGCAGAATAAGCGCCGCTGCCGCCGCGATAACGGCGAGAATGTGAGCGCCGTAGGTGACTATAAACGAAATGAGCGTTTTGAGATACTGCCCGTGCAGCTTGCGCTCGTGCACGCGCGCTGCGTCCAAAAGCTCGGAAACCGTGCTTTCGGCGGTGCCGTAGCCCTCGTCGATGAGCGTTTCACGCGCGCGCTCGACCTTTTCCTGAACAGTCTCGTAAACGGAAAGCTCCTCAGCCTTGCCATCGAGCTCCTGCTTTTGGGCATCGAGCTGCGCCTTCATGTCGCTTACAGCTTTGCCGTCGGCGTCGAGCTTGTCGGGACCTGCGTCGATCTCGCCCTTCATGGAGTTTAGCTGCGCCTGTGCGGAGTTTACCCGCGCCTCAGCCTGCGACAGACCCGCCTCGCCCTGCTGGAGTTGGGTATACGCCGAGTCGAGCTGCTGCTGACCCTCCGCGAGCTGCGCCTCGCCCGCCTGTATCATGCTGCCTGCCATATCAAGCTGCGATTTCATCTGCGCGAGCGACTCGTCGGTAATGTCCATTCCCGCCTTGGCGCTGACTATCTTCAGCGCGAGCTTGTGCGGAATGTACTTATCCTCGAGCGCCTTTATACCGCTCATGAGCTGCTCGTAAGCCGCCTTGCCCTGTTCGTATTCCTGTTTTTTTGCCTCGAACTCGGCTTTGCCGGACTCGTAAGCCGCTTTGCCGTCGTTATAGGCAGTCCAGCCGGAATCGAGCTGAGTGCGCCCCTGAGCTATCGCGCCGAGAGCGCCGCTGCCGAGCTGATCCTTTCCTACGCTGTAGGCGATAAGCTGCTGATTGTAGCCGAGCACATCCTCGTTGTATTTTGCGTTTGCCGCCTCGTAGTCGGCGTAGTCGGAATCATACTGCGCCTTCTGCTCGTCGTAAGCGGTTTTCTGTTCGTCGTATTGCGCCTTGCCCTCGGACAGCGTTTTTTCGTTATCTTCGAGGTTATCAAGGTTAGCTTTAAAGAGCGTATAGTCCTTGCGCACATCGCCTATGGGCTTTATGCCGTCGGTAATGCCGGTAGCGCCGGTCATGAACGCTGCAAGCAGCAGAACGATGGCAAGCACGATGGATATAACGCGCCACTGAGTTTTAGAGACCATATTCTCACCCTAAATTTTTGTTGATAAAAAATTATAACTATATCGTGCCTGAAACTTGTTAACTCAATATGAATTTACGAGAAAATTTTAACGCAGGGTGCATAAAGGCGTAGTAATTTTGTAACCGGTGTGGTAGAATACTTAAAAGCAAAACAGAAAGAAGATTTAATATATGAACGCTGAAAAGATAAAAGACTATGCACGGCTCATAGCGCGCGTCGGTGCAAATGTGCAGCAGGGTCAGGATGTCGTCATTTCCGCCGAACTCGATCAGCCGGAGTTTATAGAAGCGCTCGTGGAGCAGTGCTACGAAGCGGGCGCCGCCGAGGTGCGCGTTGAGTGGACGCATCAGCCGCTCAGACTGTTAAATGTGAAATACCAGACCGTTGAGCGCCTCGGAACGGTGACCGGCTGGGAGAAGGAGAAAATGCTCTATCGGGCAGAAAAGCTGCCGGCAATGATATATATAGAGTCGGCAGATCCCTCCGGACTCGACTCTCTCAATCAGGAAAAATGGGGCGAGAGCATCCGGCTACGCTGGCCAATAGTAAAGCCCATCCGCGACTCGATGGAGAATAAGTATCAGTGGTGCATCGCCGCCGTGCCCGGAAAGGCGTGGGCAAGGAAGGTGTTTCCCGATATTCCTGAGGATGAGGCGGTCGAAAAGCTCTGGCAGGCGATACTGTACACCTCGCGCGCGGATAACGACGGGGTGAGCGCATGGCGCGAGCACAATGCCGACCTAAAGCGACGCTGCGAGCATCTCAATTCGCTGCATCTGCGCACTCTGCATTATAAGAGTTCAAACGGCACCGACTTCACCGTCGGGCTCATCCCGCAGGCAAAATTCCTTGCCGGCGCGGAGAAAACGCTCGGGACGGATGTAGTGTATAACCCCAATATCCCCAGCGAGGAGGTCTTCACGAGCCCCATGCGCGGCAGCGCCGAGGGCATTGTCTATTCTACCCGCCCGCTGTCCTACCGCGGCACGATGATAGAAAACTTCAGCATCCGCTTTGAAAACGGCGCTGTTGCGGAGGTCCACGCGGAAAAGGGCGAGGATGCACTCAAAACGCTCGTCAATATGGACGAGGGCTCGAAGATGCTCGGCGAGTGCGCGCTCGTTCCCTATGACAGCCCGATAAGAAACAGCGAGATCATGTTCTATAACACGCTGTTTGACGAAAACGCCGCCTGCCATCTCGCTCTCGGCGACGGGTTTGTAAACTGCATCGACGGCTTTGAGAACTACACGCTCGAGCAGTGCCGCGATATGGGCATAAATAACTCCATGATCCACGAGGACTTCATGATAGGCTCGGAGGATCTCGATATAACGGGCAAAACGGCGGACGGAGAAACCGTGCAGATATTCAAAAACGGAAACTGGGCGTTTTGAGCGCAAGGGTGAGCTATGGATAATGAAAACAAAAAGATAAGATATTCCGTTGGACGGAAAAATTTCTTCGTATGGCTGTCTGTTGTGCTCATGGCGCTGTCGGCGCTGTGTAGATTTTTCGGCTACTGGGGCTTCTGGTCAAATCAGACCGCGCAGTTTAACATCTTTCAGATAGCCCTGCCGATACTGTGCAACATCTTGTTCGCGGTGATAGTTATCTGTGCGGGACGACGCTTTTTCAGCCTGACATTCATACCGGTAATGCTGGGAGTGATGTTTTTCATCATAAAGGCGTTCGGCTTTGACAGCATATTGCACACGGTGATGTGCGTGTGCCTGTACCTTGCCGTTGCGTTTATATACACGGCTACGGTGTTCGGCGTGATACGCACAAAGTGGCTGCTTGCGCCCCTGTTCGGGCTGCCGCTGATAGTACATATATTCATTTTGGACAAGGATATGTTTGCGCCGAGCAGCGCTGCGGTACCGCTTAGCGAGTGGTTGCCGGAAATGTCGGTGCTGTGCATTATGGCGGCGCTTTTGTGCATATGCTTTGCCATGAAAAGGCGTGATTTCGCCGCTGAAAAGGCAAACAGCGCCGAGCAGCAGACCATAGATCTGCTTGTAAGCAATGAGGAACCGCCCGAACAGTCGGGCATCGGTGCACAGGAGGACATGACCGATGAGTGAAACAAAAAATGCCCGTCCGGACAATGAAAATACCGTTGTAGTCAAAAAGGGAGATATTGAACGCAGACTCAGCATGACGGATGAGGAAAAAACGGTGCTCGACACGGTGAATAAAAGCTACCGCGAGTTGTTTGACCCCGAGCTTGAGGAGATACTGCGCGAGACCGAGGGCTACGAGCTCGACCCGCCCGAGCCTGAGGAGGATACCGATACCGCGGAGGAGGACGATTACGAGGAGCCTGACGAGGAGTCAAGCGCTCAGCGCATCATCCGCAATAACGCCGAAAAGCGCGACTGCAAAAAGAAAACAAAGCTCGTCCTCATCGGCTTTGGCATAGTGGCGGTGCTTGCCGTTATCCTAGTTATAATGCTCTCGCTTAGGTCCGGAGATACGGATAAAAGCTATGAGGCGGCGTTTAAAGCCGCGCAGGAGTACTATGATGCAGGAGACTACGACAATGCGCTTGCAAAGCTCCGCGAGGCTCTGGAGATAAAAAAGGAGGACGAGTGCCTCCTGCTCATGAGTCGCTGCTATGAGGCAAAGTACGACTATATAAACGCCATTGCGATACTCGAAAGTTCCACTACCGATAACGCTCAGATAAAAAGCGAGATCGAGCGCCTTAAAAAGGCGAAGGAGGACTATGACAGCGGCAAGATAGTCGTCATATGCGGCGAGCAGTACGATGTGGAGACAACGGTTCTCGACCTTTCAAACAAGGGCGCGGGCAGCGCCGCCCTCAAGGACATAGGAAAGCTCACGGAGCTCACGAGCCTGAAGCTTTCGGATAACAAGATAACCACGCTTGACTTCCTAAAGCCCCTCAAGAAGCTCACCTCGCTCGACCTGTCGAACAACAACATATCCGACCTTGGCGCGCTCAAGAAGCTCCAAAGCCTGAGAACGCTGCACTTAGACGGCAATAAGATAAAGGACTTCAGCCCCCTGTATGACCTCGATGGGCTGTCCATGCTCACCATAAGCAACATGGACATAAGCCAGACCCAGCTCAAAAAGCTCAAGGAGGAGCTTCCCGGGTGCATAATCTACAGCGACGATGCCAAGGAGGACATCATCGAGATAAAGCTCGGCGGCAAAACCTTCAAGAGCAATGTAACGGAGCTTGACCTCTCCGGTTGCAGTGTGCGCGATATATCCGCGCTCTCGGTGTGCACAAAGCTTAAAAAGCTCGACCTTTCGGATAACTCCATCTCCGATATAAGCGCGCTCGTTGACCTGCCGGCGCTTACGGAGCTTGACCTCTCTGGCAACCGGATAAGCGATGTCAGCCCGCTTATGAGCGTTACGGCGCTTGAGTACTTAAACCTTGCGGACAATGACATAAAGTCCGTTGCCGCACTGCGCGAGCTTACGGGGCTCAGAGAGCTCAACCTCAGCGGGAATCCCCTCGACGGCATAGGCACCATAGGAAAGCTCACCTCGCTGAAAACGCTGTGGCTGGATAACGCTGAGCTTGCGGATGCCGACCTTGAGTCGTTATATTCTCTCAAGAGCCTGAAGCGCCTGAGCATAAAGAATAATCCGGACCTCACCTCATCCGCCGTCGATGCGCTCAAAAAGCAGCTTTCGTCCTGCACGGTGAGCCATTCCGAGCTCAAAAAGACCATCACCCTCGGCAGCGGCAGCTTCCCCGCCGACAGCGACACGGTCGATGCAAATAACCTCAAGATAAGCGATATTTCCACCGCGAGCGGGTTTACAAAGGTAAAGCACATGGATCTCAGCTATAACAGCATTTCCAATGTGTCCGCGCTTGCAAACCTCAAAACGCTCGAGACGCTTGACCTTTCGCACAACCAGATAAGTGATGTGTCCGCGCTTGCGTCGCTTACAAACCTCAAGCAGCTCTGGCTCGGCGGCAATAACCTCAGCGAGGATCAGATCGCAGCACTGCAGGCGGCTCTGCCGAATTGTTATATCAGTGTTGAATAAAAAAAATAGAACAAATTTTGAATTTTAAAGCAAATTACACAAAAGCCCCTTTTAATTTACAACAGCTTATGCTATACTGGACACAGCAGGAGAGATCCTGCAAAGCAGAAAGGAGCCGGCACTTATGAAATTCACTTTTACCGAAAAAAAGATGGGCACCTCCGAAGAGCTGAGAGCCTATACGGAACGCAAGGTCGGAAAGCTGGACCGTCTCTTTAAAACAGAAAGCAGCGCAAGCGTCACATTCAGCATGGAGCGCGGAAGATTTCTGGCTGAGATAACGGTTTCAAACAACGGGCTTTATTACAGAGCCAGCGAGCTTACAAACGATATGTACGCTTCCGTTGATTCGGGTGTCGCAGCCATCGAGCGCCAGATCCGCAAGAACAAGACCCGCCTTGAGAAACGGCTCAGAGAAGGCGCGCTTGAGCGCGAGGTAAGACCGGAGTATGTACCGGTCGAGGAGGAAGAGACTGAGGAGTTCAAGATCGTCCGCAGCAAGCGCTTCCCCATAAAGCCCATGTCGCCCGAGGAAGCCATCCTCCAGATGAACCTGCTTGAGCACGAGTTCTTCGTGTTCCGCAACGAGCAGGAGGAGGGCGCCGTCTCAGTAGTGTATCGCCGCAAAAACGGCGGCTACGGTCTTATAAGCGACGACGCGGAATAGAATTTAAATTTAAACGCTGCACCGCCTAAGGGCGGTGCAGTTTTGAGGATAAGGTATGAATTACACGGAAGTAACGATACAGTGCGATAACGATAATATCGACTCTGTCTGCGACAGGCTCACCGCCATGGGTGTGAGCGGCTTCGTCATCGAAAACGAGTCAGACTTTAAGCAGTTTCTCGAAAATAACCGCCAGTACTGGGACTATGTTGACGACTCGCTCGAGGAAAGCTATAAGGGCGTTTCCCGCGTTAAGTGCTATCTTGAGGACGGCACAGATGGCGAGAAGCTGCTGAGCGAGATAAAAAGCCGGTTTGAGGTGACGACCGCGCCGGTGTGCGACGCCGATTGGGAAAATAACTGGAAGCAGTATTACCAGCCGCTCGAGATAGGCGAAAAGCTGCTGGTGGTTCCCGAGTGGATAGAGTGCAGCGAGGAGGGGCGAGTGCCCCTGCGCCTTGACCCGGGGCTTCTGTTCGGCACCGGTTCGCACGCCACAACGCGTATGTGCCTTGCCGCGCTTGAGAAATATGCCGGAGCGGGAGTAAAGGCGCTCGACCTCGGCTGCGGCAGCGGTATTCTCGGCATCGGAGCCATCGTTTTGGGCAGTGCCTTCTGCACCGCTTGCGACATTGACCCGAAGGCGCCCGACACCGTGATGGAAAACGCGGCGTTAAACGGCATCGGCAGCGACAGGATGAAGGTGCTCGCCGGAGATATAATCGGCGATGCCGCACTGAGAAAAAGCCTCGGCGCGGGGTACGATGTCGTGCTTGCGAATATCGTGTCGGATGTTATAATCCCGCTTGCCCCGTTCGTGCGCGGCTTCATGGCGCCCGACGGAGTGTTCATAGCCTCGGGCATAATCGACGGCAGGGAAGCCGAGGTCGCGGCAGCTCTGAAAGCCGCCGGACTTGAGATCACCGCGCACCACCATGAGGAGGAATGGCACTGCTTTGAGTGCAGATAAATAAAAAACGCCATTGGGCGGATTCAGGTAAGGAGAAATCGGTTTTGACCGGCTCTTTTCCGCACATACTGCACAAAAATCTCCGGTAATACACAAAGTATTGCCGGAGATTTGCTGTTTTGAATTCGCCCGCGAGGGCGTTTTTTTATTCAGGTATAAACCGTATGGCGCAGCTTTTGGGGCTGCGTTTTATTACGCACAGGTTCGGCACATTCGGCTCCGGCGGCTCGGGAACCGGCAGAGCCTCGTCGGACGCGGTAACGCGCTGCCACACGCTTTCAAAGTTTTCAAGATCCATAACGCTTCACCGCTATATAGTATGCGCCGCTTGAAAAAATGTGCCGATTGTGAGATAATACAGGAACATTGCTTGCGAGGTGTTATTTATGCCGAGATTTTTTGCTCTTGGAACCAATCTGCTGGGCGGCAGAGCCATAATACGCGGCAGAGACGCGGAACACATAAAGGTGCTGCGCCTGCGTGTAGGCGAGGAAATGACGATATGCGACGGTAAAGGCACCGATTACAAATGCCGCCTTGTGCGCTCGGATAGGGACGAGGCTGAGGCGGAGATAGTCGAGGTCGTGCCGTGCGCAGCTGAGCCTACGGTAAAGGTGCGCGTGCTGTGCGGCCTGCCGAAGGGCGACAAGACCGATTATATAATACAGAAAAGCGTCGAGGCTGGCGCGCACGAGATATTCTTTTTCCGCTGCGACCGCGTAGTTCAGCGCACCGAGGGCGTTGCAAAAAAGCTCGAGCGCTGGAACAGGATAAGCGAGGAGGCTGCAAAGCAGTCGGGCAGGGGCATAATACCCGAGGTAAAGTGGCTCGACAGCTATGTCGAGGCGCTCGATGCCGCCAATACGACCGATGCCGTGTTCTTTATGTACGAGACCGGCGAGCGCGAGGGACTGCGCGAGGCGCTCAGGGGCGCCGAAAAGCTTGGCACCGCGGCGATAATAACCGGTCCCGAGGGCGGCTTTGAAGCATACGAGGCGGACATGGCGCGCAAGCTCGGTATGCACATATGCTCCATGGGCTCGCGTATACTCCGGTGCGAGACGGCTCCCATAGTCGCGCTCACGGCGCTGATGTACGAAAGCGGAAACCTTGAATGAGCAGAAAGAAGCGTGCCATACCGACTATAACGATGACGGCACTGCATTCAAATGAATAACAGGACTGCATTGCAGTCCTGTTATTTGCTTATATGCTTTTATTTCTTAGTGTTGTCTCTGATGCCGCGGGTGTTGGTAACGAGCTCGCCGAATGCCGCGATCGACAGACCGGTGAGGTAAGAGGTAACGCCGCCGGTGAGGAATATCAGTATGAATCTGCCGAAATCGAACTCGCTCGAGCTGCCGCCGAAGATATAGTCGATGGAAACGGTCTTGCCGAAGGCGATGGCAAGGATGAGCGAGAGAATGAGCCCGAGGATGAAAACTATCGGAGCCATTATCCTGAGCGTTTTGCCGGGATCGGCGTAGATCTTGCCAAGGAAGCCGATATCGCCGTTTGCAGCGAACGCAGAGGGACCGCGGGTGTACTGCGGCGGGGTGTACTGCGGGGCACCGTTGGGAGCGGCATAGCCCGCATTGGGGGCGGAGTAGCCCGCGTTCGGAGCGCCGCCTGCGGCGGAATTGGGAGCCGATGCGCGCTCATCCTGATAATACTGACCGTTGTACTCCTTGAGCATACCCTGCACCCAAAGGCGCTGGAAATCCTCGTCGGAAACATACTTGAACCAGCCGAAATCATCGTGGCTGGGGAAGTTTGCAGAGGAGCCCTGCATAGAATAAATCTTTCTGCCCATAAATTATCCTCCGTTTAAAATTTATTTCTCACAGAATAATTATACAAGAAAACCGGCGCACCGACAAGCGCAAAAACTGTCGTTAAGTGCGCAATTACCACTTGTTTGCGACCTTCTCGGCAAAGCCGGCGAAGTCGTGCACCTCTATGACCTTGCCGTCGTCGAGCACAGCCTTTCCGGTGAACAGACCGAAAACCTGATGCTGGTCGCTCTTTATGAGTCCGACATCGGAGCACGATGCGCGGTCGAGCACCGGACGGAAGTCCATCTCGAACCTGCCGTCGTCGGAGGTGAAGGTCCACGGCTCCATGAACGCCTTTTCATTTCCGGGTATGTTGAATTTTACCTGACTTATCTTGTGTGCCTTGCCGTTATAAAACAGCATATTTTCGCTGGCAGCCGAGGTGTCGCCGAAGCCGTAGCCTATGTTCCAGCCGAACGGTATGCCGTCCACCGCGCCGGATGCCGAGCCCCAGTACCATGTGTTTTTGTATGTCCAAACTCCGCGGCCCCAGTCGAGCACAGCAAAGCTGTCCTCGGGATTGAAAACATAGGTCCTGCCGTCGTAGGTGACCTCGCCGCGAGCGCGCAGGCAGTTTATCTTCTGATTGTAGTAGAAATGACCGGGCTTATCAAACGGGGTCGCAATGACCATGCTCTCCTCGGGCTCGTCAAACAGCTCGACCTTGGCGTACAGCGAGCCGGCGGGACCGAATTTCTTCATCTGCGCTATGAGCGTGCGCACGCCGGAGCCGTCGTTTTTAAAATAAATGCTGTAGTTTTTGCCGATGGCGGTGGTGTCGCCGACCTTGCTTGTCTCGGGGAGCTTGCGCTTGCCGAGCGGCATGAAGCACATGGGGCTCGTGGTTATCTCCCAGCCCTCCTCGAAATCGAGCAGGCTTATTGAGTCCAGACCCATGTAGCCGTTGTCGTCGATGGTAAGGGCAAGGGCAAATTTGCCGTTGTTAACGAGGTAGTAGTCCCATTCCTTTATGCGCATGGGGCTTGCCTTGATGTCCGCGCGCCTGTACACCGGCAGAAGCTTTTTCGCAAAGCCGGGCTCGGTGAGATCGCCCTGCGCGTTGAGAAGGGGTATTTCCCGGGTTATCTCGTGCTGATCCATTCCTACATCTCCTTTTTAAGCTGTCGTATATCCGTTCCGGCAAACGGGAGCTTTGTAAACTCGCCGTCTATCCTCGAGCAAATCTGCGGAGTGTATCTCTTGGCGAGCTCCGCGTCGGTGAGATTTGTGCTGATAATGGTCTTCTTGCCATTTACAAGGCGTGTGTTTATAAGCGTGTACAGGGCGGAAATGCTTATCTGCGTGAGCATTTCGGTGCCGAGATCGTCGAGGATCATGAGCTCGCATTCGAGCATCCTCTCGACCTTTACGGCGGCTTTCTCCGCCGCTTCCGCGTCGCGCGCAAATTTTTTGAGCTCGAATGCCTCGAGCGCCGACGCCGCCGTGTCATAGCACACGGAGTGCCCGTTTTCGGCGACGACGCGCGCTATGCACGCAGACAGGAAGGTCTTTCCCAGACCCGTGCCGCCCTGAAACAGCAGGTTCATCGAGCGCTCGGAAAAGCTGTAGGCGTACTCGCGGCAGGTCTCGAAAACGATGCTCATGCTCTCCTGAGCTGCACCGTAAAGGCTCAGATCGAAGCTTTCAAAGCTGTCGCGGCTGCTTTTTAAAAGCGTGCTTAGCTCGTTTGTGAGCTCGCGGTTATATGCCTCGTGCAGGCAGGAGCACATTTGGCTCCCGATAAAGCCCGTGTCCCTGCACTTGGGGCAGGAGTAAATGTCCTCAAGATAATCGGCGGGATAGCCGTGCTCGCGCAGAAGCTCGCCCTTGCGCATCTGAAGCGCGAGGCTTTCGTCCTCGAGTTTTTTCAGCGCCTCGGTTAGGTCGGCGCTGCGCTTTATGGTAAGCCCCACAAGCTCGGACATCTGGCAGCGCAGACGCTCGTCTATCCTCTGTATCTCCGGTATGCGGGAGTATATCTTCTCCTGCCGCAGATAGTGCTCTGCGACATTGCTTGCGTGAGTGTGTCCGATCTGCTCTCTGGCTTTTGCCAGGATCTTTCCGTCAAGTGACATTGTTTAACCGTTTTTAACCTTTTCGTAAATTGAGCGCAGGCGCTTGAGCTCATCGCCCGAAACGCTGCTGCGGTGCTGATTTTCCGCCTTGACCATGGCGGCGGGGGAGCGGCTGTCACGCTCCTGAACATCGGCGGCGGTGCGGATGCCCTTTTCCTGCCACGAGAGCAGGATCTTGTTCATGTACCCCCATTTTAACGCTCCGGTGTTCGTCACCGTGCGGTCGTATGCGATGAGAATGGCTTCGTTGTCAAAGCCCATGTCGAACCATGCGGTCATATACTTGCGCTCGGTCGGCGTGAGCACGCGCGAGCCCAGACCCATAGCCGTTTTCAGCTCGCCCGCGCGCGAGCGCTTTTCGGCGGCTGCGCGGATATACTCATCCGCCTGCTCAATGGTGATTATCTCCTTGTTCGCCCATGAGTAAGCCTCTTTTTCTATGCTGCGCATGGACGGGAGCCTGCCCGGACCGTATTTCTCCGCAAAAACATCTATGCAGTAGCCGATGAGCATGAATATGACATCGGCAGGCAGTGCCAGATAGTCGTATATTCCGAAAAGAGTTTTCATATCGGCGGTCGAAAGCGTGCGCCCGAGCTTGCTGCGGGCCTGCATTATAACTGCCTGAAAGCCCGGATCCTCCTTCGAGCGGCGGACTATGTCATCCGAGGTGTATTCCGGAAGCTCCTCTGCGGGCGGAAGCTTCGGCTCCGCAGCGGCGGCAGGCGCCTGACCGAGCTGCATACGCATGAGCTTTTCATGCGCCTTTGCTATCTCGCCGGCTGTTCTGCACAGCTCGCGTGCAGCTCTGTCCGCGTCGAATTTCCCGCGCCGCGACAGCCAGATATACAGCAGCGCAACATCGCCGTCGTGCGCGGCGATGAGCTTTTCGGCGTTATCATCGGATATTAAGTTTTGCTCTGCTATGCTCATGCTGATTACCCGAATATCTTTTGTTAACTTAAAGTTTACACAATGGACTTTAACAAGGGAGATTATATCATTAAAATTAGCTTGTAGCAATAGCATTGTTTGTGGTATAATTCCTTATTATATAAAATGCCAGAGGTATGGATATGCTTGAATTGCTCTCTCCCGCGGGTTCTCCGGAGGCGGTCATTGCCGCCGTGCAGAACGGTGCGGATGCGGTTTATATGGGGCTTGGGAATTTCAACGCCCGCCGCGGCGCGAAAAATTTCAGCGACGAGGAATTTGAAAAAGCGGTGCGCTATTGCAGGATACGCGACTGCAAGGTCTATGTCACAATGAACACTCTTGTAGGTGACAGGGAGATGCAGCAGGCGACCGAGCTTGCAAGAAGAGTGTCCGATCTCGGAGCCGACGCTATCCTCGTGCAGGATCTCGGACTTCTGAGCGTGCTAAAAAAGGCGGTGCCGGATATTCCGCTGCACGCGAGCACGCAGATGAGCATACACAACCTTGCGGGAGTTGAGGCGGCGGCTGAAATGGGTCTTACCAGAGCCGTGCTCGCGCGTGAGCTGAGCCTTGAGCAGATAAAATTCATAACAAAGCGCTCGCCGATAGAGACCGAGGTGTTCGTGCACGGGGCGCTGTGCTTCTGCCATTCCGGTCAGTGCTATATGTCCGCGCTCATAGGCAGGCGAAGCGGAAACCGCGGCGCGTGCGCGCAGCCGTGCCGCATGGAGTACACCATGGGCGGCAGACTTGAGGACAGCCATCCGCTGTCGCTTAAAGACAACTGCCTTGCCGAACGGCTCATGCAGCTTGAGGACGCGGGCGTTGCCTGCGCTAAAATTGAGGGCAGGATGAAGCGGCCGGAGTACACCGGCGTTGTCACCGGCATATATTCAAGGCTCATAAAGGAGCACCGCAAGCCCACGCCCGAGGAGATGCAGACCCTTACCGACGCGTTCTCGCGCGACGGGTTCACTCAGGGGTATTTCGACGGTGACCGTAAGGATATGTTCGGCGTGAGGGCCGAGGACGATAAGGCTGCGTCAAAGCTATTTGCCGATGCCCGCAAGGAGTATATCGGCAAGGAGGAGCGCAGAGTTCCGGTAAAGTTCTATGTCGTTGTCAACTCCGGCGAGGCTGTCAAGGCCGCCGCGATAGACAATGCGGGAAACAAGGTCGTTGCGTTCGGCTCCGAGCCGCAGAAGGCTATAAGACAGGCTATAGATTCGCAGTCGCTGAGCGACCGGCTCAGCAAAACGGGCGGCACGCCTTATTACTGCGTGGATGCGCAGAGCAGAGTGCAGGACGGGCTTTACCTCTCCGCCTCGGCTATAAACGAGCTAAGGCGCAAGCTCATAACCTCGCTCAACGATAAAAGAGCCTGCCCGCCGCAGCGCGCGAGCCTGCCTATGCCGGAAATGCCTAAGGGAATGCCCACTGTCACCGACCCCGTTATGATATATCAGGTCAGGTGCGCAGAGCAGCTTTCCGAGGAGCTTGCCGACACGCGGCCGGATTATATCTATGTTCCGGTGCGCGTTATGTACGAGAACTTTGACATGATCAGAGTGTTCGTGAGCCGCGGGGCAGTGCCCGTTGCGGTGCTGCCGAGGGTCGTTACCGACGACGAGGTCAGCGAGGTTTATAAAATGCTGCGCAGGCTTTTCGATCAGGGCGTAAACGAGGCGCTCGTCGGAAATTTAGGGCATATCGTGATCGCCCGCAAAGCCGGAATGAAGATCCGCGCCGATTTCGGTATGAATGTGTTTAATTCGTACACGCTGGATATGATACGCAGGATGGGCTTTCTCTCCGCAACGGCGTCGTTTGAGATGCGCCTTGCACAGGTGCGCGATATGGCAAAAAGCGTTGACACGGAGCTCATCGCATACGGCAGACTGCCGCTCATGGTGTCCGACCAGTGCGTTATAAGCCACAGCTTGGGTACCTGCTCGTGCCAGAATCCGGCTCAGCTATCCGACAGGATGGGCTCGGTGTTTCCGGTCGTTCGGGAATACGAGCACCGAAATGTCATTTATAACTCCCGCAAGCTGTTCATGGCTGATAAAAACGACGAGCTGTGCGGAGCGGGACTTTGGGGCATAAGGCTGATGTTCACCACCGAGAGCGCGCGCGAGTGTGTTCAGGTGGCTAAAAGGTACAAGGGCGAGGGCGATTTCCAGCCCAACGACCTCACCCGAGGACTGTATTACAGAGGAGTTGACTGATATGGATATAGTGCTTGCATCCGGCTCACCCCGCCGCAGAGAGCTGCTGGAAACGCTCGGACTCACATTCACCGTCTGCCCCGCAAAGGGCGAGGAGAATGCGCCCTCCGGCATAGGTCCGGCGAAAACGGTGGAGGCTCTGTCGCTGGCAAAGGCGCAGGAGGTACGGCAGCTTTATCCGGACAGTCTCATAATCGCCGCCGACACCATAGTGTGGGCAGACGGCGAGATATTGGGAAAACCGAAAACGCCCGAGGAGGCGGCAAAAATGCTCACCTCGCTCTCGGGAGCCGAGCACGAGGTCTACACCGGTGTTACCGTGATATATGGCGATAAAACGCTGTGCCAGAGCGAGTGCACCAAGGTCTGCTTCCGCGAGCTTGAGGAAAGCGAGATCGCCTCGTATGTTGAAAGCGGCGAGCCCATGGACAAGGCGGGAGCCTACGGCATTCAGGGCAAGGCCGCGCTCATGGTGCGCAGGCTCGAGGGCGATTACTTCAATGTTATGGGGCTGCCGCTGTGCAGGCTCGGACAAATGCTCAAGGCAATAGGGGTGAAGATCCTTTGAATGTAAAAGAATATCTGAAGAAAAACGGAATAAAGCTCGGCGTTATCGTGCTCGTTGTAGCGCTCGTGGCAGGCGGAGCTTCCTTCCTTCTTAAGGGCAACGCCGGAGTTTTTCAGAACATCTCCGGCACCGTAAAAGCGCCGGTGCAGCGAATGGTAAGCTCGGTAGCCGAGTGGCTCGAGGGCATATACGGCTATCTTTATGAGTATGACCAGCTCGTTGCAGAAAACGAACGCCTGCGCGCGGAGCTCACTGAGGCTCAGGAGCAGGCACGAAACGGTCAGGCGGCGATAGAGGAAAACGAGCGCTTCCGTCAGCTTCTTGAGTTTAAGGAAAAGCACAGCGATATGCAGCTTGAGTCCGCCAAGGTCGTTGCGTGGACGACATCCAACTGGGCGCATTCGTTCACCATAAGCAAGGGCAGCAGCGCGGATATTGCCGTTGGCGACTGCGTTATAACCGAGTACGGCGTAATGGTCGGACAGGTCACCGAGGTCGGCACCACATGGGCTACGGTATCCACCGTTATTGACCTCGATACGAATATCGGCGCGCTCGTCTCCGAAAACGGCGCCTCCGGACTTCTCGTCGGCGACTTTGCCATGATGCAGGACGGATGCGTAAAGCTCAGCTATCTGGCTGACGGCGCACAGGTGTTTGCAGGCGACACGGTAATGACCTCGGGCTCGGGCGGCGCGTTCCCGCAGGGGCTCGTTATCGGCACCGTAAGCTCGGTAAAGACCGAGGCGGGCGGTCAGATAGAGTATGGCGAGGTAAAGCCCGGCTGCGACCTGAGCTCGCTCGTGCAGGTTTTCGTTGTAAAAGACTTTGAAGTGGTGGAATAATTGCTTAACAGACTTTTTCAGATACTTGAATGGAAAAAGGTCCGCGTTGTGTTTCAGTATGCGGTCTATATGCTGCTGGTCATGCTGCTGCAAAGCCTGCTGTTTTCCCGAGTGAGCATATTCGGCGCTAAGGGCTTTATCATCCCCGCGGCGGCGGTGGCGGCGGGAATATATCTCGGCGGCGTGCGCGGCGCGGTGTTCGGCATATTCCTCGGGCTGTTCACCGATATGGCGTTTTCGGAGACGACGGTTTTGTTCACCGTCCTGTTTCCGGTGATCGGCTTCGGAGCGGGCTTTGCCGCAGAGTTTTATATAAACAAGAGCTTCTTCGCGTTTATGATATTCAGCACTTTTGCAATACTTTTGTGCGGCATAGCGCAGCTTCTGCTTGCGCTTTTAGGCGGCAACACCGAGCTTATGCCGGCGCTTCTTACCGTTTTGCTGCAAACGCTTTTGAGCATACCGCCGGAGATGCTTCTGTACCTCCCGTTCAGGAGCGGAGCGGTGCTTAACAGATAAAAACCCACCCTATGAGGATACCCGATGAATGTTATTAAGAAAGAAAGACTTATAGCGCTTGCCGCGGTTTTCGCCGTTTTGCTCACGGTCTATTTTGTCGCGCTTTATAAGCTGCAAATAATCGAGGGCGAAAAGTATTACGAGGAAAGCCGCAACAACATGGTCACAACAAGCACCGTTACAGCCGCGCGCGGAAATATTCTCGACCGCTACGGCAGAGTGCTCGTAACGAACAAATCGTGCTATAATCTCACCATAAATACCGATGAGCTTTTCCCCAACGACGGCAGCGTTGACTCGAACGCTACCATACTGAAGCTCGTCAACATGATCCGCGAATACGGCGATGATTACATCGACGATCTGCCGATAACGAAAAGTCCGCCGTTTGAGTTTGAGAATGTTACCGATCAGGATCAGGCGCGTCTTGATGCTTACATGAAGAAGAACGATGTGCCCGAAAACGCAAGTGCCGTCGAGATACTCTCGAGTATGCGCGAAAGGTATGATATCGACAGTAACTACAGCGCGGAAGAGGCGAGGATAATCGCCGGCGTGCGCTATGCGGTCAATGTCCGCTATCTCATAAACACTTCGGATTACATCTTCGTTGAGGATGCCGACATGAAGCTCATCGCAACGCTGCGTGAGAATAAGATAGAAGGCGTTAACATCAAAGAGTCGTATGTCCGAGAGTACAGCACCTCTGCCGCGGCGCACATTCTGGGCTACACCGGCGCGATGAACGACAGCGACTATGCAAAGTATAAGGAGCAGGGCTATTCAGCCGATGCGGTCGTCGGTAAGGACGGCGCGGAGCTTGCGTTTGAAAAGTACCTGCACGGTACTAACGGCACTGTGCGCACGACCTCGGCTTCCGACGGCACCGTTATCAGCAAGGAGTATATAAAAGAGCCCGAGCCGGGAAACAATGTGTATCTGACGATAGACATTGCGCTTCAGGAGGCGGCGGAGCTTGCACTGGAAAACGGCGTTGAGTCGATAACCGCAAAGCTTGAGGCAAAGAAAAACGAGCAGATAGCCAACGGAACTTATACGGAAAAGCAGGACGAGATAACCGGCGCGGCGGTGGTCGTTGTAAATGTCAAGACCGGCGAGCCGCTGGCTATCGCAAGCTGGCCGACCTACGATCCCAGCGAGCTGCTGCTCAAGTATGCCGAAATATCGGCTGCGAAGAACTCGCCTTTGTATAACAGGGCACTCCTCGGCGGCTATGCGCCGGGCTCTACCTTCAAGCCCTGCACCGCTATAGCGGCGCTTACGGAGGGTATAATAAATACCGGAACGACCATTGAATGCCGCGGTCAGTACACGCGCTACGCCGAGTATGGATATGCGCCATACTGTTGGATATACACGCAGAATAACCAGAAGCTCTACCACGGCTACCTCAATGTCACCGGCGCGCTTCAGCATTCATGCAATATCTTCTTCTATTCGTCGGGCCACGACCTCGGCATAGACAAGCTTGACGCTTATGCCTCCAAGCTCGGTCTCGGCGAGTACACCGGCATCGAGCTGCCCGAGAGCAAGGGTAACATGGCAAACCGCGAAAACCACGAAGAGCTCACCGGCGAGAGCTGGTCCATCGGTCATACAATGCAGGCTGCTATCGGTCAGTCCGACAGCCTGTTCACGCCGCTCCAGCTCGCTGAGTACTGCGCTGCGATAGCAAACGGCGGCACCCGACACAGCGCGTCGATACTCAAGTCCGTCCGAAGCTTCAACTACGGTGAGAATGTGTACGAGCGCGAGGACGAGGTGCTCAGCACCATTGAGAGCGCCCAGTACAACTGGGATGCCGTGCACGAGGGTATGCGCCTTGTCGCAAAGGCTTCGCTCAGCAGCTACACGATGACCACCGTTGCTGCAAAGACCGGTACCGCGCAGAAGGGCGAGTCGGTCACGAACGACGGTATATTCATCTGCTATGCGCCGTTTGAGGATCCCGAGATCGCTATTGCCATCGTTGTCGAGCGCGGCGGCGCGGGCGCAAACTGCGCGCCCATCGCAAAGGAAATCCTCGAGGCATATTTCAGTCTCAAATCCGCCACCGATGTCACCGACACCGAGGGCAAGCTGCTCCAGTGATAAAAAAGGTGAGAAATTTGTCAAAAAGGCGTTGAAAGAACGCAGAACATTGTATATAATCAGAATGGTAGTCCACAGAAAAGAGGGAAGCATATGAACATCGCACTTATGGCGCATGACAGAAAAAAAGAACTGATGGTGCAGTTCTGTATAGCTTACTGCGGCATTCTGGCGGAGCATTCGGTCTGCGCCACGAACACCACGGGAAAGCTCGTGTCAGAGGCGACGGGGCTTCCGGTAACGCTGTATCTCCATGCCGATCAGGGCGGCGCACAGCAGATAGGCGCGAGAATATCCTATAACGAAATAGACCTCGTGCTGTTTTTCTGCGATCCGTCCAACCCCGGCGGCTTTGACGACATCAATAAGATAGAGCGTTTGTGCGACCAGTATCAAATACCATTTGCGACCAACGCGGCTACCGCTGAGGTGCTCGTGCAGGGTCTGCGCCGCGGCGATCTCGACTGGCGCAATATCGTAAATCCCAAGCGCAGGTAGGCACAGCCTGCAAAATGAAATTTAAATGCTGTTATCGCTTTCGTGATAGCAGCATTTAGTAATTGAAAGGATATAGATCATATGGCAAAAGTTGCGCCGAGAACGCTGTCCGGCTTTATGGAGCTGCTTCCGGCAGACCAGATGAAGATGGAAAAAATGATGGAAACGCTCAGAAAGAGCTATTCCGTTTACGGGTTTGCCCCGCTGGACACCCCGATCATCGAATCGTCGGAGGTGCTGCTTGCAAAGGGAGGCGGCGAGACCGAAAAGCAGATATACAGATTTAATAAGGGCGACAGCGACCTTGCGCTGCGCTTTGATCTGACCGTCCCACTGGCAAAATTCGTAGCGGCGAACTACGGCAGCCTGACATTCCCGTTCCGCCGCTATCAGATAGGCAAGGTCTACCGCGGCGAGAGGGCTCAGCGCGGCAGGTTCCGCGAGTTTTATCAGGCGGACATCGACATTATAGGCGACGGTAAGCTCGACATTATAAACGAGGCCGAGATCCCCGCCATCATCTACCGCACATTCACCGCCCTCGGTCTCAAGGGCTTTAAGATAAAGGTCAATAACCGCAAGCTCCTAAACGGCTTTTACAGTCTTGCCGGCATGAGTGAAAAGGCAGGAGACATTATGCGCACGGTAGATAAGCTCGATAAGATCGGCGCAAACAAGGTGCGCCAGCTTCTTATGGACGAGCTGCATATGTTCTCGCACAAAGCCGATGATGTTATGGATTTCATGGCGATAAGCGGCACGAATGCCGAGGTGATTGCCGGACTTGAGCGCTATAAGGGCATGGATCCACTGTTTGACGAGGGGCTTGACGAACTCAAAACGGTCACAAAATACCTTGCAGACTTCGGCGTTCCGGAGGAAAACTTTGCGATAGACCTCTCTATAGCGCGCGGACTTGACTACTACACGGGCACCGTTTACGAGACCGAGATGACATCGCACCCTGAGATAGGCTCCGTGTGCTCCGGCGGCAGATACGACGATCTGGCGGGGTACTACACCGACAAAAAGCTGCCCGGCGTCGGCATTTCGATAGGACTCACAAGGCTTTTCTATGTTCTGAACGAGCAGGGGATGCTCTCGGATGAGATAGTTTCCGCACCCGCCGATGCGCTGGTGATACCCATGTCCGAGAACCTCGGCTATGCTATCGCGGCGGCAACGGCTCTCAGAGATGCGGGCGTTCGCACTCAGCTTTACTGCGAGCAGAAAAAGTTCAAGGCAAAAATGAGCTATGCCGATAAGCTCGGCATACCCTATGTTATCCTCATCGGCGACGATGAGATAACCGAAAATGTCGTTGCGGTGAAGAATATGGCAACCGGCGAGCAGCAGAAGCTCGGCTTTGCCGATGCCGCATCGCTTATAAAGAAGGATATGGATGAGCGCGCAAATGCAGCGGTCATCAAAGAATAATGGAGGATGAAGAAATGACACAGTCAAGAACACATACCTGCAGCCAGCTCCGCATCGAGAATGTCGGAGAGAAGGTCAAGATCGTCGGATGGATGGAGAATGTCCGCGAGGTAGGTCAGAATTTCGCATTCGTCGTTGTCCGCGATTTCTATGGCACGACTCAGGTCGTCGTCGAGACCGAGGATATGATGAAGGTCATAAAGAGCATAAACAAGGAGAGCACCATCTCCGTTGAGGGCACCGTGCGCGAGCGCGCGAGCAAAAACCCCAAGCAGCCCACCGGCGATATCGAGGTAGTTCCCGATAAGATCGAAGTGCTCGGCCGCTGCCGCTATAACGAACTGCCGTTTGAGATCAACCGCAGCCGCGAGGCAGACGAGACCATGCGCTTAAAGTATCGCTATCTCGACCTGAGAAACCCCGCCGTAAAGCAGAATATAATCCTCAGATGCAATGTCGTTGCGGCGCTGCGCAAGGCGATGATGGAGCACGATTTCCTTGAGATAACAACGCCCATCCTCACCGCATCCTCTCCCGAGGGTGCGCGCGACTATCTCGTTCCCGCGAGAAAGCACCCCGGCAAGTTCTATGCTCTGCCTCAGGCGCCCCAGCAGTTCAAGCAGCTTCTCATGACCTCCGGCTTCGACCGCTATTTCCAGATAGCACCCTGCTTCCGCGATGAGGATGCCCGCGGCGACCGCTCTCCCGGCGAGTTCTATCAGCTCGATATGGAGATGTCCTTTGCCGGTCAGGAGGATGTTTTCGCCGTCATCGAGGATGTCCTCCCCCCAATATTTGAAAAGTTCGGTACTTATAATATCTCCAACAAAGCGCCCTTCCGCCGCATCGGTTACAATGAGTCTATGGAAAAGTACGGCTCGGATAAGCCCGACCTGCGCATAGACCTCGTTGTCGAAGATATAACCGAGCTCGTTTCCGGAACGGAGTTTGCGCCCTTTGCCGAGGGCAACACCGTTAAAGCCATCGTTGTCACCGACTGCGACCTCACCAGAAAGCAGATAGACAAGCTCTGCACCGAGGTCGAGGTCCAGGCAGGCGCAAAGCCCTACTGGTTCAAGGTCGATGAAAACGGTGAGCTTGCCGGCGGCGTTGCAAAGTTTTTGCAGGATAAGAAGGACAGCCTTGTAAGCACGCTTTCTCTCAAACCCGGATGCCTTGTCGGTGTTGCCGCAGGCAAGAAGGGTGCGGCCCAAAAGACTGCCGGCGTAATGCGCAAAATGCTCGGTGCGGCGGTGCCCGGACACATGGACAAGGAGCGTTACGAGTTCTGCTGGATCGTCGATTTCCCGATGTACGAGATCGGCGAGGAGTCCGGCGAGCTTGAGTTCTGCCACAACCCGTTCTCCATGCCTAACGGCGGACTTGAGATCCTTGAAAAGGCGGAGCGCGGCGAGGTCGATCCGCTCACCATAACCGCTTACCAGTATGACCTCGTGTGCAACGGCGTTGAGCTGTCCTCTGGCGCCGTGCGTAACCACGATCCCGAGATCATGATAAAGGCGTTCGAGATGGTCCGTCTCGGCGAGGACGATGTCAAGGCAAAGTTCCCCGCGATGTACAACGCCTTCTGCTATGGCGCGCCTCCCCACGCAGGTATCGCGCCGGGCGTTGACCGCATGGTAATGCTGCTCGCTGGCGAGGACTCCATCCGCGAGATAATCCCGTTCCCGATGAATAAGAACGCCCAGGATATTATGATGGGCGCACCATCCACCGTCGAGCAGAAGCAGCTTGACGAGCTCAACATCGCAATAACCTGCCCCGTAGAGGAGTAATATAACAGGGACTGCGCAAGCAGTCCCTATTCTATAAAGCAATGGTGGTAAAATATGCTTGCAACGATAAGATCGCTCGGAGTCAAGGGCATCGGCGGCTACGGCGTTTCCGTTGAGGTTTTCGTGTCCAACGGCCTTGTGAATTTTGATATCGTTGGTCTGCCCGACGCCGCAGTCAGGGAGGCACGCGAGAGGGTGCGCGCCGCG